>OLGM01001404.1_pt1 | contig 10734 bp, 7 predicted proteins | sample 1606001 | NCBI WGS metagenome assembly OLGM01 (sample SAMN03283294) | human gut metagenome | biome: human-associated habitat; material: feces | host: Homo sapiens | place: Peru | collected 2012
GGAAACGCCCGACCAGCTGACCTGCGCCGCCGATATCAAGCACGATATGGAAGAGCCGTGGCCGATGGACCGGCTGCTCTGCGGCGACGTGGGCTTTGGCAAAACGGAGGTGGCCCTCCGGGCCGTCATGAAAGCGGTTATGGACGGTAAGCAGGTGGCCATTCTGGTGCCCACCACTGTGCTTGCCCAGCAGCACTACCAAACCGCCGTCTCCCGATTCCGGGGCTTCCCGGTAAATGTGGATGTCCTCAGCCGGTTCCGGACTCCCAAGCAGCAGGCGAAGACATTGCAGGATGTGAGAAGCGGCAGTGTGGATGTGATCATCGGCACCCATAAGCTGCTGCAAAAAAGCGTCCAGTTCAAGGATCTGGGGCTTCTGGTGGTGGACGAAGAGCAGCGCTTCGGCGTGACCCACAAGGAGCGGCTGAAAGAGATCTCCAAAGGCGTGGATGTGCTGACCCTTTCCGCCACCCCCATCCCCCGAACCCTGAACATGGCCCTGTCCGGCATCCGGGATATGTCCACCATCGAGGCCCCCCCTGCCGACCGGTACCCGGTGCAGACCTTTGTCATGGAGTACAATACCGCCGTCATAGATGACGCCATCCGCCGGGAGGTGGACCGGGGCGGCCAGGTATTCTACCTCCACAACCGCACCGAGACCATCGACCAGTGCGCAAGCGCCCTGCAGAAGCGCATCCCGGGCCTTCGCATCGGCATTGCCCACGGCCAGATGACCGAGGAGGCACTGGGCGAGGTGATGACCGACATGGCCGAAGGAGAGATCGATGTGCTGATCTGTACCACCATCATCGAAACCGGCCTGGATATCCCCAACGCCAATACCCTGATCATCGAAAACGCGGACCGGTTTGGTCTGAGCCAGCTCCATCAGCTCCGGGGCCGGGTAGGCCGGTCCACCCGCCACGCCTACGCCTACTTCACCTACCGGCCGGACAAAAACCTGACGGAGGTGGCCGAAAAGCGCCTCTCCGCCATCCGGGACTTTGCTGAATTCGGCTCCGGCTTCAAAATCGCTGTGCGGGACCTGGAGATCCGGGGTGCCGGCAACCTGCTGGGTGCCGAGCAGTCCGGCCACATGATGAGCGTGGGCTATGATATGTACCTGAAGCTCCTGGACGAGGCCGTTCTGGAGGAAAAGGGCGAGGCCCCCAAGGGACCGGACTGCACCGCCGACCTGAACGTCACCGCCAACGTGGACAAGGACTACGTCTCCCGGGGCGAAGAGCGAATGGATCTTTACCGCCGCATGGCCGCCATCCGCAGCCAGGAGGATGCCGACGATCTCTTAGACGAGATCGTAGACCGCTACGGCGAGCCCCCCAAGGGCGTGCTGAACCTCATCGACATTGCCCTGCTCCGCGCCCAGGCAAGGAACCTCGGCATCAAAGACATTCGCCAGAAGGGCGAGGATGTGTTCTTTGTGCTGACAAACTTGAACTTCGAGGCCGTGGGCAACCTTTGCGCCGACCCGGACTACAAAGCAAGGGTGGTCTTCCAGGCCAACACCAAGGAGCCGACCCTAAAGCTCCGCCTGGCCCCCGGCAGCGACAGCCTGAAGCAGAGCAAGGTATTTGTGAAGCGGTATCAGGGGTTCTGTTCGTGATTTTTCCCCGAAGGCTCTGGCCTTCGGGGCGTTTTTATGGAGGACAAATTCTGATTTATCTTTTCCCGTCTGCACAAACCCGGTTGCCCTTCCCTTCCATTTGTGGTATACTTTTCTAAAAACAATCTTCACCCTGTTTCAGGGAGGTATTTTGTAATGGAACATGATTTGATTCCCAACGAAGAAGAGCTGGACGATGATGCCTTTCTGGCTTCCTTGGATGATCTTTTGAAGGAGGACAGCGAAGAATCAGCCTCTCCGAAAGACGAACCAGAAGAGACCATAGAAAAGGAAAAAAAGCAGCCCCCCAAGTGTCTGCTCCCGGCGCTGGGCGCTGCAGCGGCTTGTGCTCTCGTTGCCCTGGGCATTTACGGCATTCTCACCCTGGCGGACCCCTATCATCGGAAGATTGTGGATGGGGTCAGCTTTGGCACGGTGGACCTGTCCAATATGACCAAGGGGCAGGCAAAAAAGGCCCTGAATGCGGCTTATAAAAATCCAACCATGACCGTTTCCTTCCCGGACTTTGGGCTGCCCTTGGAAGAATCCGGCAGCTCCATAAACCTGAGCAGCCTGAGCATCACCCCGGAGGGGGCTGGGGTTTCTGTAGACACCGCCGGGGCCCTCCAGGCGGCCTATGCCGTTGGGCGGACGGAAGAAGCCCAGGACGACACCGCGATCCCCTTTGCGGACTTTCTGACCCTGGATACCGAGGCCCTTCGGCAGAATGTGGCGGACTTTGAGGAGCGGCTGCAAAGCTACACCATTCCCCACACCGCCTACTTAGAAGGAGACAAGCCGGATGTGACGGACCCCAAGGCTGTCCCCCAGACTCTGGTCATTACTCCCAGCCAGGCAGGGCCGAAAATCGATGGAGACACCCTGTACGAGGACCTGCTGGCCGCTTATCAGGCGGGAAACCTCAGCTGCACCTACTCCGGGTCTGTTACCAAAACCACCCCGGAGCTTGCGGACCTGCAAAGCATTTACGACGAAAATTGCTTCGCCGCCCAAGAGCCCTCCATTGACAAGCAAACTCTGGAGGTCACCCCGGGAAAGCGGGGCTATGAATTTGACGTTGCCGATGCCACCAAGCGGATGCGTCAGCAGGGGGAAAAAGATCTTCGCATCCCCCTGACCATTACCCACCCCACGATTTCCGACGATGACGTCTACTTCCAGGACGTGCTGGGCCACTGCGAAACGCCCTACAGCAACAATCCCAAGCGGATCGTGAATTTGGGGCTGGCCTGCAAGGCTCTGGACGGCCTGGTGCTGGAGCCGGGACAGGAATTCTCCTACAACGATACTCTAGGGGAGCGCACCGCCGAGAAGGGCTACCAGCCCGCCCCGGCCTACTCGGGAACCACCCTGGTGGACTCCTTGGGCGGCGGCATCTGTCAGGTGTCTTCCACACTGTACTTAGCCAGCGTCTACGCCGAGCTCACCATCCTGGAGCGGGTGAACCATGGCTTCCCGGTGCATTACATTCCCTATGGCATGGACGCTACCGTCAACTGGGGCTTTACGGATCTGAAAATGCGCAACGATTCTCCCCTGCCGGTGAAGATCCGTGCCGAAACCTCCGACGGCTACGTCCGCATCGATATTCTGGGCACCGAAGTCCGGGACTACGACATCAAAATGACCTACAGCGTAGGCGGCCGGTATGTAAAGACCTTCAAAAGCAAATATGACAAACAGACCGGCGAGTTTCTCTCCAAGGAGGAAGTGGCCCTGTCGGCGTATATGGAGGATGTGTTCTAAAACCCTCTCCTGGGAGAGGGTGGACTGGGCCCAGCCCAGGACGGGTGTGGGGCGGCATGCAGGAATGACCTGGTACCGCCCCTCTTCCGTCTCGGCTGCGCCGAGCCACCTTCCCCCAGGGGAAGGTATAGCAAACCCCGGGCCTTTGGCAGGTCCGGGGTCATATGATTTCCTTTACGCAATGGTCATGATCCAGCCCTCGGGGGCAGGGATGGTGCCCATCTGGATACCGGTAAGGGTCTTGTAGAGCTTCTCTACCACGGGGCCCATACCGGCGTAGGTGTACTCCTTGCCGTGGTCCACGATCTTGCCCACAGGAGAGATAACGGCGGCAGTGCCGCACAGGCCGGCCTCGGCAAAGCTGCCCAGCTCGTTGACACCTACCACACGCTCTTCTACTTCCAGATTCAGGTAATCCTTGGCCACCTGGACCAGACTGCGGCGAGTGATGGAGGGCAGGATGGTGCCGGACTTGGGAACCACCAGCTTGCCGTCCTTGGTGACAAAGAGGATGTTGGCACCGCCGGTCTCCTCAATGTGGGTCCGGGTAGCAGAGTCCACATACAGGTTCTCATCGTAGCCCTGCTCATGGGCATCCACAATGTTGTAGAGGCTCATAGCGTAGTTCAGGCCCGCCTTGATGTGGCCTGTGCCTCTGGGGGCTGCCCGGTCCAGGTCGGAAATACGGATGGTCAGAGGCCGGACGCCGCCCTTGAAGTAGGGGCCTACAGGGGTACCGAAGACACGGAACTGGAACTCGCTGGCGGGCTTCACACCGATGACGGGGTCATAGCCAAACATATAGGGCCGCAGGTACAGGCTGGCACCGGAGCCGAAGGGGGGCACCCAGGCAGCATTGGCCTTCACGGTCTGGTAGATGGCATCCAGGAACCGCTCTTTGGGGAACACGGGCATTTTCATTCGCTCACAGGACTGGATCATCCGCTCGGCATTCAGGTCCGGGCGGAAGCAAACGGTCTTGCCGTCCTGGGTGGTATAGGCCTTCATGCCCTCGAACACGGTCTGGGCGTACTGCAGGACGCAGGCGCACTCGTTCATGGTGATGTTGGCATCGGTGGTCAAGCCGCCCTCATCCCAGGCACCGTCCTTGTAGTTGGATACATAACGGTAATCCGTCTGCATATAGCCGAAGCCGATATTGCTCCAGTCGATATTTTTCTTTTCCATAGTCGCGCAACTCCCTTTTCTTTTTGAGTCCTCCCTATGATAGCACGTTCTTCCGGGAAGGTCAAGAAAAAAATGCGCCGCTGGCGGACAGATGTCTTCGTCTTTTTCTATATTCCCTCATTTCCTCCTTGTATTTTTCTCCGAAAACAGCTATAATAATTCCACTATGGAAAGTTAGGAGAGATACGATGGCGAATAACGAATGGGATAACTGGGGCCGGAGTATCCAGGAGCTGATCGACAAGGCGGTAAACTCCCAGGATTATCAGGAGCTGAGCCGCAACATCGGGAAGACCATTGACAAGGCCTTCTCCGCCAGCTCCGAGGCAGTGCGCCGGGCAGCCAATTCCGCGCCGAAAAACAGCCCTTATCACGACTACCACACAACTCCGAAGGTGACCGTAGAGCCCAAAAAGGAGACCCTCCCCGCTCTCTACGGCAACCCCAACGGGGAGACCACAAAAGGCATTTTGCAGACCGTATTCGGGGGGCTCCTGGCCGTGACGGCCTTGGGATTGGTGATCCCCTTTGGCGTATTGTCCATCGTTGGCAGTGCCGGATTCCTGGTGGGGGTTCTGGCCGGTGGGGCCGCCCTGGCAGGCGGCACGGCTCTGCTATGCTCCGGCATCGGCACCCTGGCCAAGGTCAGCCGGTTTAAGGTCTATCTCAAGGCCCTGGGGACCAAGACCAGTATCACCCTGGAACGGCTCTCCCGGAGTGTAGGCAAGAACGAGCGGTTTGTCCGGAAAGAGCTGCAAAAGATGATCAAGCAGGGGCTCTTCCTGGAGGGCCACCTGGACAATGAGCAGAAGAACCTGATCACCAGCGACGAAACCTTCCGGGAATTCGAGCGTAGCCGCCTGGAGCTGGAGCAGCGGAAGCGGTCCCAGGCCGTCCAGGCAGCGAAGTCCCCGGATCCGAAAATCCAGGAGGTTCTGGACAAGGGCAACGCCTACGTAAAGGAGATCCGCCGGTGCAACGATGAAATCCCCGGAGAGGAAATTTCCGCAAAAATCGACCGGATGGAGGCCATTGTCCGGAAGATTTTCGAACGGGCAGAGGCCCATCCGGAGGTCATCCCGGACATGAAAAAGCTGATGGATTACTATCTGCCCATGACCGTTAAGCTCCTGAACGCCTATGCGGATATGGACCGGCAGCCCGTTCAGGGCGAGACCATCCGCAAATCCAAGCAGGAAATTGACGCTACTCTGGACACCCTGAACGCCGCCTTTGAAAAACTGCTGGACGAGCTGTTTCAGGATGCTGCCATAGATGTTTCCAGCGACATTTCCGTACTCAATACGCTGCTGGCCCAGGAGGGCCTGACCGGCAGCGATTTCGACCTGAAATAAGGAGGACACCCAAATGGACTTTGAAGAAATCGAGACCCCCAGCCTGACCCTGGAACCGGAGCTGGACCTGGAGCCCGCTCAGAAAGCAGCCCCTGTCCCCGCGGAGGAGCCTGCCATCCCTCAGCCGGTGCTCTCCCCCGCCGAGCAGAAAATGGTAGCCGATTTTGCCGCCAAGATCGACATTGAAAACACCAACCAGATCCTGCAGTACGGTGCAGGCACTCAGAAGAAAATGGCAGACTTCTCCGACACCGCGCTTGCCAACGTCCGCACCCAGGATCTGGGGGAAGTGGGGGACCTGCTGGTAAACGTCATGGGCGAGCTGAAGGGCCTGGACCAGGAAGAAGAGAAAGGCATCTTCGGCTTCTTTAAGAAGCAGTCCAACAAGCTGGAACTGATGAAAAGCAAATACGCCAAGGCGGAAGTGAACGTAGAGAAGATCTGCTCCGCCCTGGAGCAGCACCAGGTCCGGCTCCTGAAGGACTCCGCCGTGCTGGACAAAATGTATGACCAGAACCTGGCCTACTTCAAAGAGCTGACCATGTATATTCTGGCCGGAAAGCAGAAGCTCCAGGATGTCCGGGAGGGGAAGCTAAAGGAGCTGGAGGCCACCGCCCAGCGGACTGGCCTTGCCGAGGATGCCCAGGCAGCCAGAGATCTGGCAGAGAAGTGCAACCGGTTTGAAAAGAAGATCTACGACCTGGAGCTGACCCGGACCATCTCCATCCAGACTGCCCCCCAGATCCGGATGATCCAAAACAACGACACCGTCATGGTTGAGAAGATCCAGACCACCCTGGTAAACACCATTCCCCTTTGGAAAAATCAGATGGTCCTGGCCTTGGGCATTGCCCACTCCACCGAGGCCGCCACAGCTCAGCGGCAGGTCAACGATGTGACCAATTCTCTGCTGAAAAAGAACGCCGAAGCCCTGCACATGGCCTCTGTAGAGACTGCCAAGGAGGCAGAACGGGGCATTGTGGACATTGAGACCCTGAAAAAGACCAACCAGGATCTGATCGCTACACTGGACGATGTGATGAAGGTCCAGGCTGAAGGCCGCCAGAAGCGCCTGGCCGCTGAAGCGGAGATGGCAAAGATGGAAGCGGATCTGAAGAACAAGCTGCTGGAGATCCGCAGCGGGAAATAATTCTCCCCTGCCTTCTCCTGCCTGGAGAAGGCAGGAGAAGGCAGGGGGCGCTTTACCGCACGCCGGTGACGGTGTATTTCCCGCCGCAGGCGGCGGTTTCCTTCAGCAGGCTATCTGCCACAGCCTCTCTCAGCTCCACCACAGCGGTGCCGGAATCCTTGCTGACCTGGGCGGAGATGACCTGGGGCAGTGCCTCCAGGGCGCTCTTGACTCTGGCCTCGCAGTGGCTGCAGCCCATACCTTCGATATTAACGGTTTTGTTCATAGCATTTTTCTCCTTATTCAATATTGGTTACCTTATATCCTTCGTCTTCAACGGCCTTCTTGAGTATGGCGTTGGGGACTTCTTTCTTTAGGACCACCCGAGCAATTCCCTTCTCGTGGTCCGCCTCGGCAGAGGCAACACCCTCCAGCTCTTCCAAGGCAGTCTTTACGGCATTTTCGCAGTGGCCGCACATCATGCCCTCGACATGGATGGTCTTCTCCAGGCTGTCTTCCTGGGTCTGGCGTTTCTTTGTTTCCCTGGCCTTGTGATCCCGGCCCCCATCGTAAAGCTTGCACAGGTTTAAGCGCAGGGCGTTGGTCACCACGCAGAAGCTCGAAAGGCTCATGGCGGCAGCGCCGAACATGGGGTTCAGGGTCAGACCCCAATGGGCATAGCAGCCGGCAGCCAGAGGAATGCCGATCACATTGTAGAAGAAGGCCCAGAACAGGTTCTCGTGAATGTTTCGCAGAGTGCTCCGGCTCAGGCGGATGGCGGCAGGCACATCGAGAAGGCTGCTCTTCATAAGCACCACATCAGCGGCGTCAATGGCCACGTCTGCTCCGGCGCCAATGGCGATGCCCGTGTCGGCTCTCGTCAGGGCAGGGGCATCGTTGATGCCGTCCCCCACCATGGCCACCTTACCCTTGGATTTCAGCCGGCGAACCACAGCCTCTTTCCCGTCAGGCAGCACATCGGAGATCACCTGGTCCACTCCGGCCTGAGCGCCGATAGCCTTGGCAGTGCGGGCATTGTCGCCAGTAAGCATGACCACCCGGATGCCCATATTTTTCAGCTGCCGGATAGCCTCGCCGGAATCCGCCTTGATGGTATCCGCCACAGCCACAATACCCAGGAGCTTGCCGTCTTTTGCAAACAGCAAGGGGGTCTTGCCCTGCTCTGCCAGGGTTTGCGCCCGGTCGGACATTTCCTGGGAAACAGGGACCAGGGCAGACACATATTTCAGGCTGCCGCCCAGCAGCTCCTCCCCAGCCAATTTGCCCCGAAGGCCGTTGCCGGGCAGGGCCTCGAAGTCCTCCAGATTGGCGGGAGTCAGATTCTTCTTCTCCCCTTCCGCCAGGATAGCCTTGGCCAGAGGATGCTCGCTTTTGGCTTCCAGAGCCAGCGACCAGGACAGCAGCTCCTCCTCGCTGATGCCTTGCTCCGGCACCAGGTCCGTCACCTTAGGGGCACCCTCGGTAATGGTGCCGGTTTTGTCCAGGACTACGATGTTGGTCTTGCCGGTCTGCTCCAGGCTGACGGCAGTCTTGAAGAGGATGCCGTTCTTGGCACCTACGCCGTTGCCCACCATAATGGCAACCGGGGTGGCAAGGCCCAGGGCGCAGGGGCAGCTGATGACCAGTACAGAGATGCCCCGGGCCAGGGCGTAGGCAAAGCTCTGGCCCAGCAGAAGCCAGACCACGGTGGTGATGATGGCAATGACAATGACCGTGGGCACGAACACGCCGGAAACCTTGTCGGCGATCTTGGCAATGGGGGCCTTGGTAGCGGCCGCGTCAGAGACCATTCGGATGATCTGGGACAGGGTGGTGTCCTCTCCCACCCGGGTGGCCCGGCAGCGCAGGAAGCCGGACTGGTTCACCGTAGCGGCGGAAACCCCGTCCCCCGGTGCCTTATCCACGGGGATGCTCTCGCCAGTCAGAGCAGACTCGTTCACGGCCCCGGTGCCCTCCAGCACCACACCGTCCACCGGGATGTTCTCCCCGGGGCGAACCACAAACTCGTCCCCCTTCTGGACCTGGTCAATGGGTACGGTGACCTCTTTGCCCTCCTTCACAACCACCGCCGTCTTTGGTGCCAGCTTCATCAGGCCCTTCAGGGCATCGGTGGTTTTGCCCTTGGAGCGGGCTTCCAGCATCTTGCCCACGGTAATCAGGGTCAGGATCATAGCGGCGGACTCAAAATAGAATTCGTCCATATACATCATGACCCCGTCCATATTCCCATGGACCTGGGCATCCGTCATGGCAAACAGGGCATAGACGCTCCAGGCAAAGGAGGCCATGGAGCCCAGGGCCACCAGGGTATCCATATTGGGTGCCTTGTTTTTCAGTGCTGTGAAGCCGCTGATGAAGAACTTCTGGTTAATGACCATGATGATCCCGGCCAGCAGAAGCTGCACCAGGCCCATGGCCACATGGTTCCCATGGAACCAGGCCGGCAGGGGCCAGCCCCACATCATGTGGCCCATAGAGAAATACATGAGCACCGCCAGGAAGCCCACAGAATAGATAAGCCGCTTTTTGAGCCTGGGGGTCTCGTGGTCTGCCAGGGCATCCTCCTGGATCTCCTGCTTGGCCTGGCCCTTTGGGCTTGCCCCATAGCCCGCCTTCTGGACCGCCTGAATGATCTCAGCGCTGGAGGCAGTCCCCTCCACACCCATAGAATTGGTCAAGAGGCTGACAGAGCAGGATGTGACTCCCGGCACCGCGTTTACCGCCTTTTCCACCCGGGCAGAGCAGGCGGCGCAGCTCATGCCCGTAACATTGTATTGTTCCATATGATTCTCCTTTTAAGGCTTTATTTCATGAGTTTTTGCAGAATGGTGACCAGTTCACCGATGACCTCGTCCTTTCCTTCCCGGATGTCCCGGGCCACGCATCCTTCAATATGATGGGCAAGAATTTCCTTATTAAACGCATTCATAGCGGCGTTGACAGCAGCGGACTGGGTCAGAATGTCGTAACAGTAGGCATCCCGTTCGATCATAGCCTGGAGGCCCCGTACCTGACCCTCGATCCGTTTCAGCCGGTTCAGGAGCTTCTTTTTCTCCTCCGGCTGGCGCAGGGTGGTTTTGTCCATGCCGCCGCAACGGCAACAGCTCTTTTCTTCTTCCATGGCGGAACGCTCCTTTCTGGATACCCCCTTGGGGTATCTTTATTATATACCCCAAGGGGGTATATTGTCAAGAGGCTGCCGTGAAAATACAAAAATTTTCCCTCCGGAAATTTCCGGAGGGAAAACGTCACAGGATTCTGTTTTTGATAAGGCCTTAGCCCATGCTGACGTAGTCCATGCAGACCCAGCCGCTCTTGATGCAGCCCCAGGTGGTGCCGTTGATCTTGAACTGGGCCAGGATGTCCAGCTCATCGCCTTCCTTGTAGCCACCCACCACATTGTACTTGGTGCCCGGGCCCTGGCGAACGTTGATGGCGCTGCCGGTAACGGTGCCGGTGCCGGCGTCTTCACCGGTGTCCCCATCGATGTAGACATAGTCCAGGCTGATCCAGCCGTCCTTGGTGCGGCCCCAGGTGGTGCCGTCTACGTTCTTCTTCTCGTAGAGCTCTACCCGGGTCAGGTAGGTGTAGCTAGCCACAGACTTACTGTCGGTACCGGCGGCGGCGCGGACATTCAAAGTGCTGCC
>OLGM01001413.1_pt1 | contig 10659 bp, 6 predicted proteins | sample 1606001 | NCBI WGS metagenome assembly OLGM01 (sample SAMN03283294) | human gut metagenome | biome: human-associated habitat; material: feces | host: Homo sapiens | place: Peru | collected 2012
CATCAAGACCGCCATCTATGCAGCCGACGGCACACAGCTCTCAAATCTTCAGAAGGGTATCAACATCATTGTGAAGACCCTGGCAGATGGCAGCAAGAAGACAAGCAAGGTCATCGTAAAGTAAAGAAACAGAGACATTAAGTAAATTGATTGACAGATAACATTCAGAGTGCAATATCCCCATCCTCGTTCAGAAGGGTGCCGGATATTGCACTTTTTTTGTTCTCTCAACTCCCGAAACAGCAAAAACGGGAACTGAGAAAACAGACCGTCGAAATGTAAAAAACAGAGTATTTACGCAAAAATCTGTAAACGTTTACGTATTTTTTTATCTCAAAAATACCCATATTCTCATATTTTTTATATACTTTTGCAGCAAGAAAACCATGACTTAGCTAACGCTATGCATCAAGGTTGCCCAACTCGGAGCCTTCGGGAGCCAAGAGGAACAGCCTTCAGAAAGCAACTGCTCAGGACTGGGATTCTACTTAAAAACATTTCAAAAACATTAGAAAATTAGAAATTAAGAATAAGTTTTATTTAAACCTAAAGTGTATGTCTGGTAAATACAAGAATCTAAAATTTGCGCTTGTTGCTGCTTCATTGGTTATGTCAGCTAATGGATATGCGCAAACAGTGATCAAGGGTAATGTAACCGACAATACGGGTGAGCCTGTTATTGGTGCTTCTGTCATTGAAGACGGAACATCCAGCAACGGTGGCGTAACCGATATTGATGGTAACTTTACTATCACACTGAAAGGCAACAGTAAAAAATTGAAGGTTTCTTACGTAGGTATGAAGCCTAAGGTAGTTAATGTATCTGGCAAGTCTGTCATCAACATTAAGTTGGAAGACGACAACACCACCCTCAACGACGTCGTTGTTATCGGTTATGGTGCTGTAAAGAAGAAGGATTTGACTGGTTCTGTAGCTACTGTAAACAACAAAGCTCTTGAGGCTGTTCCTGTAGCTAATGCTACTGAAGCTCTCCAGGGTAAAATGGCTGGTGTGCAGATTACAGCAACAGAAGGTTCTCCTGATGCTGAAATGAAGATTCGAGTACGTGGTGGTGGTTCTATCACTGGCGACAACACACCTCTCTATATCGTAGATGGTTTCCCTGTAGAAAGCATCAGCGATATTCCTGCTTCTGAAATCGAGGATATTACTGTTTTGAAGGATGCATCTTCTACAGCAATCTATGGTTCTCGTGGTGCTAATGGTGTAATCCTCGTTACTACAAAGAGCGGTAAAGAGGGTAAGGTAAATGTATCTTACAATGCTTACTATTCATGGAAGAAGATGGCTAAGACCTTGAATACTCTTTCAGGTAGTGACTACGTAAAATGGCAGCGTGAGTATGCGCTCTTGCGTGACAATGAAGATAAGTATACCAACCTCTTCGGTAACTGGGAAGATCGTGACCTTTACGAAAATGCAGCAGAGAATGACTGGCAAGACCAGGTATTCGGCCGTGTAGGTAACACTTTTAACCATAACCTTTCTATTACAGGTGGTACAGAAAAGACTAAGTTCAACTTCGGTTACGCACACGTAAATGACAAGGCTATCATGCTCGGTTCTTCATATCGTCGCGACAACTTGAGTTTGAAGATGAATCATAAGATAAACAAGAAGGTATCTGTGGATTTCTCAATGCGTTATTCTAATACACTTGTCAATGGTGCAGGTGCTAATGAGAGCAAGACCGAGGTTTCAACAGCAGACTCTCGTATGAAGAACGTGATGATTTACCCTATGTTCAACTTTGCAGACTTGAGTGACGGATACGATCCAGATCTTCAGTTGACAAACCCTATTACTTCTGTATATGATACAGACAGAAAGCAGAGCCGCCAAAACTTCAACATGAATGGTAGCTTCACATGGGAAATCATTAAGAACTTGAAGTTTAAGAGTGAATTCGGTTTGGACTGGTACTACAATACAGACAAGAAATACTATGGTACATCAACCTACAATGCACGTACCAATAGTGTTGATTCCAAGGGTACCCACCCAATGGCTTACTTCATCGATACTCAGCGTAAGACATTCCGCAATACCAACACATTGAACTATGACTTCAAGAATCTTATCAAGAACAAAAATCATAGTCTGAACATTCTCTTGGGTGAAGAGACTATCAACAAGCAGAGCAATGTCAACGAGGATAGATTAAATTTATTCCCAACAACATTTACTGCATCACAGGCTTGGGCTATGTCTTCACAGGGTACACCATATTTTGTAAACAAGTACAACAATGCAGATGACAACCTCTTGTCATTCTTCGGTCGTGCTAACTACAACTATATGGACAAGTACCTTTTGAGCGCAACATTCCGTGCCGATGGTTCTTCTAAATTCTCAGAAGGAAACCGTTGGGGATACTTCCCATCAGCAGCTGTTGCTTGGCGTATTTCTTCAGAATCATTCATGAAGGGTACAGAAAAATGGTTGGACGACTTGAAACTTCGTTTCTCTTATGGTACTGCTGGTAACAACAATATTCCAGCCGACCAGACATCACCTATCTGGAGTTCAAGTTCCTCTACATGGTTGAACCAGTTCAATTCTTTCTGGACAAGCGGTATTGCTGCTAATCAGACAGGTACATTCGCATCCAATCCAGACTTGACTTGGGAGACAACAATTACCCGTAATATCGGTCTTGACTTTACACTCTTCAAGAGCAAGTTAACTGGTAGCATTGAAACATATTGGAATACAACCAAGGACTTGCTGATTGCTTTCCCTGTATCAGGTTCCGGCTATGACTATCAGTATCGAAACTTAGGCGAAACAGAGAACAAGGGTGTAGAAATCTCTCTTACATGGAATGCCATTAACAAGAAAGATTATGCATTGAGCATCAGTGGAAATATTGGTTTCAACAAGAACAAGGTTAAGACCTTAGGTTCTTTGGAGCAATACAAGGCTTCTTCAAACTGGGCTTCTACCCAGATTCAGGACGACTACATTGTTAAACCTGGTCGTGCTGTAGGTGAAATCTATGGTTATAAGGTGGCAGGTCGTTACGAAGTAAGTGACTTTGAGCGCTATGATGAAGTAAAGAAAAAGTGGATTCTCAAAGAAGGTATATCTGATGACAGCAAGGTAATCGGTTCAAGCTATCTCCGTCCAGGTGCACTGAAACTCCAAAACATGAACGAAGGTGATGGTGAAAACCAAGACTATCGTGTAGATGACAATGACCGCGTTAAGATTGGTGATACTAATCCTGTTGCAACTGGTGGTTTCAACATTTCAGGTCGTCTCTATGGTTTCGACTTGAATGCTAACTTCACTTATAGCATCGGCAATGATGTTTATAATGCAAACAAGATTGAATACACTTCTGCTTCACTGCATTACTATCGTAACATGTTGGATATTATGAGTGATGGCAAGCGTTGGACCAACCTCAATGCTGATGGTACACTCTGCAATGATCCAGAGCAGTTGGCTGCTATGAATGCTAACACAACAATGTGGTCTCCATATACCAATTATGTATTGACAGACTGGGCAATTGAAGATGGTTCATTCCTCCGTCTTGCAACAATCACATTGGGTTATACCTTGCCACAGACTTTAACAAAGCGTGTAGGTATCAACAGTTTGCGTTTCTATGCAACTGCATACAATGTATTCTGCATTACAGGTTACTCAGGATTTGATCCAGAGGTATCTTCTCGTAACAAGACAGCTCTGACACCAGGTGTAGATTATTCTGCTTATCCTAAGAGCCGTCAGTTTGTTATTGGTTTCAATTTGAATTTCTAATAAGACACTACAATGAAACATATCATAGTTAAAACTTTTGCCGCTGTATTGATGGCAGGCGGTCTAACTTCATGTAGCGATTTTCTGGATCAAAGTTCAGATTCTTCCTTGGATGGAAAGAATATTTTCAGCACTTATGAGTATGCTGAAGGAACTATCGCTAATATCTACCAAGAATTCGGTGAGCAGAATTATCGTGCTCGTTCTGTTTGGTATGGCTATAATACCGATGTTGAATTCTATGGTAACTCAAATAAGGCTGATGGTAAAGCTGATTTGGCAACATACAATGCACAAACAGCTAACGACCAGATGAATACATCTACAGGTACAGACCTTTGGGCTAAAATGTACGCAGCAATTGAGCGTGCAAATCTTGCCATCAAAGGTTTAAGAGAACATGGTGATTTGTCTGATGTAAAAAACAAGCAGCTTTTAGGTGAGGCTCTTACTCTCCGTGCTCTCCAATATGTAGATTTGATCAATATGTGGGGTGATGTACCTGCTCGTTTTGAGCCTGTGACTTCAGAAAGCATGTACACAGAACGCTCTGATCGTGACGTTATCTACAAGCAGATTATTGCTGACTTGCAAGAAGCTCAGGACTTGTGTGCATGGCCTAACGAATTGGAGGCTACTCAAACTGTAGAGCGTGTAAACAAGGCTTTTGTCAAAGGTCTCTTAGCAAGAGTTTGCATGCAGGCTGCTGGTTATGCACAGCGTATGGATGGTGAAAACCGTTTAAGCACAGACCCAGAATTGAGTAAGGCAGTACTTTATCCTATTGCCCTCCAGGCTTGTAAGGATGTAATGGGTGTTGAAGGTCAGTATGTTGCCTTGAAGTCTAACTTTGAGGATATCTGGAACAACAATGGTATCTCTGGTGACGTAAACACCGCAGGTAGTGAATCATTGTTTGAGATTGGTTACAGCAACGCACCTGCTCGTGGACGTATGATGTTTACATTCGGAATCAAGCATAACTCTGAGGATGAAATGACTGCAATGAAGCAGGGTAGCCAGGTTGGTCCTGTTCCTACTCTTTATTTTGAGTATGACAAGAACGATACCCGTCGTGATGTTACCTGCTGCCCTTTCCAATGGAATAAGGGTAAACAAGAGTTGCAGTCATTCAAGAGCTGGAGTTTTGGTAAACTCCGCTATGAGTGGACCAACCGTTTGATTCCAGCTGGTAATGATGACGGTATCAACAGACTCTATATGCGTTATGCTGATGTTGTTCTGATGCGTGCAGAATTGGAAAATGAGTTGAATGGTCCTTCTGCAGCAGCTCCTTATCTCGAGAAGATTCACAAGCGTGCCTTGGGCGGTGACGTCAGCTCTTATATCAATCAAGTTTCTGCAAGTAAAGAAACCATGTTTAATGCTATCGTAAAAGAACGTGGTCTTGAGTTTGCTGGTGAATTTATCCGCAAGGCTGACCTGATTCGTTGGGGACTTTTGAAGACTAAGATGGACGAAGCTAAGGCTAAGATGAACGCAATTGTCAACTTGGAGGATTACGATGCAGAACATCCATATAGCCAATTATCAGGTCATGTTTACTACAAGCGTGTACCATATAGCTGGTCACGTGGAGACGTTTCTTACACAACAGCTAATGCCAAATTGGTAATCTATGGTTTGAACTATGGTGAGACCGAATTGGATCCAGAAGGTTACACAGAGTATGCTGACAGTAAGGGTACTGCTTCTACATGGATTAAGGCCACTTCACTTGATGATGTCAAGGATTATCTTTACGTACAGGATCCTGACAAGCGTCAGTACTGGCCTATCTTCAATGTCAACCTCAATGACAATGCAAGTCTTAAAAATTACTCTTGGTATTAATAACTTCAAGACTATAAAAAATGAAAAAGAATATTTTCTATATAAGTGCCCTTGCCGCAGCCTTGTGTTTCGGCAGCACGGCATTTACTTCATGCAGCGATCCTGATGATATCCAGGACTTGGTACTTGACAGAGTACTTTCTCCTACTGGCATCACTGCTCGTATTACCAACAACACTGATATTGTTGTTGACTGGAATGAAATGACAGGTGCTACAGCGTATGAAATTGAAGCCTATGCAGACAACAATGATTACGACAACAACAAACCAGCTGTAAAGACAACAACTACAAGCAACACATGTACACTGACTTCATTAATCGGTGAAACAGATTACTACATTCGTGTAAGAGCTCTTGATGGTAATAATGAAAGCCGCAACTCTAAGTGGGTTGAAATTATGAAGACAACTAATCCTGAGCAAAACATGAACAAGGTTAAGTCTGGCGATATCCAAAGCAAGGCTGTTAAGTTGACATGGTTGGCTGGTCTTCAGGTAGATAAGATTATCTGCACTCCATCAAGTGCTGGTTCTACAGCAGAAAAAGTTACCTATACTTTGACTGCTGACGATATTGCCGCAGGTTCTGCGTTGGTATCTGGTCTTGATCCTGAAACAACTTATAAAGTAACTTTGAAGTTGGGTGAAAAGACTCGTGGTTATGCAACCTTTACAACAAACATCGATTTCAGTGATGCAACAGTAATCACTCCATCGGATGATTGGGTAAGTGCTATCCAGAATGCTGCTCCAGGTAGTAAGATTGCATTGGCTCCTGGTACATACCAGTTGTCTGGAACTAATCTGGTTATTGCAAACAGTGTAAAGATTGGTGCTCTGAATTCTGCAGACTTACCAATATTGAATGCAAACATCCACTTGACCAGTGAGGCATCACTCATGCTCTATCAGGTTATTCTGGATGGTACAAACAATTCAAACTCAGCTATCGAATATAAGGGTGCAGGCAGCTACAGTGAGTTGATCCTCAAGGGTTGTGAAATCCGCAACTTCGAAAACAAGAGTTTTATCTACAACAATGTTGCTGCTGTTATTGACAATATCACAATTGACAACTGTCTCATTCACCACATGGATACAAACAATGGACAGGACTTCATCGATAGCCGTAAGGGTGGTTGGAACAGTTTGAACATAACTAACTCTACATTCTATGAGTGTGCTCCAAAGCGTCAGATATTCCGTGGTGATGATGCTTCAGCTTCAGTCAATGCTAAGATGGAAACTTACGTGGATAAGTGTACATTCTATAATGTTGGTAATGGTGGTTCAAACCACATGTTCTTCTACATTCGTTTCAAGGGTAATACAAATACCTTTACAAACAACGTAGTTGCCAACTTTATCAACAAGCGTGGATTTAGTAATGCATCTGCATTGGGAACTCCAACATATAACAACAATTACTATTATAATTGTTTGAATATGATTGAGCAGGATCCTAACAACACAGAAACAGGCTTGACTGCATTCGACAAGGAAGGTAAAGTTCTGGATGCAAATCCATTTAAGAACCCAACCAATGGTGATTTCACAATCACCGATGAAATCTTGCAAACATACCAGTTTGGTGATCCAAGATGGTATTAATCAAATAAACAAGATGAGCTTTTGTATAGTTTGACAGACTATACAAAATAAGATAATTAAAGACTATACCCCTGGAGTATATTTCCTATGGGTATAGTCTTTTTTTTGTTTTTGAACAAAACTATATTCAGCGAACATCTTAAAAATACTCATCTTTATATTTTTTGAAACTTTTCTTGGAAGTTACAGAAGAAAAGCGTATCTTTGCAGCAAGTATTAAGCAAATAAGAAATGACAATGAACGGAGAAAACTATATAAGATTTGACTGGGCGATGAAACGCCTGCTGCGCAACAAAGCTAACTATGTTGTGCTTGAAGGTTTTCTGTCTTCATTACTTGGAAAGAAATTTAAGATTCACCGCTTTCTGGAAAGCGAAAGCAACCAAGAAGACGAGGACGATAAATATAACCGAGTAGATATTCTGGCAGAAAGCGAGAACGAGCAGTTGTGCATCATTGAAGTACAAAACAGTCGAGAACAAACCTATTTCCATCGCATGCTCTATGGAGTTTCTAAAGCGATAACGGAATATATTGGTCTTGGCAAGCCATACGAAGCAGTCCGCAAGGTGTATTCCATCAATATCGTCTATTTTGAACTGGGACAAGGCAAAGATTATGTTTACCATGGCAAAACCGAGTTCGTCGGTGAACACGAACCACATGATACACTTAAACTCTCCATCCGACAGAATGAGAAATTCTTTGGTATCAAAGATGATAAATTGGAGTTAAGGAAGAGTCCTGGTGACTTGTTCCCAGAGTATTACATACTACGTGTCAATGATTTTGACAAGGTAGCAACTACTCCACTTGATGAATGGATAGAATTTTTAAAAACTGGCTCTATCAGTTCAAAAGCCACTGCTGCAGGATTGCCAGAGGCACGCGAACGACTACGTGTAGATTCACTCTCTCAAAAAGACAAACAAGCCTATTTTCGCCATTTAGAAGCTGTTAGACATATGAAGAGCCTCTTCGATACCAGCCGTGACGAAGGATATCAAGATGGTCTAACAGAAGGAAGAATCGAAGGAAGAGCAGAAGGAAGAGCTGAAGGAAGAATTGAAGGAAGAGCTGAAGGGGAAAAAGAAAAGACCAAAGAAATCGCCCTCAAACTTCTTGCTTTAAATACGCCAATGGACATCATTTCCCAATCTACAGGATTATCTATAGAGGAAATCAAAAAGATAAATTCATAAACACATAGAAAGTGCAATGTTCGACTTGAGCGTTGCACTTTTTTCTACTACGCAATCGTTTTCGTATTATTTTGAGATGATTATACCTTATATTATAAAGAATAGTTGTAATTTTGCCACAAATAAAATTTAGCCTAAATTACAATGAGAAAATCAATCATCAAAACTATCGTGCTTTCAGCACTCTTGGCTCTGCCAGGCATTGCCAAGGCTCAGACTTTTACTGGTATTACTTCTGAGCAAAATGCCCAGAATACTCCTGAAGGATGGACAGCAGTTGAATTACCACAAATGCCAGCCATCACATCAGCAAATACGTTTAACATCATAAACTATGGTGCCTCCACATCGGCAGCAGATAACACCAAAGCTATTCAGAAAGCTCTTGATGCAGTTCCTTCAACTGGCGGTATGGTCGTAATACCTGAGGGTACCTGGATGTTTGGTAGCAAAGACCAGATGACCAGCACGACCGAGGTGCTCAGCATCAAGTCAAAGACTGTACTCCACCTCTGCGCTGGAGCCACCCTGAAGCTCGTAGAATACGGCAAGGCTCCTAACGACAAAACCGTCTTCATAGGTTGTAAGAATAGAAAACAAACCGATATTGTAATCGAGGGAGAGGGCAAAACATCTATCATCGATGGACAGGGTACCCGCTGGTGGGAGGCTCGCGACAAGAAGGAGACTTTCGACCCAGGAGCGATGATCAGATTCGAACAGGGTAGCCGATTCATGATTCGTAATATCAAGATTCAGAATACCCCAGGTGTAAATATTACAATCAGCAATAGTGGTAAGGCAAGCCATGCTACCATCCATGATGTAACCATCTATAACCCTTCTTCAGAAACCAAGGCTGAACAGCCTTCTCATAACACAGACGGTATTTCTATCTGGGGACCTTATGTAAATATCTATGACTGTAATATCAGTACTGGTGATGACAACGTGGTTTGCGACAATGATGCACAGTACATCCATGTCTGGAACTGCAAGTTCGGTACAGGACATGGTGCTTCTATCGGTAGCTACACCAAGAACATCAAGCATGTATGGTTCGACAATATCAACATGAACGGAACAACAGCAGGTATCCGCATGAAGACAGGTATCAATGGTGATGGTACGCTGCGTGGCGGTGGCGAGGAAGACTGGAAGTTCACCAACTTCACCATGACCAAGGTTAAGAACCCATTCTCTATCGACTGCTACTACGACAAGAACTACAACAGCGATCCTGCCGTAGACAAGGCAAATGCCAGAGCTCTTGATAGTACTACCCCTACCTACAACGGCATTCTTCTCCAGAACGTGAAGACAACAGATGTTTGCGAAGGTAACGCTATCTTCCTGATTGGCCGCCCAGAGAGCCACATCAAGAACGTGACACTCGACAACGTGCAGATTTCTGCCAAGAAAGGTATCGACATCCGTTTCGTAGATCATCTCGTGTTCAAGAATAATTCTAAGATTACATGCCAGTCAGGCAAACTTTGGATTCGCCAGTACGATTCTATAGTAGATGACCAGTGTAATGCTACAGGGGCAGGTACAAATCCAAATCCCACCCCAAACCCAGGTGAGACAACAGAAGTAAGCTATATTCTGGATGCATCAACCAGCACTTCTTCAAGCACAGATTCATCTCCATGGACGTTCAATAACGGTTGCAGCATAGAGAGCAGCAAAGGTTACGCTACAGCTAAAAGCAATACCATCAAGTATAGCAAGGGCGTACAGTTTACCATCAACCTGCCTGAGAATATTACCATTACATCGGCTACATTTGCAGGATATGCAAATGAAGACAACAAAACCTGCTATCTCGGCGAACTGAACGGAACAACCTTTGCTAGCGACAAATACGTATTCCCTAGCCGTTCAACCCAAACGGATACGAGCACAAAGTTTGATATTACACTTGACACTCCTGCTACTGGCGTTCTTACCTTCACACCACAAAATGCACAAGCCGCTTGGGTTATCACACTGAAAGGTGTAAAGGTAACAAGTTCAGGTATCAACAATGTTGTTTTAACCGCCAAGGTAAACAATAACAACATTTACGACCTCAGCGGTCGCATGGTAAAGCTCAATGCCAAGGCAGAAGACCTGCAAGGTCTCAAAAAAGGGATCTATATCTACAACAACAAGAAATACGTAGCTAAATAATTCATTTAAACATCGGTAACAA
>OLGM01001415.1_pt1 | contig 10643 bp, 6 predicted proteins | sample 1606001 | NCBI WGS metagenome assembly OLGM01 (sample SAMN03283294) | human gut metagenome | biome: human-associated habitat; material: feces | host: Homo sapiens | place: Peru | collected 2012
TATCTGCCGTGGTGCATATGGACGAGAAAACGCCCCATATGCACCTTTGTTTTGTCCCGCTGACCGAGGATAAGCGTCTGTGCGCCAAGGAGATTTTGGGCAACAAGAAAAAGCTGACCCAGTGGCAGGACAAGTATTGGGAACACATGGTTAAGAAATATCCCGATCTGGAGCGCGGGGAGAGCGCCAGCCAGACCGGGCGCGACCATATCCCGCCACGGGTGTTCAAGGAGGCTGTCCATCTGAACCGGATGAAGGAGCAGATACTGAAACTGATGACTGATACCAATCTTCTTAATAAAAAATCGAAAACGGAAGAGCTTGAGGCATTGTTGAACAAATATGTTCCGGCAACAGAAGCTCTGCGGACGAAGCTCAGAAAGTATGATAAGGCGTACAAAGCGCTTTCTGATGAGAACAGCGCACTGGAAGCAGAATTACAAACAGCAAAAGATGCCAGCAAGGAAAAGATTGCGGACAGACTGAAATACGGAAAAACGGAGCAGGAGCTTTGTGAGCTTCATGCTCTGATAGACAACATGCCACCGGAAATTGTAGCTGCCTATAGGAGAAAAACGACAGGATTGCAAAACGAACGTTGAGGATAGCTTATGAACAATGAATTGATGAGAGACGAAAACTGCATTCGTTGTTCTACGATGATCGCCGAACTGCTGATGAAGTATAAATCTATGGAAACAGAAGAAGACCAAGAGGGCTGGATGCAAGAAGAGGCATCCAGCCCTCTTCTTTTTTTGCTGCGGCTATTGAAAAGCTTTCTGTCATCGTTTATACTATTTGAAGTAGATGTTTATTGCTGACAAAATGGAACGAAGGAGGTACTGTCCAGGGAAAACGCATACATATATACACGTGTTTCAACTTTGATACAGGTGGACGGTTTTTCTCTTGAGGCACAGGAAGCGGAAATTAGAGCTTTTGCGGAAGCACGCAAGATCAATATCGTCGGGAAATATACGGATGAAGGCAAATCCGGCAAGAATGCCGAGCATCGTCCTGCCTTTACGCAGATGATGGAGGATATTCGGAGCAAGAAGGACAACATTCGTTATGTTCTTGTTTTTAAGCTTTCCCGTTTTGCCAGAAACACCAGTGATACCGCAAAGTATCTTCAGGAACTTTCAAGCTATGGAATCGGTCTTTTGGGGATCAAGGACGGAATCGACACTTCAACCGTTACCGGTAAGATGATTGCAAATATTATGGGAGCTGTTGCAGAAGTCGAGCTTGAGAACATTCATGAACAGACGCTTGCCGGAAGACAGCAAAAAGCCAGAAACGGTCTCTGGAATGGCGCGCAGGCCCCGTTCGGATATTCTTTGAAGGATAAAAAACTAATGATATATCCGAAAGAAGCGGAAACGGTCAAGGAGATTTTCCGGCTCTACACAGAGGAAGGACAGAGCATCAGCTACATTGCAAAGAAACTTAATGATGAAAACATCCAGCGTGAACAGCGCGGAAATGTTAAAATATCTGGCTTTACAGATAGAACCGTCCGTATCATTCTCAGCAATCCGGTTTATGCAGGTATGATCTCCTACGGTCGCCGCCACACAGTAAAAGTTGAGGGAAAGAACAACGAAACGAAGGTTGTGAAGCAAGACGATGAAAGCAAGATTATTCTTGTGGATGGCGTGCATGAACCGATTGTCAGCAAGGAGACCTTTGCAAAAGCGGAAGAGCGGCTGAAAAAGAACGTTGCCCATCGAAAGACCAGAAGTGACAGTACGACCGTTTATCCACTGACCGGCCTGATCAGATGTCCGGACTGCGGGAAAAACATCTTTGGTTATACTGCGCCGCCAAGGAAAAAGAAAAACGGAAAAGAAGGTTATTATCCGAGATATATTTCCTATCGGTGCATATCCGGAAGAGATAGAAACGGGATCAGCTGTTCTCTTGCCAACAAGTATTACAGCGGCACCAAACTGGAAACCGAGGTGAAAGAGGTTATATCCTCCATGGCGACAGTCCCAGAGTTTGTAGAGCTTATTTCTCAAAAGATTGATATCCAGACAGATGTAAATTCTCTGCGAAAGAAGCAAACAGCAATCCGAAATGAGATCACCAAATATAACGGCAATCTGCTTCAGACCGAAAAGAGACTGACGGAGCTTGACATTGCGGATAGGCACTATCAAAATAAAGTAGACAGTTTAAATCGTATTCTGGATGACCTGTATGAAGAGATCGAGGATGCACAGACAAGACTTGATGAAGTAAATCAGGAAATCACTATGGTTGAAAAGTCGGCCATGACGAAGAAATCCATCTTTGAAATGCTGGAAGGCTTCAGCAAGTACTACGATGTCATGTCGCCGGAGGATAAAAAGGCATTGTTGCAGGCTATGGTTTCGTTTATAGAGCTGTATCCGGAAAAGCGGGATGACAAGCATCTGATAAAGACGATCCATTTCACCTTCCCTGTTACCTACGATGGTGAAAGCGGAGCGCTATTTGTCAGAACTAATGAACAGCAAGTTGAAACGGTATGCGTATTGTCCAAACTTCAAGGGAAGGAACATATCGAGATTGAAGCAGCTTGGAATGATTTGACTTCAACGTAAGGAAAACCCGAAGTAGCACTGGAAAGGTACTGCTTCGGGCTTTTAGTGTTTAGCCTTATACTATTTCCAGATTCAACTGCGCATCTTGGCGCATTCTTATCTGGAAATAGTATTATATGCTTCGCCCCATGGTATGCCTCTTAGTTCTGAGAAAACAGTGGCACATATCAACATGGATGTGGATGTGGACGAAATGGTGCAAAAAAGGTTCTTCACGAAATCTTGTTAGTTGCCTCAAGATTCCGCGAAGAACCAAGTGATGTGAGAATCACTCCGTAATGTAGGTGTACTGCATATTGTAATTCTTTGCGTACTGCTCAGCGGCGGAGTCCGGCAGGACTTCCAGGACAAGGTTCGGGCATTTGTAGAAAGAATAATAGCCAAAACTCGTTAGATTGCGAAGATTACCCAGCAATGCAAGCGACTCGCATCCGGAGAAGGCAGATTGACCGACGCTTTCCAAACTGCCCAGATTCGGAATTGAGGTCAGCTTTTTGCATTGGTTGAACCCGTATGATCCGATAGTGGTTACGTTGCTCAAATCGCCGATGCTCACCAAAGAGGTGCAGCCATCAAACGCCTCATAGGGAATCTCCTTCAGGCTGCTTAAATCACCGATGGTTTCCAGTGCGGTGCAGCTGACGAAACACTTTTGCCCCATTGACTCCAATTTGGGCATATCGCCGATTGATTTCAGCGAAATGCAGCCTGTATAATCAAGGGTGCCGTACCCAAACACACCCTCGCCAAGGCTCACCAAATTATCTAAGTGGTCAAGACGTTCCAAGCTGGAGCAGCCAGCAAAAGCATAATATTCGATGGCTGTAACACTGCTTAAATCGCCCAGGCTGACAAGCAATTTGCAGTTGAGGAGTGCATTATCTCCAATGAAAGTTAATTTGTCAGAACAGTCAACGCTGACTAACGATACACAGTGTGCGAAAACCCCGGATTCCAAGCGCGTCAAACTGTACAAATCATCGACATGCTCCAATGCACTGCAGCCGTTAAAAGCACCTTGCCCGATAGTTTCCAAGTTGCGCAGAGAACCGATGCTCTTCAGTGCAGTACAGCCCATAAATGCATACTGACCGATACTGGTGATCTTGTCCAGTTCATCAACGTGTTCCAAGGCACTGCAATTCACAAAACCGTTAGAATCAATGGATTCGACATTACTCATGTTGCCGACACGCACAAGCGAAGAGCAACCCTCAAATGCGTAAGAACCAATCGAAGTTACGCTGCTCATATCGCCTACGCTCTCTAATGCGCTGCAGGAAGCGAATGTGGAGGAGTCGATGACTGTAACTTTGCTTAAATCACCAATGGTTTTTAGCGATTTGCAGCCGTAGAAGGTATGGCTTCCGAGTGTCGTTACATTTGCCAGAATTTCGACGTTGGTTAAGCTGGTGCAGTAAGCGAATGCACCGGTGTCAATGCTATCCAGCATGGGCATTCCATCAAGGCTCGTCAGTTTGCTGCAACTCTCAAATGCACTACTGCCAATGCTTTTTAGTATGGGCATTTCACCAAGACTTGCCAGCATACTGCAGCCCGAAAATGCACTACTGCCAATGCTATCCAGCATGGGCATCTCATCAAGGCTGGTCAATGCTTTGCAGCCAGAAAACGCATAGTTGCCAATGGTGCGAACATTGGGCAGGGAACCGATGCTTGTTAGCGCATTACAGGACGAAAATGCAGACTCGCCGATGGTACGAACATTGGACATGTCTCCGATGCTCGTCAGTTTGCGGCAGCCAGAGAATGCGCTCTCTCCAATGCTGGTGGCGCTGCTCAAATCGCCAACCGAAACCAGATTTGACGTATAGAAGAACAGCCTGTCAGGAACGACCTTCAAGCTGCTTAAATCGCCCACTGTGGTTAGCGCAGTGCAGCCATCGAACACCTTGTCGCTGATGCTTGTTACGCTGCTTAAATCACCAACGGTCGTCAGCGATTTGCAATTGCGGAATGTCTCTCGATTCAAGACGGTCAGCTTTTCCAAGCCGCTAATGCTGGTCAGCGATTCACAGCCGTAGAAAGCACCATAGGCGATGCGCGTAACGTTGCCAAGTTCCCCGATGCTTTGCAGGGAAGTACACTGTTTGAACGCATTTGCGCCGATGAAAGTAACGCTGCTGAGATTGCCGACGGTTTTCAGCGAAGTACACTGATAGAAGGCATTTTCGCCGATGGAAGTAACGCTGCTGAGATCCCCGACGCTTTCCAGTGACTCACAGGCATAGTCTTTTGACATGCCTTCGTCTTCAATCCAACGTCTGGAAACACCAAAGGCAGAGTCTCCGATGCTTTCCAAATGAGGCATATCACCAACTCGAACCAAGGAAGTACAGCCTGCAAAAGCATAACTGCCAAGACTTGTTACATTGCTCAGATGATCTATGGCGGTGAGTGAGTCACAATTGCGGAAAGCGTAATCACCAATGGTGGTTACGTTATCGGTGTTCCCAAGGACTTCCAACGCATAGCATCCGGAGAATGCATAACTGTCAATGCTCGTCACGTTGTCCAAGCCCTTTACGCTTTGCAGATTGGAACAGCCGTAAAATGTGCTGTTCGGAATGGCGGAAATGTTCGTCAGACCGCTAATGGTGGTCATAGCACAGCGCGCGAAAGCACCGCTGTCGATGCTTGTTACGTTGCTTAAGCCCTCAATGCTTGCAAGAGAGCTACAACCTGAAAATGCTTCCGTCCCAATGCGGACATCATTTCCTCCAAGTTCAACTTTCTTCAGTGAGGAACACATATAGAAGGCGCCGGAGTCGATTCTTTTAATACTGTCCAAACTGCCGATTTCTGTTAAAGACTCGCAGTAGTAAAAGGCTGAACCGCTGATTTGTTCGACATTAGAAATGTCGCCAACACGCTTCAGTGAATCGCAGTAATAATGCCAGTCCGTTCCATCGTCCCACAGGATACTGTTAGAAAAAGCAGACTCACCGATACTTTTCAGATGGGGCATATCACCGAGCTGCACCAGTGATTTGCAGCCTGCAAAAGCGCGCTCACCAATGCTCGTTAAAGAAGTCAAGTCTCCAACATCTTGCAGTGAAATGCAGTTGTAGAACGTGAAGTCGCTGAGATTTGTCACATTCTCCAGCCCTTGCACCTTCACCAGCGCCGTGCATCCATCGAATGCGTGCGCGCCAATCTCTGTCACGCTGCTGGGAATCGTGATCTCTTTCAGGCTCGTGCAGCCCGAGAAGGCGTAATCCCCGATGGCAGTTACAGAATCGGGAATTTTCACGCTGACAAGGTTTGTGCTGTTCGCAAACGCATATTCATCAATGCGTTTTACGTTTGCGGAAATTTCGTAGGTCGCGACATTTCCACCGCTTTGAGCGTCCGCGCTGTCCGCCAGTGCGGGTATGGCCAGACAGCTTCCGACCAGCAGACTGGTTAGGGTAATCGTCAAAAGTTTCTTGGATTTCATGTGTATCAACCCCTTTCTCGATTTCCAGCATACAGCAATTTCAAGAAAAAGTCAATAGCAGAATCAAGAAAATTAAGGGAAAATACAGAAATCAAATCGAATGCTATGTCTTGTGGTGTCAAATCAATAAGATGTTGGTTCCATGTATTCTATATTCAGAGGAAATTGGCAAGAAACATTTACAAATATTATTGACAGTTTGGAAGAACTTGCGTATAATAAATATGGGAATCTGGAAGCTTGCAACAGGAAAAAAGCGGATGAAGGGGATTGCGCATGAAACGTTGGAAAGTCACATTCGAACTGTTCTTGCTTCTGCTTGCGCTGGCAACGACGATTGCTTGCGCAGAGACACGCGAAGAGAAAGTGGGGTTGGAAGCAATCCACTTTACTTATGATGTTCCAGAAGATTACGTTGTGACAAAAGAAGAATGTCTGTGGTATTTCTGCTATACGGATGGGTATGGCTCTTTTGGCAGTGGCTCTAATGGTGATGAATATGGTGCAACTCACTTTGAAACAGAAACGCCATGATCTGTTTATAGGAGGAAATTGAAAGTGAAAATCAAAGGTGGAAAATTGCTAACTGTTCTCATAATGTCTGCTCTGCTAACTGCGCCGTTTACCGACCTCGCAGAAAAAATCGGGGGAGGGTACAGTGATTGGTGGAGCAATGTGCTTGGTGCATTTGGCGTGATGAAAGCTGATGCGGCGAAAGAAATCAAACCGCTGCAAGAGGGGGAAATTCCATCCGTATACTTGGAAGGAACCTTGCCAATCGATAAAACCGAAACAGTGATGCGCTATACATTCGAATCTGAAACGCAAATCTTTGAAGGATACTGCAAAATCAAATGTCAAGGGAGTACATCGCTGGGATACGCTAAAAAGTACTTTACGATTAAAACGTTTACAGATAGTGAATGTACGCAAAAAGCAAAATTTCGTTTTCGCAACTGGAAGGCGAAAAACAAGTTTTGCTATAAGGCAAATTGGATTGATTTCACCCATGCGCGAAACATTGTTTGTGCGCGATTATGGGGAGAAATGCTTGAAAGTAGAAGCAATTATGAGAGCCTTCCGACGGAATTAAAAACAGCACCGAACCATGGTGCGATTGATGGATTTTTTGTAAAAATATACGTCAATGGTGTCTACTATGGTCGTTATACGCTGAACATCCCCAAGGATGCGTGGATGGCAAATCTTGATGAAACGAACGCAAACCATGCAATGGTAATGAGTGAAACCTGTTTTGACAGTGGCATTTTCCGGAGCACAGTGCTATTGGATGGGAGCGACTGGACGGATGAACTGCACGATACTGTCCCGGAAAATATCAAGACACGCTGGAATGAGGTAATTCGCTTTATCAATGAGGCATCTGATGAGGAATTTTACAATAATATTGATAACTATATAGATATTCAATCTGTTATCGATTATGATGTTTTTTGTGTTGTGCTGTGTGGTATTGATAGTTTTGGCAAGAACCAGATGTTCCTGACTTATGACGGGCAGAAATGGTATATGTCAGTATATGACTTGGATTCCATGCTGGGGTTGCAATGGAATGGCTCGGAGTTACTTCCGGCAAACTATCCTCGCGGTGCGTTTACAGACCTTAATCGTAATTTGCTTATGAATCGGGTAGAAAAGCTGTTTGGAAAGGAAATTGCAGCTCGTTATCGCGAAGTATCGCAGCGGGAACTGAGCGTGGAACATATTTGCAGCAGCTTTGAAGAATTCATGGCGGATTGCCCGCAGGAACTTGTGGAGGCAGACCGGGTGTTTACAAGTGTTTCCGGCGAGAAAATCGAAGCGCCGCTGGCGGATACGAATACGCTGGCATTTATTCAGCAGTTTGTTGCAGAGCGAAAAGCGTATAATGATCAGTATTTCGAGAAGTTAGCGCGCGGAGAATTATTCTCGCAAGGAAAGACTGACCGCTTTGGTACGCGCATTTTCAGCTTAATTGAACCTTACTGGGGCGATGGATATGAACTGGAAGATACGCCATGGGCGCCGTATCATGATGATTCTGATTGGACACTTGCGTTGAAGTTCAAGGATGATATTGTGCCGGACGGAAAATATTCAGCAATTATGACGGCACATCAAGGATCTTCGCCGCTGAAATTACATCTCAAGTGTCTTACAACGGATGGAAAAACAACATATCAGCTGATTATGGGCGCGGGCGCGGGATTCTCGCTTTCGGAAGATCAGTTTTTCAGCTGGGTTGGTGGAGAACCATCAAAAGATGGACATCATTATCTCATTCTTGCAAAGCATGGCGATTTCTATGACATCTTTTACGATGGTTCGATTTTGCAAAACTATGGTGCTCCTATTGGGGATGTTCGCAGTGATGCAACATTGCAATTGTTTGCGACGGATGTCGGGGAAAACGTGCTATTGGAAAAAACCTCTGGTACAATTGAGGTGCTTCGTGTCTATGATAGCGCGTTGACACGCGACGAGTGCTTCAAACTGTATCGAGAATTACAAACACCATGGTGATAATTGGTGTACAAAATAGTAATGAGCGTTTTGCAAAGGCTGCGCAGGGGGTGAGTGATTTCCCCCCCCGCAGCCCCTTTTCTTTTCAAAAAAATTTAGAAACGGGATTGACAAAATGGGCTTGATACACTATAATAGAGACAAGGTTGAGCGTTAAACCTAACGAAAATACGCCATGAACTCGTGAAGGAGGTTTTCCCATGAGAGGGTCGAAGAAATTGGTTTCCATGCTGCTGGTGCTGTGCCTGGTGCTGTGCCTGATGCTGGGCGCTCTGCCGCTGGCGATGGCGGAAGAGGTCGTTGATGCGGACTTGACCTGCACGATTACGCTGGGCAACTGGCCCGCGGATACGGCGGCGGAGGCGGAAAAGGCGCTCTTTGAGAGCTACCGCGAGACGATGAAGAAGCAGTACCCGAACGTGACGCTGGTGCCGGATTACTACTCCTACACCCTGAGCAGCTACGTTCCGATGGCGAAGGGCGGCACGGCGCCGAGCATCTTCCAGCCGCCGTTTACTGACCCGCAGCTGCTGATCAGCCAGCATCTGGTCGGCGATGTGACCGATGCGCTGGAGCGCGCGGGCGTGCTGGATGAGTTCAGCCCGTCGTACCTCGAAATGCTGTCCGACGAAAACGGCCGCATCTACGGTCTGCCGCGCGACGGCTATGTGCTGGGTATGCACATCAACGTCGCCCTGTTCCGCGAGGCGGGGCTGGTGGACGAGGAAGGTCTGCCGATTTACCCCAAGACCTTGCAGGAAGTGGCGGAATACGGTCAGATTATCCGCGAAAAGACGGGCAAGGCGGGGCTTGTGTTCCCGGCGAGCGAGACGTATGGCGGCTGGCTGTTCACCAATATCGCGTGGAACTTCGGCTGCGTGGGCGAAAACGCGCTGGAATATCAGGATGAAGACGGGCGCTGGGTGTGCAACTTCACATCCGACGAGTGCGTGGCGGCGATGGAGTACATCCGCGACCTGCGCTGGAAGTACGACATTCTCAATGCCGACGCGACCACGACCGACTGGGCGGGCGCGCATTCTCTGCTGGGCACGGGCGAAGCGGCGATGAACTTCGCGGCGGATGACTCTGTTGACCAGCCGACATCCAACAAAGGTCTGCCGGTGGAGGACTTCGCGCTGATTCCGTTCCCGGCGGGCGACGCGGGACGCTATGCGCTGGCGGGCGGTACCTGCTACATGTTCGCGCCGAACATTACCGAGGATCAGGCGACGGCGCTGATGGCATACCTGACTGTGCTGGGCAAGATGCCGTACCTGAATGACCAGATTATCGAGGGGATGCGCGCGGACTATGCTGCCAAGCGCGACCGCGGCGCTCCGGTTCTGCCCGCCATCAGCGCGTGGAACGATGAGGACTACAACGCGGCGAAACAGGCGATTATTGACGAATACTGCAACGTGGATATGCGCCTGTACAACGACTTCTTCGATTCCGTCACGCAGGGCACGATTACGCTGCGTTCCGAAGAACCCGTCTTTGCGCAGCAGCTGTACCGCGAACTGACCGCAGTAATTCAGCGCGTCATCACCCGCGAGGGCGCGGACGTGCGCAAGGCGCTGCAAAAGGCGCAGGATTCCTTCCAGGAGTATCTGGATGATGAAATCAACGATTACTAATTCCTGATTGGACAAAAGATTCCGGCAGCGGTCAGCCAATGCCGGTTTCTTTTGGCCCAAAATCAAAGAAAAAGCCCAACGGGAGCATGGAGGAACGCCTATGAGCAGAAAAAAAGCGCAAGTCGGCTTGCGCGCACGGACGGTTGACCACCTCAATGCTTGGCTGATTATGCTGCCGAGCCTTGTGCTGATGCTGTTCTTTGTCTGGGAACCGCTGTTCGAGAGCGTGGTGATGAGCCTGTACAAGACGCGCAACATCGAACTGGTGAACTTCATCGGCTTCAAGAATTACATCAGCGTCGTCACGAAGGATGATTTCCTGCAGGCGCTGATGAACACGTTCTCGTACACGTTCTGGTCGCTGCTGCTGGGCTTCTTCCTGCCGATGGTGCTGGCGCTGATGATTGGGGAGACGGTGCGGAGCAAGAG
>OLGM01001417.1_pt1 | contig 10624 bp, 6 predicted proteins | sample 1606001 | NCBI WGS metagenome assembly OLGM01 (sample SAMN03283294) | human gut metagenome | biome: human-associated habitat; material: feces | host: Homo sapiens | place: Peru | collected 2012
GGTGCCGGTGGTTCCCCGACAGCCCAGGAATCTCATGTTGTCGATGACGAAGTCCAGCTCTTCCAGGTCGGCTACCAAGTCCTGCATCCACAGGGTGGCGCGCTTGCCCACGGTGACCAGCTGTGCCGGCTGATAGTGGGTGTAGCCCAGGGTGGGCATGGCTTTATAGGTGTCGGCAAATTCGGAAAGATTTGCCAGCACCTTCAGAAGCTCTCCCCGGAGATATTTCAGACCGTCCCGATAGAGGACAATGTCCGCGTTGTCCGTGACATAGCAGCTGGTTGCGCCCAGGTGGATGATGCCTGCGGCATCTGGAGCTACCTTGCCGTAGGTGTAGACGTGAGCCATTACGTCATGGCGCACCTCTTTTTCCCGGGCAGCGGCGCAGTCATAGTCGATGTCGGCAACATGGGCTTCCAGCTGAGCCACCTGCTCAGGGGTAATGGGCAGTCCCAGCTCCATTTCTGCCTTGGCAAGAGAAATCCACAGCTTGCGCCAGGTCTGAATGCGCATGTCCATGGAGAACAGCTTCAGCATGTAGTCCGAAGCGTAGCGGGAGCTCAGGGGGGATTCATATTTATCTGTCATGACATCCTCCCTCAGCGCAGAATGATGCTGTCCCGCTCGGGGCCTACGGAAACATAGCCGATGTGGCAGCCGATGGCCTGCTCCAGATACAGCACATACTTCTGAGCCTGAACGGGCAGATCCTCCCAGGTGCGCACACCGGAAATGTCGCACTTCCAGCCGTCCAAATACTCCACGACAGGCTCGGCGTCATTCAGCAGGGAAGGGAAGGGGAACTCATCGGTGATCTTTCCGTCCAGACGGTAGTGGGCGCAGACGGGAATCTTATCCATGTAGCTGAGCACGTCCAGCTTGGTCAGCGCAATGTTGGTGGCTCCCTGGCACTGAACGCCGTAGCGGGTAGCCACAACGTCCACCGGGCCTACCCGACGGGGACGGCCGGTTTTCGCGCCGTACTCGAAGCCGGCCTTACGCAGCTCCTCGGCCTCGTCGCCGAACATTTCGCACACGAAGGGGCCTTCGCCTACACAGCTGGAATAGGCCTTTACAACGCCGACCACCTCGTCAATTTTCACACAGGGCAGACCGGAGCCCACGGGGGCGTAGGCCGCAATGGGATTGGAGGAGGTGGTGTAGGGGTGGATGCCGTAGTCCAGGTCCCGCAGGGAGCCCAGCTGGGCCTCAAACAGGATCTTCTTGCCTGCGGCCTGCGCATCCCGGAGGTAGACCCCGGTGTCCTGGATGTAGGGCTTGATCTTCTCGCAGTAGTCAGCGAGCCAGGCCTCCAGCTCCTCCATGGTCACGGGCTCGGCACCGTAGACACCGGTGAGGGTCAGGTTCTTCCATTCCAGCAGGTCCTTCAGACGCTCCTTCAGGTGCTTGGGATACAGCAGCTCTCCGGCCAGAACGGTCTTCTTGGCATACTTGTCGGCATAGAAGGGGGCAATGCCCTGCTTGGTGGAGCCGAACTTCTTGTCGGCCAGCCGGGCCTCCTCCAGGCCGTCCATCAGCCGGTGCCAGGGCATCAGAAGGCTGGCGCGGTCAGAGATCTTCAGGTTTTCCGGAGTCAGGGAAACGCCCTGGGCACGGATTTCTTCCATTTCCTTCCACAGGTTCTCCGGGTCCAGCGCAACGCCGTTGCCCAGAATGTTTACAACGCCCTTGCGGAAAATGCCGGAGGGCAGCAGATGCAGGGCGAATTTGCCGTATTCATTGATGACGGTGTGGCCCGCGTTGCCGCCGCCCTGGTAGCGGACTACGATGTCGTAGTCCTGGGTCAGCAGGTCAACCATGCGGCCCTTGCCCTCGTCGCCCCAGTTAATGCCAACGATTGCGCAGTTTCCCATATGATTATCCTCCGATTTATAGTTCTTATTCTTAGTTGAAAACACAGGAAAGCTCCGCGGGGGGAGACTGCCCCCCTACGGAGTTTTTGGAGTGTCCTATCTTACTTCAGGTGCTCTTCCAGACGGCGCATGATCTCGGCGTAGGCCTCCTCCACGCCGCCCAGGTCCCGGCGGAAGCGGTCCTTGTCCAGCTTCTCATGGGTCTTGGAGTCCCACAGCCGGGAGGTGTCGGGGCTGATCTCGTCAGCCAGGACGATGGTGCCGTCGCTCAGGCGGCCGAACTCCAGCTTGAAGTCCACCAGGGTCACGCCGCAGGTGGCCCAGAAGGCCTTCAGGGCATCGTTGATCCGGAAGGAGTAGTCCTCAATGGTCTTGATCTCCTCAGGGGTAGCCAGCTTCAGAGCCAGGGCATGGTAGGTGTTCAGCAGGGGATCACCCAGAGCGTCATTCTTATAGGAGAACTCGATGGTGGGGTGCTCGAAGACGATGCCCTCTTCTACGCCGTAGTGCTTGGCAAAGGAGCCGGCGGAAATATTGCGGACGATGACTTCCAGAGGCACGATGGAAACCTTTTTTACCAGGGTCTGGCGGGAATCCAGCTCCTTGACGAAATGGGTGGGGATGCCCTGCTTTTCGAGCATGGCCATGAGCCGGTTGCTCATCTCATTGTTGATCACGCCCTTGCCGGCGATGGTGCCCTTCTTCAGGCCATTGAAGGCGGTGGCGTCGTCCTTGTACTCCACGATCAACAGTTCGGGGTCGTCGGTCTTGAATACTTTCTTGGCTTTTCCTTCGTACAGCTGTTCCAGTTTCTCCATAAGTAGATATTCTCCTTTTCCGGTCAAAAAAATCAGATATTGACAAAAAGAAAAAGAGACAAAGCCGCCCGGGGCTCTCACCCGTAGACACCTCCGTCTCTACCTCCAAATTCTACAATAATCCGCATCTTTTGTCAACGGGCACAAGGACAAAAGTTTGCGGAAGAATGGTGGGATTCTTGCCGCACATTGCCTCAAAATGTAAACAATCTATGTTTCCCTTGCATTCCCGGCATAAACGTGGTAAACTGGGCAGGATTATGGACTCCCGGGGGAGAACTCCGGGAAGAAAGAGGAATTTGTTTATGAAAACTTGTAAGTATTGCGGCGGAGAAATGGAAGACGGGCAGACCGTCTGTCCCGCCTGCGGAAAAGAAGATACGCTCCAGCCCGCTGCCCTGGAACCCGACGCCCAGGAGACTCCCGCGGAAGAAGCTGCCACGGAGCTTCCCCAGGAGGCTCCTGCCGCTGAGGAAGCCGCCCCTGCTGAGGAGGCTGCTTCTGAGGAAGCTGCCCCGGCTGAGGAGGCTGCCTCCGAGCAGCCCAGGGAGCCTGAGCGGAAGAAGGGCATGAGCGGCACCTCTGCCGTGGCCCTGGCTGCAGCGGCCGTGATCCTGGTGGCAGCCATTGTGGCGGTGCTGGTGATGAACGGCAAGAAGAAGGACCAGGAGCTGAACCCCAGCGCCGAAGCCTCTGAAAGCACTGTGGAGACCGCTGTGGAGACCACCGAGGCCACCATCCCCGCTGACGGCGATCCCAACGATGTGACCTGCAAGGGCAGCTATACCGGCACCGAGGAAGAGGTAAAGGCCGCTGCCGATACGGTGGTTGCCACCGCCGGAGACCGGGTGCTGACCAACGGACAGCTGCAGGTCCACTACTGGCTGGCGGCTCAGAATTTCTACAGCCAGTATGGCTCTTATGCCGCCTACTTCGGCCTGGACGCTTCCCAGCCCCTGGACACCCAGACCTGCGGCATGGTGGAGAACCGGACCTGGCAGCAGTATTTCCTGGAGCAGGCCCTGTCCTCCTGGAAGGTGTATGAGGCCATATACCGCTCCGCCCAGGAGAACGGCTTCCAGATTTCCGAGGAGCTTCAGAATGAGCTGGACACCATAGAGACCGGCCTGGAGGAGACTGCCCAGAAAAACGGCTATGGTACCGCGGAAGATATGATCCACAAAAACTTCGGCCCCGGGGCTTCCGTGGCGGACTATAAGGCCTTCTGGGACCTGTACTACCGCTCCAGCGGCTACTACACGGAGGTCAATGCCAGCTTTGCTCCCACGGAGCAGGAACTGGAGGAGTACTTCAATGCCCACGAGGCCGACTATGCCGAGAAGGGCCTGACCAAGGACACCCACACCGTGGATGTGCGCCATATCCTCATCACGCCTGAGAGCACCCCTGTAGACGGCTCCACCACCGGCGAGACCACCATCTCCGACGAGGCCTGGGCGGATGCCGAGGCCAAGGCCAAGGAAATTCTCAGCCAGTACCTGGCCGGGGATAAGACCGAGGACAGCTTCGCCACCCTGGCCAACGAAAACTCCCAGGACCCCGGCTCCAATACCAACGGCGGACTGTACACCGGCGTTTCCCAGGGCCAGATGGTGGAGGCCTTTGACGCCTGGTGCTTTGACGATGGCCGTCAGGTGGGGGATACCGACATTGTGAAGACCAGCTACGGCTATCATGTGATGCTCTACTGCGGCAGCGCTACCGTCTGGCAGGAGCAGGTGAAGAGCGACATCCTCACCGAGAAGACCAACAATTTTGTGGAAGAGGCTCTGGCGGCCAACCCCACCACCATTGACTACAGCGCCATCAAGCTGGGCTCCACCCAGGCAGAATAAATATATTCCGACCAAAGCCTTCCCCACCGGGGAAGGCATCAGGGTGAAGCCCTGACGGATGAGGACCCGCTCCACAGAGAGCGGGTTTTTCTTATGGACTTTTTCCGCCCAATGTGCTAGAATCCGGTAAGATTCTAAAAAAACGCGGAGGTCCGGCATGGGTAAGATCACGGCCTCCCGGCAGATCACAGAGGGGGTCATCTGGAAACAGATCCTGATTTTCTTCTTTCCGATCCTGCTGGGTACTTTTTTTCAGCAGATGTACAACACAGTGGACACCATCATTGTGGGCCGTTTTGTCAGCACCAGGGCCCTGGCGGCGGTAGGCACCACAGGACCCCTGGTCAATATGATCAGCGGCTTCTTTACCGGCCTCAGCTCCGGTGCCACTGTGATCCTGGCCCAGTTCTATGGGGCCAATGACCCCAAGGGAGTGGACCGGACCCTTCACACGGGCTTCTCCCTGTCGCTGATCCTGGGCCTGTTGGTAATGGCAGTGGGCTGCGGCCTGGGCCCCACAATCCTGACCTGGATGCAGACACCGGAGGAATGCCTGGAGATGGCCGGGACCTACCTGCGGATCTACTTTGCCGGATCCCTGGCCTCTATGGTTTACAATATGGAGGCGGGGATCCTGCGGGCCATGGGGGACTCCAGGACACCGGTGTATTCTCTGGCGGCGGCCTGCATTGCGAATATCATCATGGACATTGTGCTGGTGGTCTATGGCCGCATGGGAGTGGCCGGGGCGGCCCTCGCTACCGTCCTCAGCCAGGTCATCAGCGCCGGGATGCTGCTTGTTGTGCTGCTGCGGCAGAGGGACTTCCCTCTGCGCTTCGGAGAGCTGTGCCTGGAGGGGAAGCTCTTAAAGCGCATCCTGCTCATCGGCATCCCTGCCGGGCTCCAGTTCGTCACCTTTGACCTGTCCAATACCCTGATTCAGTCCGGCATCAATTCCTTCGGCTCCGTGGTCATGGCGGCCTGGACGGCCTACGGCAAGACCGATGCCTTCGTGTGGATGATTTCCGGTGCCTTCGGCGTAGCCATTACCACCTTCGTGGGACAGAACTTTGGTGCCCAACGCTATGACCGGGTCCGGCAGAGCGTCCGGGTGTGCCTGGTCATGAGCGTGGGCACCGTGGGGGTCATTACCCTTCTGATGCTGCTGTTCCGCCGGACCATTCTTGGCATCTACTCCGCGGACACCGGGGTCATTGAAAGCGGGGCCTATATCATGTCCATCATTGTCCCCTTTGAGGCGGTATTCATGCCGGTGGAGATCTTTGCCGGAACCTTCCGAGGGGTGGGAGACTCTGTGAAGCCCACCGTCATCACCTGCCTGTGCGTCTGTGTGGTTCGGGTGGTCTGGCTCATGACGGCGGTGAAGCTGCACCACACCCTGTTTATGCTCTGCGTCTGCTATCCCATGACTTGGATCCTGACGGCGGCGGTGTTTGCCGCGGTGTATCTGAAAGGGGACTGGCTGCGCAAGCGGATCCCGGAGGAAGCGATATGAGGCGGCTGGTTATACTGTGCCTGGCCCTTCTTCTCGGGGGCTGCGCCGGGCCGAAGGAAGAACCGGCTGCCTCTGAGACGGCCCCGGAGACCGGGGTGGAGACCGTCCTGCCAGAGACCGTCCTGCCGGAGACGGAAGCCACCGAACCGGCAGACCCGGTTCGGGAAATCCTGGAAGCTATGACCCTGGAGGAGAAGGTGGGTCAGCTCTTCCTGGCCCGGTGCCGGAAGGAAAGGGCTTTGGACGATATCCGAAATAATCAGCTTGGGGGCCTGGTCCTCTTTGGCCGGGACTTTGATGACGAGACCCTGGGCTCCATGCAGAAAAAGCTGAAAGCCTACCGGGCAGCCGGGAATATTCCCCTCCTGCTGGCAGTGGACGAAGAGGGAGGCACCGTGGTCCGGATCAGCAGCCACCCGGTCTTCCGGGGGGAGCCCTTCCCGTCCCCCCGGCAGGCCTTCCAGTCCGGTGGCATGGAGCTGGCCCTGAGCCTGGAGTCGGAAAAGGCATATCTTCTGCATACCCTGGGCCTGTGGGACCACCGGAACAAGCTGCCCAATCAGCTCTCCGGTGGCCAGCAGCAACGGACCGCCATTGGCCGGGCCATTGTCAAAAACCCGGATATTCTCCTCTGTGATGAGCCTACCGGGGCTCTGGACTACCAGACCGGTAAAGAGATATTGAAGCTCATCGAGACGGTGAACCGGAAATATGGCAACACCGTAATCATGGTGACCCATAATGATGCCATTCGCCTGATGGCAACGTTGGTCATCAAGTTTCGGGACGGCGTGGTCCGCAAGGCCTATCGCAATGAAACGCCTTTGGATGCGGAGGAGCTGGAATGGTAAAGAATCCTCTTGGCAAGCGGGTATTCCGGGAACTCAGGAGCGAGGCAGGGAAGTATATCGTGATTTTTCTGCTTCTTGCCATGACCATTGCCCTGGTTTCCGGTTTTCTGGTGGCGGACGGCAGCATGCTCATCGCCTACAATGAGAGCTTTGAAAAATACAACGTGGAGTACGGCAACTTCCGGGTGGAAAAGAAGCTGAATAAGGCCCAGAAGAAATATATCAGCAAGGTGGGCATTAGCCTTTACGATAACTTTTTCGTGGAAGAACCCTTTGACAATGGGACAACACTGCGCGTCTTCCAGACCCGGCAGCAGGTGAATACCCCCTGCCTCATGTCCGGCAGCCTCCCAATCGGGACGGACCAGATCGCCATCGACCGGATGTACGCCGATAACAACGGCCTGACGGTGGGGGACATCCTTACCTCCAAGGGCAAGAACTGGACCGTTTCCGGCCTCATCGCCCTGCCGGATTACAGCGCTTTGTTTCAGGACAACAACGACACCATGTTTGATTCCCTCCAATTCGGCGTGGCTATTGTACCGGAGGAGAGCTTTGCCCAGTTTTCGGAGGACAGGCTCTTCTACAGCTACAGCTGGCTCTATGACACACCGCCTCAAGATGAGGAGCAGGAAAAGGAGATGGCCGAGGATGTGATGACGGCAGTAAACCAGGAGGCCTCTCTTGAGAGCTTTGTTCCCCGGTATCTCAACCAGGCGATCCGCTTTACAGGGGATGACATGGGCGGCGACCGGGCCATGATCATTATGCTGCTGTATATCATCATCGCCATTATGGCCTTTGTCTTTTCCGTGACCATTGGGGCTACCATCGTCAAGGAGGCCAATGTCATCGGTACCCTCCTTGCCAGCGGCTATACGAAAAACGAACTGATCCGCCACTATATGACCTGCCCGGTGCTGGTGTGCCTTGTCAGCGCCTTGATCGGAAATGTTCTGGGCTATACGGTGCTGAAGGATGTCTGTGCCGGTATGTACTACGGCAGCTACAGTCTGCCAACCTATGAAACAGTATGGAATGCTGAGGCATTCCTGCTGACCACCGTGGTGCCGGTGCTCATGATGACGGTCATTACCTGGTGGACCCTACAGAAAAAGCTGAGCCTGTCGCCCTTAAAATTTCTCCGCCGGGATCTGCGGAAGCACCGCAGTGCCAGGGTGTTCCCGCTGCCTGGGTTTCTGCCCTTCCTGTCCCGGTTCCGTTTGCGGGTGATTTTCCAGAATCTGGGCAGCTATGTGATTTTGTTTGTTGGCATCCTTTTTGCCAATCTGCTCCTGATGTTTGGTCTGCTGTTCCCAAGCGCCATGGAGCACTATCAGGACACTATGCCAGACAATATGCTCTCTCAATACACCACCATGCTTACCGTTCCTGCCAACGCCGCCAACGAGAAGCGGAAGCTCCAGAGTCTGGTGAATATGCTTATTTTCCGCAGCGATGTAGAGACGGAGCAGGCCGGGGCGGAAAAATTCAGCGCCTATAGCCTCATGACGCTCCCCGGGAAATACAAAAGCGAAAGCGTCACCCTCTACGGTGTGGAGCCGGACAGCCAGTATATCCATGGGGATTTTCAAAAGGGCACCGTGCTGATCTCCTCGGCCTATCAAGAGAAGTTCGGCATTCAGGTGGGGGACACCGTGACATTGAAGGAGGAGTATGAGGACACCACCTATTCCTTCACGGTTACGGGAGAGTACGATTATATGGGGGCTCTGGCCCTGTTTCTGCCCAGGCAGGAGCTGAACGAGACCTTTGATTTGGGAAAAAGCTATTTCTGCGGCTATTTCTCCGATGCCCCTATTCAGGATATCGATGAAAAATACATCGGTACCGTGTTGGATGTGACGGCCATGACCAAGGTCAGCCGCCAGCTTATGCGCTCCATGGGAGGCATGATGGACCTGGTAAATCTCTTCTCCGTTGGATTGTTCTTTGTGCTGGTGTATCTGCTCAGCAAAATGATCATCGAGAAAAACGCCCTGTCTATCTCCATGGTGAAGGTCCTGGGCTATACCCGGTGGGAGATTTTCCTGCTGTATGTCCTGCCGACGACCTTTGTGACGGTGGCCTTCATCCTGCTGAGTCTTCCCATTGAGGGAAAAATCATGGATGTTCTGTTCCGGGAGGTCGTGCTCACCTCTATGAGCGGCTGGATCCCTATGTATGTTGCGCCGGAACTGTACGAAAAAATGGCGATTTATGGCATTGCCGCCTATGCCGTAGTGGCGCTGATGGAGCTGCGGCGAATCGCAAAGATACCGGAATCGGAGGCACTGAAATGCGTAGAATGAGAAAACGGAAACTGGCCGCCGCATTGACGGCAGCGGCCCTATTGGGGAGTCTGGCCTTCCCCGCCCAGGCGGCCACGGTGTCGGAGGAGAACTGGGACAAGCAGGAGACTGTCCATGTGACAGCAGCTCCTTCGGGAAAGGCTAAGGAAGTAGAGGTGGAGGTGATCCTCCGGCAGAAGGGTACCGGCCCCATCCAGGACAAGTCCATTTTGACAGACATCCGGAATACGGAAGGGGATGAGGAATACACCGTCCTTTCCGACGGCACCTTGTCCTGGCAGAATCAGGGGGAGGATATCCACTATAAGGGAAACGCGGATCCCGCATCTGTGCCCATGGAAATCGATGTAAGCTATACGATGGACGGTGTCATCTCCACCCCTCAGGCTCTGGCGGGAAAATCCGGCCATCTTGTGATCCGCTTTGATTACAAAAACAAGCTGGAGCGGACTGTAGAGGTGGGGAAAAAGAGCTACACGGTGCCGGTGCCTCTGATGGCTATGACCCTGGTGCCCCTGGACGAGGATGTGTTTTCCAATGTGAAGGTCACCAATGGAAAGGTCATCAGCATGGACGACAGCGGCCTGGCCGTAGGCATGGTGCTGCCTGGCTTCAGCAAGGTCCTGAATCTCCAGTCCCTCAGCTATACGGAAGACGTGGACATCCCGGAATACTTTGAGATATCCGCGGACGTAACAGACTTCTCCCTGGATTTTACGGCTACCGTGGTTTCTCCCGGATTGCTGGACGATATGGACGAGGAGGATCTGGATGCCGACAACGATTTTGACGGCACCGCCGGGGACATCGACAGCGCCATGGATACTATGTACGAAGGGGCTGACGACCTGAAGGACGCTGTAGAACAGGTCGAGGACGGATTGGGGGCCATTGTTACCGCACTGAAAACCGGTGTGGAGACTCTCTCCGCCCAGAACAAAAATCTGGGCCGCCTTTTCGCCCAGTTCCAGATCCCCAAGGATGATCCGCAGACTCCGGACATCGATGAATCCCTGACCACCCTGGCCGGACAAATCGAGGGGGCTAGACAGGAAGCCGTCAAGGTCAATGATGTAGAGGCCCAGAAGCATCTGGAGGAGGCCCAGAAAATGATCGAGGAGCTGACGGACACGTCAGACGGCCTGGTTGCCAAGATTATGGAAGAGAACGCAGTGTCCTCCGCCTATATTTCCGGTGCTATGGAGGGTGCGGACAAGCTGAAAAGCGCCATGAAGAAGATGCTTGAGGGCGTGGAAGAGTTCCGGGACGGCATCACGGAGTTTCGGGACAACGGCTCCGGGGAGCTGAAAAAGCTGGCCCGGGACGCGGACAAGCTCCAGAATATAATGGATACCCTGAAAGCCATGAAGCGGGCAGGGGAGGACTACACCAGC
>OLGM01001419.1_pt1 | contig 10619 bp, 8 predicted proteins | sample 1606001 | NCBI WGS metagenome assembly OLGM01 (sample SAMN03283294) | human gut metagenome | biome: human-associated habitat; material: feces | host: Homo sapiens | place: Peru | collected 2012
CTACTACCAGTGCCTTCTTTTCTCCCAGTATCACATAACCGGAAGAGCCCTGGTCATCCATCAGCCATACATGTTCTGTTAATTTTTTTGTCTGTATCATATCTGTAATTTCCTGCCTTCCATTTTATCATTTAAGATAATTCATGCTTATCTGCCTGACATATTATATATAAGTATATCATGGCAAATAAATAAATTAAATTAAAAATTTAGCCAAAGCTGCATTCTTGCATGAATCTCTAGCATGTTACCCCTGATTTATGTTATACTATGGTGAGTGTTTTACACTACTATATTAAATTAATTTTCTGAAGGCAAAGCCATGATTAAACGAAAATTTATCAGTGTCAGGCTGTTAACTCCCGGCATGGTCATTGACCAGTCCATCATCGATGGAACCGGACGTGTTCTGATTCACAGGAAGACAGCTCTTGACGATTACATGATTTATTCCCTTCGCAAGATGAGCATTGGTGGAGTTTATATCCGCGAAGGCGAAGAAAGCGATGAGGAAATCACCTATAACATTTCTCCGGAAGTTATGGAGAAGATCGAGAAGGTGAAGGTTCCTGACCGTGCGAAGATTGAACTGCATGAAAGTGTGAAGAAAAGAGTTGCGGAAGGAATCCAGTTCCTTTACAGTAATCCGGACTCTCCAAGCTTCATGGATGCAACCAACAATGTTTCCTGTGAGCTTATGAAAGCATTGGAAGAGAATGATGCCCTGGCAGTCGATGTCGGTGCTTTGAAAGTCAGCGATGAATACACCTTCAAGCACAGTGTGGATGTTGCTTCCATGGGAATGATTATTGCGAAAAACCGGGGACTTTCCACGAAGGAAGTGCAGCAGATTGGTGTTTCGGGACTTCTGCACGACCTTGGTAAATCCAGGATTCCAAATGAAATTTTAAATAAGCCGGGACGGCTGACGGAGGAAGAATTTGAAGTAATGAAGACTCATCCCGTCCTTGGCTATAACATGATTAAGGATAAGCCGGAGCTTTCTACAGCCACAAAGCTTGGTGTACTGCAGCATCATGAAAAGATGAACGGCAATGGCTATCCGTTGAAATTACAGGGCGACCAGATTACTCCTTTTGCAAGGATTCTTTCGGTTGCCGATATTTATGATGCTCTTGTCACAGAGCGTCCTTATAAAGATGCATTTTCTCCTCGTGATGCCGTGGAAATGATTATGGCAATGACCGGAGATCTTGACATTCACATGATCCAGAGTTTCTTAAACAGTGTGATTCTTTATCCCGTTGATTCCATAATAAAATTAAGCACCGGAGAGTTTGCCAAAATTGTGCAAAACATCCCCGGTTACCCCACACGCCCTACCGTGATCACTTTGAGCCATGGTCAGATCTATGCTCTTGCCTCTGATATTAAGTGCGCAAGCATTATTATCATCTGACAACTATTCAGAGCCAACCTCGAAAACATTGCATGTTTCCTCGGTGTGGCATATCCGCCAAATAAAATTTCAAAAACAGTCTTAAAAATGCAGGCATTTTACGTCTGTTTTATGAAATTTTGCTTAACTTTGAACAGTTACAGCTTAAACAACGTACTCATGATTCCTCTTCCGAGGGATGCACCTACGTTTCCACCCAGCCGCTTTCCAAAGGAACCGCCTATCGACTTGCCAAGAGAATTCCCGAGTTCACGTCCTACGGTTCCTGCAGCGGAGCGCGCTACACTTCCGGCAACTCTGTTTGCCTTCTTCTTCTTTGCTTCCTCTTCCTTTTCCTTCGCCTTCTGAATCCGAAGCGCCTCTTTTTCCTGCCCCTTCTGCAATCTTAGCTGTTCCTTTTCCTGCGCCTTTAACTGTGCAGCTTCCAGCTTTTCCTGCTCTTTCTGGCGGGCAGCTTCCTCCTTCTGCGCTGCGGCCTGTGCAGCCGCCTCCTCCGCCTCCTTCTGTGCCTGAAGGTTCATTCTCTGCAGAAATTCATACGCCGAGTCACGATCAAAATATTCATTATATTTGCTGTAAAGCATGCTTCCCCTGATCTGTTCCTCTCTGGCCCGGTCATCAAGCGTTCCTAAGTTACTCTGTGGAGGCAGCATCGTGCATCTCTTCACCACAGTCGGAATTCCCTCTTCATTGAGCACCGAAACCAGTGCCTCTCCAATGGCAAGCTCCTGTAAAACCTCATAAGTATTAAATTCCGGATTCTCACGGAACGCCTGTGCTGCTGCCTTTGCCCCTTTTTGTTCACCCGGTGTGTAGGCATGCAATGCGTGCTGGATCTTATTTCCCAGCTGGGAAAGAACTCCGTCCGGAATATCCTTTGGATTCTGTGTGATAAAGTAAATACCAACCCCTTTTGAGCGGATCAGCTTCACTACCTGTTCAACCTTTTCAAGCAGGGCACGATTTGCAGTATCAAACAGCATATGAGCCTCATCGAAGAAAAAGACCATCTTCGGCTTTGGAAGATCTCCTGCTTCCGGTAAGGTTTCATATAATTCGGACATCAGCCACAAAAGGAAGGTGGAATACATCTTCGGGCTCTGCATTAGCTTCTGGCAGTCCAGAATCTGAATTTTGCCCTTGCCGTCGCAGTCCGTTCCGATCCAGTCACTGATACTGAGTGCCGGTTCCCCGAAAAACTGCTCTCCACCTGCCTCCTCCAGTGTAATCACGGCACGGATAATGGCAGTCAGACTCTGCTTTGCAATATTTCCATAGGTAAGGCTTAATTCCTTTGCATTTTCGGATACATACTGCAGCATGGCCCGCAGATCCTTGGTATCAATCAGAAGAAGACCTTCATCATCTGCAATTTTAAAGATAATCGTCAGAATATCGCTCTGCGTATCATTGAGATTCAGAATCCTGCTAAGCAGCAGTGGACCCATCTCGGTGATGGTCGTGCGAAGCGGCAGACCCTTTTCTCCAAATACATCCCAGAAGGTTACCGGATAAGCATGATAGGCAAATCCTTCCTTAGCAAGTCCCAGCTTTTCCACACGTCCGCCGACACTTCCTTCGCCGGTTCCCATAAGGCTCATGGATGCAAGATCTCCTTTTGCATCCGCAAGGAATACGGAAACGCCGCAATCACTGAAGGACTCTGCCAGTACACGCAGGCTCACGGTTTTACCGGTACCGGTTGCGCCTGCAATCAGTCCGTGGCGGTTTGCCATCTTCGGATAAATATAGACCTTTTCCTCTCCTGATTTTCCAATATAAAGCTTTTGTTCCTGATACATCTTCAATCCCCTTCCTGTTAATTCTCGTTTCGTATATACGTGATGAACCGGTTTCCGTTTTCCTTAAACCAGGTCTTTGAGTCGTTCATTCCCATCTTATAAATCGTCCCGGTCTGAGGATTCATAATCACTGTATTCATTTCATTAAATCCGATGAGCAGCACGGCATTTCCATCCTGCAACATCACAAGCACCGGAATGTCACGATCCACATAATAAAGAACTGCATCCAGGGAGCATCCGGACAGATCCAGCACCTGGCATTCGCTTAAAGCACCCTCCAGAATGGAGCGAATAGTCTCTCCACTTTGCAGCATATATGCAGAATTACGCATGATTCCCTCATAGGACAGCATGGTATCCAGTGCAACTGCAAGCGAATCTCTCTCCTCCGTAACCATATCCGGCTGGATTGCCATAATCTGATTTCTGGTACTGCGTATGGTCTTTTTCCATACATAGTTTCCGGCACTGTTAAGCACCACTCCGGCCTCGCTTTCAGCTGCATCAACTGCCTGATCCTCATTACCATAGATGCCGCGGATACCATATTTGCCATACACATAAAACTGCTCCTGCTCTTCATCGCTGCTTCGCAGATAAACACTTCTTTCCCCTTCAAAAAGCACTTCTTTCGGTGTAAGCTGCTTCATGGAATTCACGTCAATCTCTTTACGCAGTACAATCTGCCTGATTTTCTCATAGTTCTGCGTAACTACGACTTCCATGGTATTTCTTCCCAGACTTACACTTTCTGCGTCCACAATCTGATCTTCAGCGATTTCGACATAAGTGCCGTCTTCTGATTTTGACACACGCTGCAACGTGATCTGGTTCTGATTCACACTGCCTGACAAAACATACACATTCTCCTGCTCATATGTCATCAGGACTCCTTCATTTTCATTCTCAATCTTCACACAATACATCGGCAGAACCGTTTCTCTTGCATAGTCTGTCACAATGTCATTTTTATTCACAATGCCATAGATCAGATCCTCTTCTATAAAACCGATCGGAACAATCGTTTCTGAAGCCTTTGCTTCGATCCGCTTCTGTACGCCCGTATTCAGGTTCATCAATACCACTGTCTGGCTGTTTTCCAGGCTGTCGCCCTCCTGCCATGCGATCATACGGTTGCTGTCCGAAATCACATATCCGTTATAATGCAGATGATCTGCCACCATCTCATAGGTTCTCTCCGTGAAGTTAATACCATAAATGTGTTGGTTATCCATCAGATACAGAATTCCATCACGATTAATATAGGAAAGCCGGTTCACCTTTTCTATAATTACATCCTGTGGTTCCTCGCTCGGGATATAAACCAGTTCCTCAATCGTATTAACCGTACTGTCATAATAAAAGGCAGAAATTCCGACTTCACCCTCGTGCCTGCCACGATTCATGTAGCCATACACCAGAAAAGTAATATTCCCTCCCTCACTCACATCCAGAATTTTTATCCGGTGCATATTGTAAAAGGTACGTGTGTCCTTATTGTCTTTATCATAAAAGCCAAACAGATAGGCCATCTTGTTATCTACCGTATTATAACTGAAGAGCCGGTTACCGGATACAAACGCCAGAATGTTTCCGTCATCGCTTTCTTCCATCTGAATCTCATCAGCCGTAATTCCAAGCATGATCTTATTGTTGGCATATACGTTTCCATCCTCCCGGAAAACCTGATCCATGGTACGTTCATAATTCAGCAGATAGATTCGATCCGAGGTATAACGCAGCCGGTAATATTCCTGCACGTGATACAGATTTTCTGTTTCCGCATCTGAGGTTGTCACATAAAAGTCTGTTACAAAGCTGCCTGTCTGTTCATCAATTTCCTTGATCGTGATCTGGGGATCCGTTTTCGCGGTAATTGGCAGACCTGCATAGGTGATCTGATCAAAGCTGCTGTGAATCGTCACTTTTCCCAGATTCGTATTATCTCCGGAGGAATTGGATTCCAGATACTTGGTAAGGCTCCTGGCCGCTTCCTTATCAAAGGTTTTGATCGTGAAATCCTTCACAAATTCCAGCTTATCCGTTACATGATAATCCTCCTGGCTGATGATCCTCGTATAATACCGGATGGTCTCACCGGAGGCAGGAGTGATCAGCAGAATCAGCTCATATTCCTGATTCATGTCAATAAGGTCTTTGAGCTCCAATGTCACAAAAAGCGTTCCATCATCCTGCTCTTCCCATTCCGGGATCTGCGTATTCTCAATCAGACGCTCTCCATCGACACTCCGGATCTCGAATGCCATACTGCTGATTTCCGTCCCGAACCGGTCAATCTGAAGTGATACCTTTCGTCCGGACATCAACGGTGTAATGGATTCCCTCATCAGATTCGTTTTCATTTCCTTGCGGTATCCATGCATGGGATTCATTTCAATCCCATTAAACCGCACCGTCACAACCGGAAATGTCGCCTTGCCCATCTCCATTGTCATATCGGTCGTTCCCTGATTAATGATGCTGCCTGCAACAAACAGTGATATAAAGAATACCACAATTATAATTGCAATATTAATGATCAGTTTCTTCATTTCTTATACCTATATTACGAACTACGGTTCTTCCTGTTCCATAAGCTTCTGCAGTGTGGTGTGAATGTGAAGCTCCTGCGTCATCCGGGAAAGTTCTGTTTCAATTTGTGACCTTCTCCCTGCTGCTTCGTTCTGCTGCATATTGGATGTCTGCTTAGACGAATTTTTCTTCACAGCACGGATCAGCAGGTTCTTCGGCGTATGCTCCATATCGATAAATTCCAGAATCTGTGTGTCATACCCTGCCGTCTCAAGCACCTCTGCCCGGACTGCATCGGTAAGGATCGCTGCCATACGCTCTTTTAATATACCATATTTCAATACCGGCTCCAATATGTCATTCTGAATCTGCCGGTTCACCTCATGCTGACAGCACGGCACGGAAAAGATAACCTTTGCATTCCATTTCATTGCCTTTTGCAGTGCATAATCCGTTGCCGTGTCACAGGCATGCAGGGTCACCACCATATCCACTTCATCGCAGCCTTCATATTTTGCAATATCCCCATGGAGAAACTGCAGCTTCTCATAGCCATAGCTCCGGGCAAGATCATTACAATGCCGGATCACATCCTGTTTGAGGTCAAGTCCGGTAATCGCTACATCCTGTCCCTTAAGCTCATGCAGATAATAATACAGGGCAAAGGTAAGATAAGACTTTCCACAGCCAAAATCGATGATATGCACAGTTCCCTTCTTTTGAAGGGTCGGCAGAATATCCTCTACAAATTCAAGATAGCGGTTAATCTGTTTAAATTTATCATACCGGGCATGTACAATTTTCCCCTCAGGGGTCTGCACTCCTAAATCAATCAGAAACGGAACCGGAATTCCTTCCTTCAGAATATAGTGCTTCTCACGGTTGTGCTCCATAACCGGTTTCAGGGTTTTCTCCCCGGATTCCGTGGACTTAAACTTAACGGTTGTCCTTCCCTTTTTACTTACAAGCACATGGAGTCTGCCCTCCATGTGCCAGGCCTCCAGCTGTCGGAATTTGTCTTCCATGTAACCTTCCACAAGGGATACCATATCCCCTGACTGATAATTCTTATGAAAAACCTGTGTCCCCTGAAAACAGGTCTCCTGAAACATCAGCTCCTGCTTTACCATCACCGGGCGGATCTTAATCCTTGAAATTCCATCCTTTTCCCGTGGGTTGCTCAGGATCATCTGATAGAGTCTTTCATTGCATAATTCAGATAAATAAGTGTGTAAATCGTTCATCCCTGTGTCTTCTCTTATAAATTTCATAAAACAGAAGAATCTGTATGAGATCCCCGATTCTCTGCCACTTTTCCGGGGAATCCGCATCCGGTGCAGACTCTTCGTTACTGTTTTCTTCTCTTTTTACCCGATCCAGAATATCCATGGCAAGCCGGTATAACCGGAGCCGGTCCGGATATTCGTCATAGATCATGCTTCCTTCATAGTCCATTTTGTCTAAAATCCCGGCAATCAGCTTCTGATAGCGCTTTGCCTCCTTCGGGTACATCTGCTGCATATATTCCAGATCACGCATCACAGTGTTTTCCTGCTGCCCGAACATCGGCATGGGATACGCCATATAAAACGGCATAATTCTGCGTTCATACATAACCATAACATCCTTGTTTCTTTACTGTTATGATATGCATTCCCTCTGTAGTCGTGAGAATAGAGTCAAAAGTCCATCCCTGTCAAAGGAATGGACTTTTCAACCATCTGATGTATCAATACTTATGATTTTAATACATGAATACGTGCGAGAGATCTCTGTAAAGCGGTTTCTGCACGAAGAACATCGGTCTCGGGAGTCTTGCTGCGAAGTCTTTCTTCGGCACGCTCTCTTGCATGCTCTGCACGATCCAGATCGATTTCTTCCGGCCACTCAATGATCTCTGCCATAATTACAAGCTGATCCTGCAGAATCTCTGCAAAACCTGCATGTAATGCAGCTTCCTTCGTTCCCTCTGCCTCTGTGATTGTAAGTATTCCGGGGCTTACAATAACCGTTAACGGGATATGTCCCTTTAACACACCGATTTCGCCCTCGGTGGTATTGAATTCCACCATGGAAACTTCACCTTCATAGAAGACACGGTCCGGAGTAATAATTTTTAAGGTAAATAAATTACTGTCTGCCATCTGACCACCTCCCGTTATTTCACGCGGGCAAGTACGTCATCAATGCTTCCGGCATTCAGGAAGTAGCTTTCCGGGATATCATCATGTTTACCTTCCAGAATTTCCTTAAAGCCACGGATTGTCTCGTTAATCGGTACATACTTTCCGTCAATTCCCAGGAACTTGCTGGCTACGAAGAACGGCTGGGATAAGAATCTCTGTACCTTTCTTGCACGGTTTACAACGAGCTTATCGCTTTCTGATAATTCGTCCATACCAAGAATTGCAATGATATCCTGTAATTCCTTATACTTCTGGAGAATCTCCTGTACACCACGGGCAACAGCATAATGCTCTTCACCAACAATTCTGGGATCCAGAATTCTGGATGTGGACTCGAGCGGATCTACCGCAGGGTAAATACCTAATTCTACGATAGAACGGCTAAGTACGGTTGTTGCATCCAGATGTGCGAAGGTAGTTGCCGGAGCAGGGTCGGTTAAGTCATCGGCCGGCACATATACTGCCTGAACGGAAGTAATGGATCCGTTCTTCGTTGATGTAATACGCTCCTGAAGTGCACCCATTTCTGTCTGCAGGGTAGGCTGATAACCTACTGCGGAAGGCATACGTCCAAGAAGTGCGGACACCTCGGAACCAGCCTGTGTAAAACGGAAAATATTGTCAATGAAAAGAAGCACGTCCTTTCCACCTTTGTCACGAAAATACTCTGCCATCGTAAGACCGGTAAGCCCAACTCTCATTCTGGCTCCGGGGGGCTCATTCATCTGACCAAACACCATGGTGGTCTTATCAATAACGCCGGACTCGGTCATTTCATGATATAAGTCATTTCCCTCTCTTGTTCTTTCACCAACACCGGTAAATACGGAATATCCACCGTGCTCGGTTGCGATGTTACGGATCAGCTCCTGGATCAGTACGGTCTTACCTACACCGGCACCACCGAACAGACCGATCTTACCGCCTTTTGCGTACGGCGCAAGCAGATCGATGACCTTGATACCGGTCTCAAGTACCTCTACAACCGGGCTCTGGTCTTCAAAGCTTGGCGGATCTCTGTGGATGACCCAGTGTTTTTCTCCGTCAAGAGACTCTCCACCATCCAGTGTATCTCCTAATACATTAAACAAACGTCCTAAGGTTCCTTTGCCGACCGGAACTTTAATGCCGCTTCCGGTAGCAGTTACTTCCATGTCTTTGTGAAGTCCTTCGCTGGATGCCAGCATGATGCAGCGGACAGTATTGTTTCCAATGTGCTGTGCAACTTCCATTACACACCGCTTACCGCCGTTGTCTACCTCTAACGCATCCTTAATAAATGGAAGGTCGTTATCTTCAAATTCAACGTCAACAACAGGTCCCATAACCTGTACGATTTTTCCTTTTTTCATTCCATTTACCTCTCAAATAGCGGGAGGGAACCTCCTTTCTTTATTTTTATTTATTTCTTTTTCTTATTTTTCTGTGCCTTGGCACCACCGATCACCTCGGTGATCTGCTGGGTAATATCCGCCTGCCGGACACGGTTATACTGGATCGACAGGCTCTGTAACATTTCCTTCGCGCTGTCGGTCGCGGTCTGCATCGCCATCATTCTTGAATTCTGCTCACTTGCGAAAGACTCGACCAGTGAACCGTAAATGATACCGGTGACACAGTTTGGAACCACATGCTCAAGGATTGCTTCCATGGACGGCTCCACCTTGATCTCCTCCTGATAGGTATCGATCGGTGCCCGCATAAAGTCTTCCTTTTTGAGCGGAAGAAGCTGGATCTTTTCTGCATTCATGTTAAATGCATTTTCCATCTTAGTGTATACAATATACACTTCGTCCAGTTCTCCCTTGTCATACAGCTCCATTACACGGTCTGTGATTACTCTCGCTCTGTGCAGAGACGGATTCTGTACCGTATATTTAAACTCGGTATCTACCTCAAGTCCTTCTTTTGCAAAATACTGACGGCCAAGTTCGCCGACAACGAACAGTTTATTGTTATTTCCCTGTTCAAAAAGCTCATGTGCCATTTTTATCACGTTGTGGTTGTATGCACCTGCAAGACCCTTATCCGCAGTGATCACGATATAGCCTCTCTTTTTCTCAGAATCCGGAATCTCCTTCTTCTGATCAAAGTAACGGCTCTCCGTATCCGGAATATGTCTGAGGAAACGGGAAATCGCCATCTGTAAAGAATAAAAGTACGGCTCGGTATCCTCAAGCTTCTGCTTCGCAACGCGCAGCTTCGAAGAAGATATCATATACATGGCATTCGTGATCTTCATGGTATCCTGAATACTTTTCATTCGCTTTTGGATTTCCTTGGTATTTGCCATATCCTATCACCTGCTCTTAAATTCTTTGACTGCTCCTACAATTGCCTCTGTGATCTGATCATCGAGCACTTTCTTCTCATTGATGGTATCCATAATGTCTCTGTGCTCTGCCGCAAAGAACTCAAGCATCCGTTTCTGGAAATCCTTTGTTTCTTTGGTGTCTACATCAAGAAGCAGACGTTTGTTTGCAGCAACCAGTGTGATGACCTGCTCTGCAAGACTCATCGGATGGCAAAGCGGCTGCTTTAATAATTCCATCAGTCCTTTTCCGTACTGTAACTGCTCTTTCGTTGCATCATCCAGATCGGAGCTGAACTGTGTGAACACTTCCATCTCACGATACTGTGCCAAATCGATACGCACGCTTCCGGAAGCCTTTTTCA
>OLGM01001426.1_pt1 | contig 10597 bp, 12 predicted proteins | sample 1606001 | NCBI WGS metagenome assembly OLGM01 (sample SAMN03283294) | human gut metagenome | biome: human-associated habitat; material: feces | host: Homo sapiens | place: Peru | collected 2012
TCGGGCTTTCCGTCATCATCAACTGCTACAAGGTGGCTAACAGTAATCCTGTGAAATATCTCAAGGATGAATAAGTCTCCCGCAGATTTAGATGATACAGATTTAAGGGCGTATGCCCAAATTCAACATTCAACATTTAACATTCAACATTAAATAAGATGATAAAAGTAGAGAATCTTTGCAAGTCTTTCCGCACAGAAGATGTGGAGACGATTGCTTTAAATAACGTATCTTTCACAGTAGAAGACGGCGAGTTTGTTGCCATTATGGGACCATCCGGTTGCGGCAAATCCACTTTACTCAATATCCTTGGATTATTGGATAATCCTACATCGGGAAAATATTTCCTGGGTAATCACGAGGTGGCAAACCTTAAGGAAAAGGAGCGTACGGATGTGAGAAAGGGAGAAATCGGTTTTGTGTTCCAGAGCTTCAACCTGATAGATGAATTGAATGTAGAGGAGAACATCGAGCTTCCTCTTACTTACCTCAACATTCCGAAGGCGGAGCGCAAGGCAAAGGTGCAGGCGATTATGAAGCGAATGGCCATCAGCCATCGTGCCAAGCATTTCCCTCACCAGCTTTCTGGTGGTCAGCAGCAGCGAGTAGCTATCGCCCGTGCTGTGGTCTTTGGTCCGAAGCTCATCCTTGCCGATGAGCCTACGGGTAACCTCGATTCCAAGAATGGTGCCGAGGTGATGCATCTGCTTACCGAGCTGAACCACGAGGGCACCACCATCGTCATGGTAACGCATAATGAGCATGATGCCAAGATAGCCCATCGCACCATCCGCCTGTTTGATGGACAGATTGTGGAGGCGGAGGGCAATCAGCTTTAACGTAAAAAGATGAGCAGAGACAGCTAGATTCTTATTGATTCCAATTTGTCAAAGGTAACACCATGATGCTTGTAGCGAATTCTCGAAAAAGATTTTTTGTCTGTCTATAGTAGCTCTATATAACATGCGATAATAGTAAATGCCATGCGCCAATCGGTTAAAAAGCCTTTTAAATGGTTTGCAACAACTTTTAACACTTGAAATGTTGTATAATTCAGAAAAAAATCTTAATTTTGCCTCCATATATAGTTACTCTTAAAACCGTTGTTCTATTGTTTTCTAGCGATTACAAAGATACAACTTTTAGTGAGAAACTGTTTCTCCCATTATTTTGGGGTGGAAAACTTTAGTAAGTGATTATTTATTCATAAATTAATGTATAAGAACTATGAGGCTTAGAAAGATTTTAATGGTAGCAAGTGTGACTTTTGCTTGCGTTGCCCAAGCCCAGGATTTAACTATCCATGTTAATAAGAAAGGTAAAGTCGGGTTCGTTGATAAAAATGGAGCCGAAGTGATTAAATGTGCTTACGAGAGTGCCTATCCATTTTCAGGTGGATATGCGATTGTAACTAAATCAGGAAAGTCCGGTATAATAGATGAAAGGGGTAAGGTCGTCTTACCGCTGAAGTATACATCTATTATGCCTTGGAATCAGTCCCTTTATTTGATAAAGACAGGCAAGATACAGGGATTGGCAAGCCATGATGGAAAAGTGGTTCTTCCAACTAAGTATTCTTTTATTTCTAAGCCAAATTGTTATGGCAAGGCTTTAGTTGCGGTTGGGGGAAAGCAGTCTTCTTCTTCCGATAATAAGCAGTATATGCTCAATGCAAAATTGGGTATCATTGATGATAATGGTAGAGTACTGGTTACTCCAAAATATAAGGGAATTCATGAGTTTTCTTACAATACCAAGGGCGTATTTCCTTACAACGAAGGATTGCGTTTGTCGGCAGCAATTCATTCTTTGAAAGACACCTTGAAAACAGATTGTAAGTATATCGGTTTTAATAATGATCCTTTTGGCATCACAGGATGTGGTCTTATAGATGAAAATGGCAAGGAAATCCTTAAGATGGGAGTGTATGACCAATTGATGCTACCACAAAGCGGTATGGTCAGATATTATGATATCAAGAAGAAGCAAACAATTTGTGGCTATCACAATCTTGATACAGGTAAGGGCTTCGTTGCAGCTAAGTTTAAATTGAGTATAGCTGATATAAAGTTCTGGACTCATGGAGATTTTGATGGCGATATTGCACCTGTTAATGGTGAGACTTGGAGCTTTGTCGATAAGACAGGTAAGATATTGCGCAAGGATTACAAACAGTTGAAACATAGCCAGAATGGTGAGTGGGCGGCACAGAACGTCTCTGGAAAATGGGATGTGTTTGATAGCTACAACCAAGACATAGTTTCGTTGTCTAACTATGAGGATATCAATTTCCCTACAGAAAAGGGTGATTTAGAGGTTTATTCTGTCAAAAAGGGAACTCGATATGGAGCAATTACTAAGGCTGGCAAAGAGGTAATTCCTTTTCAATATGATTTTGTAGCTTCAAATACTTATGATGTCTTAGATGTTATGAAGGATAGTTTGTGGGGAGCTTATTCAGCCTCGGGAAATAAAATTATTCCTTTGTCTTACAAGAAAATAGTATTACCAAGCGAGCGTGGTTGTCAAGATTTCTGGGTGATGAAATCTGATAGCTTGTTTTATCATTTTAATGTGACATCGCAAAAAATATATGACTTAGGTTATGAGGCAGTTGCCAATTTCTCTAAGGGCATTGCTCATGTTCGCCCAGTTGGTATGAAAATAGAAAATTCAGAGGTAAATCGTTCTCAATTATTTGCCCCTAATACCAATCATAAGGATATAGCTTCTGTCAATCCTGAGGGACGGAGAGAGTGTTTTGGCTATTTGGTGAATACTAATGATGTGGTGCTGTTTGATTTACCGGTGTCTACTACCTATGTAGAACTCGTTATGGAACAGCTCAAAAAACGAGGAAACCGTAAGTTAACTGAGGCTGAGAAGAAAAATATCCTCTTGGATATAACTAAGGAAAACCGTAGTTATGATTTAAATTCAGTTTTGGATGAGGATGAGTGGAATTATTAAAATGTAGGAGATTATGAAAAAGATAATATTGACACTTATGATGAGTGCTGCCGTCATGGCTTCTTACGCCCAGGCGGATCATGAAGATGTGATGAACTATCGTCGCAGTTCTTTATATTCTTTGATGGTGAATCATACAGACCAACAGTTTGCTAACGAGATAAAGGAGGCTTTCTTACAGATTCCTGTTCCGGATAAGTTTAATAATCATGACCTTAGTGTAAAGGTGCTTAATCTTGATAAAAAGCTTGATGGCGCAAAGAGTGATAAGGAAAATCCTGTGATAACGAAATTCCTGAAAGACAATAATGTTGCAAGTCGCTTGGTGGGACGCTGGTTCAATAGGGATATCTATACTGGTGCTTGTGATATGGAGTTGGTAAAGGAACGCGGACTTTATAATGCAACAGAGTTTGACCGCCAGTTGGCTAAGCATTCTGCTCGTGGAATGGCGTTATTACAAGATGCAGGTGAAGACTTAATTGGTAATACCTTTGTGGTTGTTAATGACATTCGATATATAGATAAGAGTAAGGGCTCTAAGACGGTAGGTTCTATCTTCAAGGTATTGGGACAGGTTGCCGCAGCATATACTGGTGTTGACAGTTATAAGGACTTGGGTAATAATCTAGGTGATATTGCTGAGAGTTTAAAGGGGTTCTCTGTCCGAATCAATACGTTCCTTTATCGTTTGGATTGGAATCAGGACCAGGCTAATTTGTTTTATCAGGAACAATATGGCGTAGGGGCCGATGCTGCAAAAAAACAAAACTTTGAAAAGGCTCGTCCTAATTATCATTTGAAATATGTAGGTAAAGTAGAAAGCCAGGGCGGCACTACTTCTTTCCTTGGTATTAAGGAGGATGAGCCAATTATGATGGTAAGAAAAGCTTGCCAGCGTGCCATTGATGAGAATGTGGTGGATTTACAACGTAGTTATGAGGAATTTAGAACCAAGACTCCACTTTTGACAGCAGAACCTCTTACGGCTTATATTGGCAAGAAGGAGGGCGTGACAGCTAAGTCGAGATACGAAGTCCTTGAAGTCGTATTGTTGGAAAATGGCTCTCATAAATATAAAAAGGTGGGTGAGATTCAACCTATAGAGGGGCAAATTTGGGACAATCGATTTATGGCTACAGAGGAAGGTGCAGTAGGCAGTAACTTGAACTATACTACGTTCCGTGCCATCAGCGGTAAAAACTTTGCGAAAGGAATGTTGATAAGGGAAATTACGAATAAATAAATTATTTGGAAAATGAAAAGAATTTTGAGTTTGTTATGCCTAATGCTAATGTTGTCTCTTGTTGCATTTGCAAAGGGTAATGAGATGCCTCAGTATGATATAACTGGGGCTGGATCTGGCAATGAAGGCATGCTGTTGGTTAAGGTCTTCGTATATTCCAAGAAGGTGACTGATCAGGACTTGAAGCGTGCTGCTGTTCATGGTGTTGTTTTTCGAGGATGTTCTGGAAATAATAGTGGTGCTAAACAACCAGCGATGGCACCAGCAGAATCTGAAGCAAGCCATTCCGAATTTTGTAATGGATTCTTTGCTGCGCAGGGTGAATGTCAAAATTATGCTAGTATCATAGCTGGTTCTTATGAGCGTGTGAAGACATCCAAGGGAGTAAAGAGTGGCGCTATTGTTCAGGTAGACAAGAAGGCATTGCGCAAGGCTTTGGAAAAGGCTGGTGTAGTACGTTCTCTGTCTGCAGGTTTTTAACTTCTAATAAATATTGATGAATATGAGAATTATCAGTTTTATATTATTTGTATTGTTAGCATTGCCTTCTTTTGGTCAGTATCGTGATGTACGTATGCCAGAACAGCCTAAGGGCTCAAATTATCGTGATTATACTTCACAAGAACAGGGCTTTTGGTGTGCCGTAGAGACAGAAGGTGGTAGTAGCATCATGGAGCATAAAACTAATATGCAATATGTGAACCTAACCTTTACTGGTGGTTATCGTATAAACGAGTTTTTGCGCTTAGGTGTAGGTTTTGGAGGCAGGATGTATGTTAATAATGCTAGTGTGAGAAATACCAATAGCAAGTTTGGAATACCAATCTTTGCCAATGTCCGTGGTAATTTCATATCAGCTCAGGATAGGGATGGCGTTCCTTTTTGGTCGCTCAATGTTGGTGGTATCACCAAAGAAGGTGCTTTCTTTAGCCCTACCATAGGTTATAGCTTTGGTGGACTTCGCAATAACTTTCAGGTTGGTGTTGCTTATACTTTGTCAAATCTCAAGGATAATGCCGGTGTAAAGCAAAACTATAACTATTTTGGCTTGAAACTTGGCTATGAATTTTAAATATTACGATTATGAAGAAAGTTATTTTGTGTATGCTGATGGTCTTTGCGACCTCAGTTTCTGTCATGGCGCAGAAGCAGGCGATCTACGACCGTTCTTCAATCAAGTGTATGGGGGTAGAATTGGATGGCTCCCAGACATTGAGAGTACTGGGCTATGGTCGTAATCGTTCTGATGCCAAGGAACAAGCCATGAAGAATGCCGTTTGGGCTGTAGTCTTTGATGGTATCCGTGAGGGAGTATCGGGATGCAATATGCGTCCGTTGGTGACAGAAGTGAATGCTCGTGAGCGATATGAGGATTATTTCAATGTTTTTTTTGCTGATGGAGGAGAGTATAAAAAATATGTTACTCTTAGAGATACCAAGAAGCGTTCTGCTAATAAGAGCAAGGATAAGGTAGGCTATTCGTATGAGATGACCATTAGAGTGCTCCGTTCACAGCTCAAGGCGCGTTTAAAGGCTGATAATGTAATAGATAAAGATCACTTATAAAAAGAAAATATTATGAAGATAAGAAAAATGCTGATGATAGCCCTGCTGTTTTTTTCTTCTGTTGCTGTTTTTGGACAGGCGAAGAAACCTACCCTCATGGTAATGCCAAGTGATGCATGGTGTAACGAGCATGGGTATATGCAGACTTATGACAACCAGGGAACTCAGGAAAAAGTACCAGATTATAAGGCTGCTGTTTCTACGGATAAACAGTTGAATGCTGTTATTTCGAAAATCAACAATCTGATGGCTGATAGGGGATTTCCATTGAAAGATTTGCAGCAAACTTTGAAAACCCTCAATAATGATGCTGCTGAGGATGCGCTCTTGACCAGCAAGGCTGGAAATTCTGTGGCAGAGAGCCCTTTGGATAGGTTGCGCCGTCGTGCCAAACCGGACATCATCATGGAAATAGATTGGACGGAGAATAAGATGGGACCAAAAAGTTCTATTACATATAATCTTCGTGCCTTGGATGCTTATTCTGACAAACAAGTTGCTGGTGCTGAGGGTACGGGCAAGGGATCTTTTTCTGCCGAACTTCCAGTCTTACTAGAAGAGGCAGTACAAGATCACATGGATGAATTTTGCGAGCGTTTGCAATCTCATTTTGAGGATATGATGCAGAATGGTAGAGAAATATCTCTTGTAATGAAAGTATTTGATAATGGCTCCGGCTTGGATTTCGAGAAAGAATATGGTGACTATGAACTCAATGAAGTTATCGATAATTGGCTTAGCGACAATTGTGTGAATCATCGTTTCAATAAGTCCGACGGAACAGAAACTACGCTTATTTACGACCAGGTGAGAATACCTTTGTATAAGGAGAATGGACAAGCTATGGATACCTATTCGTTTGCTCGCAATATGGCCCGTTTTTTCAAGGCTGCTCCTTATAATATTCCAATCAAGACCGTAAATAAGGGCCTTGGTAAGTGTGAGTTGATATTTGGTGAAAAATAAAGGTTACAGGCAATGAGAAAGAATATATATAAGTGTTTGCTGACATCGACTTTGCTCTTGTCGGCGCAGGGGATGTTGGCGCAAGATTGCAATATCCCGATGTCGGTGATTGTGGATGAGGGCTTTGCTCATGTTACCGCCGAGAGTGCTTCTGTTTTGCAGACACAGTTGGAACGTCTTATCACCCAGTCGAAATTGGATGTGGGATGGAAAAATGCAAACTTTGCCATTACGGCAAAGTTTGATCAGTTGGACAGATATATTGTAAGTAGTGCGCCTACCCAGATAGCCAATGTATTTGGGGTTACATTGTATCTTGTGGATGTTTACAACCAAAAGCTTTTTGCTTCTGTATATGTTGAGGTAAAGGGCGTGGGCTCTAATGAAACAAAGGCTTCGCTGAATGCGATACGTCAGTTGAATGCAGGGAATGGAAAAATCAATACTTTCCTTTCTGGTGCAAAGAAAAAGATTATAAGCTATTATGATTCGCAACTACCTTCTCTAATTAAGGAAGCACGTTCCAAGGCTTCCTTCAAAAATTATGAGGAGGCTCTTGCCATGTTGGCGGTGGTTCCTACCTGCTGCAATGGCTATGATTCTGCAATGAAGGAGGCTATGAGAATCTATGTTCTTTATCGGGATACCTATTTCTTGGCTCGGTTGAATGAGGCTAAGGCTCTTTGGAGTTCCAATCCTACTCAGGCTGGTAGCGTACCTGTGGTGGCAATCTTGTCTTCGGTCGATCCTGATGCCAAATGCTATAAAGAAGCGATGGCACTTCTGTCGCAGGTTGCTAAAGTCGTAAAGACCGATGTGGATTATGAGACAAAGAAGAAGTATGAGGATGCTGTTGAACTAGAAAAACTACGCATCCAAACTATTGGGGAAATCGGTAAGGCGTATGCTGCAAATAGACCTATGAACCTTATATTTTTAGGACATGGCGGTGCTATCGCCACTCAGTCTCCAGTAGCAGTTCCATAATTAGATTTGATACTTGATATTTTAATAATTGAATGATATTCGACCACAAAATACTTTTATGTGTTTTGTGGTCGAACTTGTTCCGCATTTGCAAAACGAAGCGGGCATGAGAGCGCCACCATCGTCATGGTAACGCATAATGAGCATGATGCCAAGATAGCCCATCGCACCATCCGGTTGTTTGATGGACAGATAGTGGATGAGTAAAATCTTGTCTTATGGGAGTAAAGGTACCATATATATAGGTAGGCAGAGCACATTGCCATCTTTTTTCAAGTCCTTGGTGTAAACTAAGTATTTGTGCCCTGTTCTAGAACTGTATTTCTCGGAAAATTGATCGAGTGAAGCATGAGACTTATAGCCAGAAGACTTTACTTCTATAGGACTTATCTTGCTCCTATCTGCCTGCAAAAAATCGATTTCGTAATATCCTTTGCCGTCATGCTTGGGTATGGTATGGTAATACAAGTCTTTGCCGGAAGTTCTGAGCATTTGAGCCACTACATTCTCATAGATGTACCCTAGATTGGTGTCTAATTTGTCGCTCAGCAATTTGTTGTAGATGATATTGTCTGTAAATTTCTTAGCCTTATAAGCCAATGTGACGAAGAGCCCCGTATCAGAAGTGTACATCTTATATCGTTGTAAATCTTTTGTAAGGGCTAAATCAACATTGGGGTCGTTGGAATGGTAGGCTATGTTTGCCACTCTGGATTCTTCCATTAGTTGGACAATGTCGCTTATCCTGTCTTGCTTTTCTCCTGGAATGACAGTCGAGATCGTGTATCGTGAGGCATTCTTGCTCAGTTGTGAAGGGATAGCATCGAACATGGCTGTGGCTTTCCCCGACGTGTCAATCTTTCTGAGGTCTTCTTCGTAAAGGGCGATGATGTCTCGTTTCACGGTGTCTACAGCGCTAAGATTGTTGGTTTTGATGTATTTGTCTACGGCTTGTGGCATTCCACCGACCAGCATGTATAGTCTGAAGTCTCTCATCAGTTTACGATGGATTGCTTCGCCGAGAGGTTGTTTTTGCTCAAGAACTGTTTTTAGCAGAGTAAATGTGACGTTGTCGCCCATAGCCCATCTGAACTCTTCGAAGTCCATGGGGTGCATACTGATTCGTGTCTCCTCGCTAGGAATGATGATGTTTTGTACATTCTTGCGGATGGAGATAAGTGAGCCAGTTTCTATATAGTCGTATCGATGGTCTTTTACTAGATGCTTGATGGCTTGTCGTGCCTTAGGATTATTTTGCACTTCATCAAAGATGATGAGGGATTTGCGCTCCTTCAAACTGACGTTGTAGTTAAGCTGTAAACGCAGAAATATGTAGTTAAGGTCAGAAAGATCATTGAATAGGTCGTTGATTTCGGTAGCTGTCTTCGAGAAATCTACCAAGATATACGAAGAGTATTCGTTTTTTGCGAATTCTTCTACGATGGTAGACTTGCCGATTCGTTTCGCTCCTTCTATCAATAGGGCGGTTTCTCCCTGTCGCTCTTCTTTCCATCTGAGCATCTCTTGGTATATTTTTCTTTTGAATAATTTGGTTTGCTCCATATTTTGCTTATAATTAATGATTTATGTGTGTAAAGATAAGGATTTTGCCGAAATCCGCAAAATGTTTTGGTGTGAATATGCCGAAATCCGTAAAATGTTTGCCCATATTAGAAGAGAAAAGTCATAAATTGCTTGGTGTTAGCCTCTTTCTGCTTCAGCTCTTCTTCCATTCTCTGTATTGCCATCTTGAAGAAGAAGCGGATGAGGTGCTCGTCGGTTGCTTCCGTACGAATCATACGGAGGGCAGAAATGTATTCCTGTCGGGCTTCGGATGGGATGATGAGGAGAGGATGATTCAATCTTAAGAGAATGTAGTTGCTGATGAGTCGTCCTGTTCTTCCATTCCCATCACGGAACGGATGAAGATATTCGTAGAAGCCATGAAAACGGGCGGCAAGAATCATGGGATGAACGGCAGCCGAAACGATGGCTTTTTCGGTAGAATCCAACAGCTTGGGAACTCTGGCGATGAGTTCTTCGTGGTCGCCAAATACCGTATCGCCTGCTGCCATGTCTGTGGTGGTGTATTCGCCCGGAATGGCTTCTGGAGAACGGTAGGAAAGCGTGTGGCAGGTAACCCGTCTGTTGATTTCTTTCAGAAGATTCTCGTCGAGTGGATGTTGCGTGTTTTGCATCATGTACTCAAAGGCTTCGAAGTGGTCAAGCATTTCGAAAGCCTCGAAAAGAGTCTTTCCGGCAGGAATCATCCCTAATCCTTTCTCCTTCAGTTCCCGGGTGTCATCTACGGAGAATGAGTTGCCTTCAATGGCGCACGAGTGTGTAGAGAAGAGTACTTCATTATATTTGATGTACTCTTCTCTATCCATTTTATTGATGATAAGGGTTTGATATTTTCCTCTCAAATCCTCGTATTCCTTGATTTCCTTTTCGAATGCCATAATCTTCTGTATTTGTGGGGACAAAGATACGATTTTTATGGATAAACACCAAACTTTTCTCTCAAAAAATGTGCTTCTGTTATGGGATGATGATGCGGAAGGTGGTGATTCCCTGTGCCTTGTCCTGATGGAGCGAGAGGCTGCCGCCGCTTACTCGCATGATTTGGCGGGAGAGGGAGAGACCGATTCCGCTTCCTTCCGGCTTCGTGGTGAAGAACGGGATGAAAATGTGGGAGGCTACATCTTCGGGGATGAGACCGGCGTTGTTGCTCACGTCGATGATGATGGATTCCTGGGCGTTGGCGTAGGCTTGGAGACGGATAAAAGCCTTCTTGCTTGCCACGGATTGCAAATCTGCTGAGCGGCATTCCTGCTTGTCTTCTCTTTCCTTTTCCCTGAA
>OLGM01001427.1_pt1 | contig 10597 bp, 6 predicted proteins | sample 1606001 | NCBI WGS metagenome assembly OLGM01 (sample SAMN03283294) | human gut metagenome | biome: human-associated habitat; material: feces | host: Homo sapiens | place: Peru | collected 2012
AAAGGACTGAAAATCCTTGTGTCCCCGGTTCGATTCCTGGTGGTACCACTTCTTTGTGAGACTGAATCTTCGTAACAGGATTCAGTCTTTTTTTATGCCTTTTTTATAATGCTCCATATTACACTTATGAAAACGTTTTCGTATAAAAGTTGTCACAAAATGTTCTGTAGTAGAACTATTTTGGTTATATTTGCACCATAAATAGTTAGCATCAAACCAAAAATTAATCTAACAAACATTCGTTAAAATGAAAAAAGCTTATTTGTTATTCTTGGCTGTAATGTTGTCTGTGGCAACATTTGCCGACAACAAGCAAACGGTAAAGATTGACGGTCAGGTCATAGACAAGACTGTCACAGAGATTACCTTTGATGGCGACAATGTCGTTCTTCAGTATTCAGATAATACATCTGGTCAGGCAGACATGTCGCTCGTAACCCTTTCTTTCACTTATCAAACTACCGGCATCAGCCAGATAGAAGATATAAAGAAAGCATTGCAAGGAAAGGTTTATAACCTTCAGGGCCAGTGTGTAGGTAAATCCCCTAAGGGCTTATCTAAGGGTGTTTATATTATTAATGGTAAGAAAGTTGTCATCAAATAAAATAAGGAGGATTGAAAAATGAAGAAAATGGTATTTACTTTGGCACTCCTCCTGATGAGTTTGAGTGCTGCCGTGGCTCAGACAAGGACATTTAAGATTACCCATGCCGTGGCTCGCAACAGCAAGGTGAACCAGATGTATGTTACTACCAAGTCGGGTGATGTGAAGTATTATAATACTGCAGACTTGACAAGTGTGAAGTTCGAAGGTGACAAGACAATCATCGCACCTAAATCAGGTTCAGAGAATGATGAGTATGATGCTTCTGTTCAGGCTATCAGCTTTGCTAAGAAGGCTGACCAGGGCGAGAGTGGTGATATTGATAATCCTGCAGGTGTTATTCAGATTACTGAGGCTAAGGGCTGGCAGGAGTCTGCCTACCTGAAGTGGGCTCCTTTCGAGGGTGCTTCTTCTTATAATGTATATGTAGGTGACAAGAAGATTGATGCTCAGTTGATTCGTCAATATGCTTCTTATTATCGTGCCGATGTTCTCGGTTTGAAGGTTGGTACTTATTCTGTAAAGGTTGTTCCTGTAAATGCTGAAGGTGCAGAGATTGCTGGTGCCAATACAGTTTCTAATTTGGTTGTAAAGAACTACAACCGTGAGGGCTTTGCTCATTTTAAATATGATGGTGTAGGTGCTTACAATAATGACGGAACTTTGAAGGCAGGTGCGAAGGTTCTCTATATCACAGCCAGATCAGCCAAGACCGTTTCTACAACCGTTAATACGGGTAAGTTTGAGACCATTACCGGTCTTCAGGCTATTATTGATGCTTACCAAAAGGGTAAGGATAAAACTCCTATCGTCTTCCGAATCATCGGTAAGGTAAGCCTTTCTGACTTGGACGGAATTTCAAGTTCTGCAGAAGGTTTGCAGATTAAGGGTAAGGGTGCTCACTCCGAAATGAACATGACTTTCGAAGGAGTCGGTGATGATGCTACTGTATATGGATTTGGTTTCTTGCTTCGTAATACCAAGAGTGTAGAGTTCCGTAACTTTGCTATCATGCGTTGTCTAGATGATGCTATGTCTCTTGATACTGATAATTCTCATGTATGGATTCACAACATGGATCTCTTCTATGGTAAGAAGGGTGGTGCTGCCGACCAGGCCAAGGGTGATGGTACTGTAGATATTAAGGGTGACTCTCAGTATATAACTGTAGCTTACAACCGTTTCTGGGATAATGGTAAGGCTTCAATGTGTGGTATGAAGACTGAAAGTGGTCCTAACTATATCACTTATCATCATAACTGGTTCGACCATTCAGATTCTCGTATGGCCCGTATTCGTACCATGAGTGTTCACATGTACAACAATTACTATCTGCACAATGATGTTTATGGAGTTGGTGCTACAATGGGTTCAAGCGTATTTATGGAGTCAAACTACTTTGATGCAACCAAGCGCCCTATCATGAGTTCCAGACAGGGTACAGATACCAAGGGCGATGGTACTTTCACTGGTGAGAATGGTGGTTTGATTAAGGCATACGGCAATGTGTTTGCCAACAAGCCAGCTAACTTCAGTTACGTTCCATACGCAGAAAACAATACAAGTTTTGATGCATACGAGGTTTCTGATCCAAGTCAGCAGGTTCCTGCAAGCGTAAAGACTTTGGTAGGCGGTACTTCTTATGATAACTTCGATACTAACTCAAGTCTTATGTATGCATACGTTGCAGATAAGGCAGAAGATGTTCCTTCTATCGTAGAAGGTTTCTATGGTGCAGGTCGTTTGAATCATGGCGATATTGATTTCGTTATTCCTGATGAGACCGTAGTAACCAATGGTCATCAGCAGCCATGGCCTGCTTTGGCAAGCCTTCTCGACTCTTATACTTCTGGTGTTGTCAAGGTATTCGGCGAGAGTAATGCTGCCAGCGAAGGTGGTATGAAGTTGGATGGCAGCAAAATTTCTGCTACAAGCAGCACTTACACCACTACATTGAATGCCGGTACTTATGAAATTAAGAAAGGTAAGTCTGTGAATCTCTTCGGAATCAAGTTGGTTCCTGCTGAGTAGTTGTATGAATGATTTTACAGTTGATGTTCTGTCCTAGGACTTCAATGTATGATAGAAAATAATGAAGCCCCCGATGTAGAAATGCATCGAGGGCTTTTGCATGTAATAGATGCTATATAATGGACAAAAATCAAAACATTTTGGTTAGTGTCCGTTTTTTCTTTATTTTTGTCTTAAATCTATCTGCTGTTTTTTTCTCTTTTCTCTACTTTTGCAACCGAAAACAATTTTAAACGTAAAACGCAACCTAAAAGTAAAACAATGAAAGCAATCCAGAATTTAGCAAAGAGAAGTTTGCTTCTCGTGGCATTGTTAGTCATCGGAAGTCTGCAACTCATGGCGCAGACAAGAACCATCAAAGGTGAGGTGACTGATGCGCAGAATGGTGAGGCTCTGATTGGCGCCACTGTCATGGTGGAAGGCGAAAAGGGCGGTACAGTTACTGATTTTGACGGTAACTTCAGTCTTCAGGTATCTTCTTCAGCCAAGAAGATCAAGGTATCTTATATCGGTTATATTGATAAGGTACTCTCTATCTCTGACAATATGAAGGTGAAACTCGAATCCGACAGCAAGGCGCTGGCTGATGTCGTGGTCATCGGATATGGTACGGCAAGAAAGAGCGACCTGACAGGTTCCGTAGCTACCGTGAAGTCGAAGGACTTTAACAAAGGTCTCGTTTCATCTCCTGAGCAGTTGATCAATGGTAAGGTTTCGGGTGTACAGATTATGTCCAACAGTGGTTCTGCCTCTGCCGGTAGTACCATCCGTGTGCGTGGTGGTGCATCTCTGAATGCCAGCAACGACCCGCTTATCGTGCTCGATGGTGTGCCATTGGAGCAGGGTGGTATCTCTGGTAACAGCAGCAACTTCCTCAGTATGATCAACCCTTCTGATATCGAGAGCATGACCGTATTGAAGGATGCTTCTTCTACAGCCATCTATGGTTCCCGTGCTTCTAACGGTGTCATCATCATTACCACCAAGAAGGGACAGCAGGGTGCTGTGAAGGTGAACTTCAATACCACCAACAGTATGCAGACCCGTGCGCAGATGGTAGACATGCTGAGCCGTGATGAATTCGTGAATGTTATCAACCAGTTTGGTAGCGCTAACCAGAAGTCATTGCTCGGTACTGCCAATACCGACTGGAATGATGAGGTTTACCGTACAGCCTTCGGTACCGATAATAACCTCAGCGTGAGCGGCAGCATCGACAAGTGGTTGCCATTCCGTGTGTCTGTAGGCTATTATAACCAGAGCGGTCTGGTTCGCAAGGACAATGTAGAGCGTTGGACTGGTAACGTAGTGTTGACTCCTAGTTTCTTCGAGGATCACTTGAAGTTGACCATCAATGCCAAGGGAACGCTCAATAACAACTCATTCAATAATGGTGGTGCCGTATGGGCTGCCGCAACATTCAACCCAACCATCCCGGTTTATTCCGGCAACGACAAATATGGTGGCTACAACGAGGCACTCGATGCTGATGGCTATCCTGTGAATGCAGGTGTAAGAAACCCTCGCGGTCTGGTTGACCTGTATGATTCAAAGAGTAAGGTGAGCCGCTTCATCGGTTCTATGGATGTAGATTACAAAGTTCACTTCCTGCCAGACCTCAAGCTCCATGCTACCGTGGGTGCTGACTATGCCAAGGGCGATGGAACCGTTCATGTTCCTGTCTATGCAGCACAGTCATTCAACAAGGATGAATCTTTGAGCGGTAGCAATTACAAGTATGGTCCTCAGAAGAACGAGAACCGATTGCTTACCCTCTATGCCAACTATGCGAAGTATTTCGAAGATATCAAGAGTAATGTAGACCTGACAGCCGGTTACGACTATCAGTACTGGAAGAGTACTACACCTCTTTATTATACCAAAAGTGCGGCGGGCACAAACCTGTCAACCGTAAAGGCATCAGATTACCGTCATGTAATGTTGTCATATTACGGACGTATCAACTATTCATTCGATGGAAAGTATCTCCTGACGGCTACCGTTCGTCGTGATGCTTCATCCCGTTTCTCTAAGGATACCCGTTGGGGTACTTTCCCATCTGTTGCTTTGGGCTGGACTTTGACAGAAGAGCCTTGGTTGAAGAACCAGAAGGTGCTCTCTAACCTGAAACTCCGTGCCAGCTATGGTGTAACCGGTCAGCAGGAAGGTATCGGCAACTACAACTATCTGCCGGTTTATACATCCAGTGTAACAGGTGCCGAGGCACTCATCAACGGACAGTATATCACAACTTATCGTCCTGAGGCATACGTTGAGAACCTGAAGTGGGAGACTACTACTTCCTGGAACTTCGGTCTCGACTTTGGATTCCTGAATGGTCGTATCGGTGGTGCCATCGATTTCTATACCCGCAAGACCAAGGATCTGCTGGCTTCTGTTCCTACAGCGGCAGGTACCAACTTCTCAAAGACTATCCTTACCAACGTAGGTAATGTAGATAGCAAGGGTATTGAGGTATCCCTGAATGCAACCCCTATCCAGACCAAGGACTGGGAGTGGAATCTGAGCTACAACTTCACCTGGCAGAATATGAAGGTGAAGAACCTTTCTCTTACCCAGGGTGGAAGTCAGACCAATGTGAAGGTAGGTCCATCTATCGATGCTTACCAGTTCCAGGTACTCTCAGAGGGATATGAGCCATATATGTTCTACGTATATCATCAGCTCTACGATTCTGAGACGGGTAAGCCAATCGAGGGTGCTTACGCCGACCTCAATAACGATGGTGAAATCAATGATGCCGATCTCTACCGCTATCATTCTCCAGCCCCTAAGTACATCATGGGCTTGAGCACATCTCTGAGATACAAGCAGCTGACTCTCGGTATGAGCTTCCGTGCCAACATCGACAACTACGTATATAATGGCATGGGTATGAGCACAGGTGCATGGGAGACCGTGAGCTACAACAACTCACAGCTCAACAACCTCAACTGTAGCTTCCTGAAGACCGGTTTCAAGACCCGTCAGTATCTCTCTGATTACTATGTAGAAAATGCTTCGTTCCTGAAGCTCGACAACCTGAGCCTGAGCTACAATGTAGGCAAGATCAACAAGTGGGCTTCGCTCACCGTATCTGCGATGGTACAGAATGTGTTCACCATCACCGGTTACTCAGGCACAGACCCTGAGGTGCCAAACGGAATGGATAACTCATTCTATCCACGTCCTCGCACTTACTCAGTAAGTCTCGGACTGCAATTTTAATGAAGAGTGAAGAACGAAGAGTGAAGAATTCTATACTCTTTACTAATCATAAAGTTCAAAGCTCAAATTTCAAAGCTCAAATTTCAACGTTCAAAAAACAAATAACAATGAAACTTAAGAATATATTATATAGTATGATGTTGGGAACAGCAGCGCTGACCAGCGCTACCAGCTGTGTATCCGACCTCGACCAATATCCTCAGACGGAGACCACCTCTAAGGATGTTTATACCTCGCTTGCCAATTATGAGGCTGTGCTGGGTAAGATTTATGCTGCCATGGTGACCAGCGGTCAGGGTAAGGGCGGCGACAACAAGGATATGCAATCCGTGTTGAACAGCGGCAGTGGTTTCGACTACATGCGTATGTTTTTCAATATGCAGGAGTGTGGTACCGATGAGCTTGCCTCTACCTGGTTGACAGGCGAGCAGACCACCGGACTGTCCTATCTTTCCTGGGATGCCAACGATGCCTGGGTATCAGATATGTACTATCGCATCTATTACAACATAGCCCTTTGCAACGAGTTTCTCCGCAATGCCAATGGAGCCAGCTTCTCGGGCGAGGATGAGGTGAAGATGAAGGAGTATAAGGCAGAAGTCCGCTTTATGCGTGCCTTGTTCTACTTCCATGCTCTCGATTTCTATCGCAACATTCCGATGGTAACAGAGAATGACCCTGTAGGATCTTTCATTCCTCCTCGTTATACTCCACAGCAGACTTTCGATTACATCGAGAGTGAGTTGAAGGCATGCGTAGGCGATATGCTTCCTGCATCTACCTGTCCTTACGGTCAGGCTTCTCAGGGTGCAGCCTACACCCTGCTTGCCAAGCTTTATCTGAACAGCGAGGTTTATACCGGTGTGGCCAAGTATGCCCAGTGCAAGGAGGCTTGTGAGAAGGTGATGAATATGGGCTACTCACTGGAAGCTGATTACAGTAAGCTTTTCAATGCCGATAACGACAAGCGTACCAACGAGATTATCTTCGCCTTGCCGGTAAGCGCAGAGCATACCGTAAGCTGGGGCTCTACTACCTATCTGGTCTGCGGACAGTTGAGTATGTCGAATGCCAACCAGAATGTTGCCGACTTCGGTGTTACCAATGGCTGGAGCGAGTTCCGTCTCCGTCCGGAGTTCGTGGATAAGTTTACCCAGACCGATATCGATGGCAATGGCGACAAGCGCTGCAAGTTCTTCACCAACGGTCAGAGCAAGGATGTAACCAGCATGACCGATGAAACCACCGGTTATCTCTCAGAGAAATGGAGTAACCTGAAGGATGATGGAACAACCGCATCCAATACTGCTGATGCAGGTGTGGATACCGATTATCCACTCTTCCGTTTAGCTGATGTTTATCTGATGTATGCCGAGTGCGTGGCTCGCACCCAGGGTGCAAGTTGGGACCCATGGCCTGAAGGAAAGACTGATGCCGCCGATCCAGAAGTCATCGCTTCCCGCAAGCAGGGAGCCATCTATTGGATCAATCTCCTCCGCGAGCGTGCTGGTAATACCGATGTATGGGCCAACAATTTTGCCAACGATGATGAGTTCCTCCAGTTCATTCTCGATGAGCGAGCTCGTGAGCTTTATCATGAGGGCTATCGCCGCACCGACCTGATTCGCTTCGGCGAATTCACTACCAGCAAGTATATCTGGCAGTGGAAGGGTGGCACACACGATGGACAGGCTGTTGATAGCAAGTATAACATCTATCCAATCCCTAACACCGAGCTTACCGCTAATCCAAATCTTCATAACGACAACTATTAATAGGATAAAAGAATGAAAAAGATATTTAGAAACCTGATGATGCTTCTCTGCGCACTCACCGCCCTGGTGAGTTGCGACGAGAGTGGTGACAAGATATATCTGGATGGCTTCAAGGCATCCGGTCTGATGGCATCAGCCAGCGATGTGGTGCTGTCTGTAGACAATACGAAGGACATTGTGCTCTCGATGGCTTGGCAGAATCCTACCTTGCTTTCGAGCGACGAGACCAAGCCTGCGGGCAACGGCGTGTTGAAAACCTATCTGCAGGCATCACCTTCTGAGAGCTTTGCTACGGTAAAGGAGTATTCCGTAACCGATCTCTCCAAGGCTTTCACTGGTGCCGATCTCAATACCCTTGCCAAGGATCTGGGAACGACTCCGGGGCAGAGTGCGCCTCTCTATTTCCGTATCAAGAGTCAGATGGGCAACAATCTCGATGCTGCTTACAGCAATGTGTGTCAGGTGAACGTTACACCTTATATTATACACATGGACAAGATGACCATCTGGAATGGGGATAAGAACAAGGTGCTGACCTATCTCTATTCTCCAAACGAGGATGGTATCTATACTGGTTATATGAATGCTTCTTCATGGCTCCATTTCTGGGGTAAGGAGAATGATGGAACCCTTTGGGGTAACCTAGGACAGGATGGCCATGTATATGAAATGGATAATACGGAGTCGGCATGGAACCTCTGGTTCCCTGGTCAGACTGGTATTTATTATACTGTGGTAGATACTAAGGCTAAGGAATTCAAGCCAACCTACATCAAGGCGATGCAGTTGAATGGTGAGGACATGACATATGATGCTCCTAACTATGCCTGGACAAAGGTGATTACAACCACAGCAGATAATACACCAATCAGTATTGTTGCTATTGGTGCTGAGTACAGCAAGGCTACAGCTACAGACGATGCTGCAGCCGTAGTCAAGACAATGAACTATACGCTTGCCGATGGCAAGATGACAGCTGCCGCAGCTGCTGGTAGCGTGAACATCGCCAAGGCGGGTACTTATACCGTTACCGTAAAGGTGGGCGAGAACAGCGACCTGACTTACTCTATCGAATCTGGCAACCAGACAGCACCAGAGCCAGAGGCAAGCAATACCCTCTGCATGTTCAGCAAGGACGGTAACATCCTTCTTGCCGTGATGAACAAAGTGAGCAATGGTGTTTATACCTGCAAGTACAAACCAACTTCCTGGGAGAAATTCCGCTTCATCTACGTAGGCGAGAACAAGGACGACAAGCAGACCTGGTATGGTGCTGATGGCGAGCAGTTTAAATTGACTTCTGCTGATGGCGCTTGGGATATCTGGTTTGGCGATGAGAATGGCGAAACTGAGTTTACGGTTACAGCCGATCTCAACACCATGACATGGAAATATGAATAATTAATAAGAAATATAGCAATGAAAAATATATTTGGAAAAGCCATGTTGCTGGCTACAGCGCTCTTGTTCTCTATTACTGGAACAAGTTGCAGCAGCGACGATTCTCCGGTTCATGAGCAGGAGAAAACAAACGATATGAGCGGTTTTGCCAAGGGTGCCGATGTTTCCTGGCTCACAGAGATGGAGAACGACGGTGTGAAATTCTATAATCAAAATGGTAAGGCTACAGAATGCATGAAACTCCTCCGCGAAGAGGGAACCAATTCCATCCGTCTGCGTGTCTGGGTAAATCCGGAAGGTGGCTGGTGCGGCAAGGACGATGTCATCGCAAAGGCTTGGCGTGCTCAACAGCTCGGCTTCCGTCTGATGATTGACTTCCACTATTCTGATACCTGGGCTGACCCGGGCAACCAGAAAGTTCCTGCTGCATGGCAGGGCTATACTGCCGAACAGATGAAACAGGCTGTGGCTGATCATACCAAGGATGTGTTGACAGCCTTGAAGGATAGAGGTGTAACCAACGTAGAGTGGGTGCAGGTGGGTAATGAAACCCGCGACGGAATGCTCTTCAACAGCGATGAGGCCGTAACTGGTAAAGCGTCAAAGAATGCTGCCAACTTTGCTGCTTATGTTAACGCCGGTTATGATGCTGTTAAGGCGGTTTATCCACAGGCAAAGGTCATCGTTCATGTAGATAAAGGTCAGGACCTTGGTGGACTTACCTGGCTTTACGATAAGTTGAAAGAAAATGGCGGAAAGTGGGATGTCATTGGACTGTCTCTTTATCCTGAGGATGATAACTGGCAGAGTTATGCAGAGAGCTGTCTCGCTAACATCCAGACCCTTTCTTCTAAGTATGGTAAGGACGTTATCATCTCTGAAATCGGTATGTGGTGGGGCTCTGACCAGGCTGCGCCAATGATGAAGAAGATGGTGGATGGCTGCAAGGCTATTTCTACCTGCGAGGGTATCTTCTATTGGGAGCCAGAGGTTTACAACAACTGGAAACCAGCCAACTATACCACTCTGGGTTGGTCAGCGTATACCAAGGGAGCCTTCGACAACAGCGGTAAACCAACAGCTGTATTCGATGCATATAAATAATCCGATGCATATAAATAAGAATTTTAACGAAGAGATATGATTAAGAGAAGCATTACTTTCATGACTCTTGCCCTGGCACTTTCCACATTGTGTCAGGCGCAGAGCAGAAAAATTATCAACCTGCCATCGTGGGATTTCTCCCGCGATGGTAAGTCGTGGCAGCAGGTAGCTGTTCCGCACGATTGGGCTATCTCGGGACCTTTTGATAAGAAATGGGACCTGCAGATGGTTGCCATCGAGCAGAATGGCGAGAAAGAAAAGACCGAGAAGTCGGGCCGTTCGGGTGCGCTGCCTTGGATTGGTGAAGGAATGTATAAGATGAACTGGACGGCTCCTAAGGGCTATAAGCGTGCCGTACTCGTCTTCGACGGTGCCATGAGTCAGCCTGTTGTCAGCGTCAATGGCAAGGAGGCAGGCAAGTGGGCTTACGGCTACAATGCCTTCCGCATCGACA
>OLGM01001441.1_pt1 | contig 10508 bp, 10 predicted proteins | sample 1606001 | NCBI WGS metagenome assembly OLGM01 (sample SAMN03283294) | human gut metagenome | biome: human-associated habitat; material: feces | host: Homo sapiens | place: Peru | collected 2012
TAATTTTCTGCCACTTGTTAAATATCTCTATTTCATTTTTCGGATTACCCCAACTGTAACTGAATATTGATACTGTTGTTTTTCCATTAGTCAAAAATCACCGATAAAAGTAGATTTAAAGCCATTGTAATTAATAAAACAACATATTTAAATCACATTTAAAAAAATTATTATTTTTCGCACTAAATAAGAAAAACGCTTGAAAACCGCTATTTATGGGTATTTCAAGCGTTTTTAATTTTTGCGACTAACGGAAAAATTTTCTAAAATTTATCTTGTAATATTTCATAATTAGAAAAATAAATCAAAAAATCATAAAATGAATATTTATACAATTAGATGTATAAATATTCATAAATTATTTGTAGCAAACTCATTATATTTCAATCTCTTTTTCTTTTAATATTAATCTTTCCATTTCTTTAAATTCTTCGATTGCTTTAAGCAGTAATTTATTAAATTTAAGAATATACTCTAATTTAGTTTCACTATCTATTTTTTCTTTACTTGCAATTTCAATCGTTATATTGTTAATTAACCAAAATGTGTTTAGAAACTCTCTTTGTGATAGTAATACTTCACGATTGTTATTTCTATTTCTATTAAAATTACAACGAATCATTTGTAAGGCAGAAAAAGCAGCATCTGTATAGTCGGCTAACTCATCATCATTCATATATCTATAATTATCTTCAAACGCTTTACTTGCTATTTTATAATTGTTTATACGTCCAGCTCGTGAATAACCGCTTGTTACATCTTCCGGACCTTCTCCATATTTTAGCCATTCGTAACTAATATTGAATTTTGAACAAATAAACAATAATAAGGTTTCCGAAGGATTTTCTCTATTATTTTCTATATTGGAAATATGCGAGTGACTAAGCCCAAAAAGTTTTGCAAACTCAACCTGTGTTAAATGTTCTTTCTTTCTTATTTCTTTTATTTTTTCTCCCATTTTATACATAGTTTCCTCCAAAAAAATGTTTGTATTTAATATATATTACTTCAAAATACTATTGACAAGTATTGTTACAAACATTATAATAAATATATACTTCTTAATTATTATATTATGAGTATAAAAAAAAATCAATAAAACGGAGGAAAAATTAATGACTTTAGGTAAAAAAATGAAACTCATAAGAGTGAAAAATGATTTAACGCAAGCTGAATTAGGTAAAAAAATGAAGGTAACACAAACCTTTATTAGTCAGCTTGAAAGGAACGAGTTACAACCTAGAAAAATGTATATCGCTTTATTTTGCTATATTTTTGGTATAAGTGAAGCCGAATTATTCGAGGAGGTCGAATAATTTGTTTATTCCAGTAAAAGAAGCAGCTAATTTACTCGGTATATCAATCAGTGCAGTACACAAAACTATTGAAAAGTACTGCGAGGGTGAAAAATATGCTTTCCGCTGCGTAAAAGGAAAAGGCAGAGGCGGTAAGCAGTATGAAATACTGTTAGAGAGCCTTCCAAAGTCGGCACAGAACAAATACCACGGAATTGAAGACAGTAAGCAGCTTAGCGATAACGAAGCATTCAAACGATTAGGAAAGAAGCGTGATAAAGCCTTAGATAAATATAACACGGTTCTTGCCTATTTAAGGTTCAAAAAAGAACACCACTTCAGAGGTAAGCAACAAGCATTTATTGCAAAACACAATGAAGAAAACCCCGAAAACCCTATAACAAAAAGACAGCTTGAATATTGGGTGAGATGCTATAAAGAGGGCGGACTTTTAGCCCTTGCAGACAACAGAGGCGGTCAGGAGGGTAAAACCCGTATAACGGAAGATATGTGGGATGTCTTTAAAAAATTGTATTTGCGTGAAAGCAGACCTTCAATAATGGCTTGTTATGAAATCACACAAGAACATTTTGCAGATCAAGGCATAACTATTCCCAGCTATTCATCATTTAAAATCAGAGTTAGAAAAATCCCCGAAATAGTAGTTGCAAGATACCGTTACGGTAAAAAATACTATGAAGATAAATACTTGCCGTATATTCCGCAGGATTATTCTGATACATATTCCAATCAATTATGGATAGGCGACCACCATATATTTGATGTTCTTGTTGTCGATGAAGAAGGAAATGTTTTCCGTCCGTGGCTTAGTGCGTGGGAGGATTTACATTCAAGAATGTTAGTAGGCTATGTGGTAAATCGTATTTCTCCAAACTCTGATATAGTTTTAGATAGCTTTGCAAGGGGTTGTTATACACACGGTATCCCCGATGAAATAAAAATAGATAACGGCAAAGACTATAAAACCTATGATTTGTTTAATAGCGGTTTTGCGTTATCTATCTGTAATACTATGAATATTGGGGTAACAAATGCCTTGCCTTTCAATGCGAAAGCAAAGCCAATTGAAAGACTTTTCGGAACACTTGAAAGTAAATATTGTAAATTTCTTGATTCATATATAGGAAATTCACCGCATAACCGCCCCGAAGATATGCGAAAGTTGAATAAAAAGCTAAAAAATAAAGCAATGCCTTACAATGATTTTTTGAAATTTGTTGATAATATGATTAAAACATATAATTCAAGTTATCATTCAGCAATCAAAACAACACCCATTGAAGCATATAAAAGCGGATTTACAAAGCCTATGCGTTATGTAGCTGATGAAGATGTTTTAAATGCGTTCTTTATGAGGACTTCTAAGCCTATTAAGGTGAGCCGAAACGGTATTAGAGTACCTGCAATCGGCTATTATTATGATGATACAAGGCTTGCCCCGTACATAGGTAAAGAAGTATATGCAAGATACAACGCTGATGATGTGAGAAAGGTTTATATTTTTGACGAAAGCAACGATTTAATTTGCAGTGCAAAATGCGTTGAAATTTCAAGTCATAAATCACCGGTTACAATGGAATATATCAGAGAATTACAGCACAAAAAGAAAGCGAAAAACAAATTCATCAGGGAACAATTCGATACTGATATTACTATTCCAACCGTTGACGAGTATGTTAATAAGAAGTCAGACCGTTTTGAAGATGTCAGCACAACGGGCAATGTTATTCAGCTTACACCCGTTACTTATGCACAGGCGGAGAAGATGAAAAAGGAAGACGAAAACGATAATATTAACACTGCAGCGGAAAAAGAACCTAAAAATGTGTTAAACAGCAGAGAAGTTGATAAAATGATAGCAGATTATTACAAACAAGCAGGAGGAATTTAAATGCCATTTAATGATGATTTAAAAACTGTTGAAATGCTGAAAGCTCATATTGCAGAAACAGGCATTACACAGAAACAGCTTGCAAGAAAGTTAGATGTTTCAGATACGGTATTATCTTTATTTCTTGCCAACAGCTACACAGGTGACAATAAAAAAATTGTTGAAAAAGCAAAGCAGTATTTGCATATTGGAGCAGTACGAAAGGCTTTGACACCTAACCCCAACTATTGCGAAAGCCTTTTGAATACGCAAAGAATAACAGAATGTTTACAAATGGCTCACGCTTCCAATGAAATTTTATTACTTTACGGTCCTGCAGGTTGCGGAAAAACAACAGCTTTAAAACATTATGCAGAGAATAATAATGGAGTTACATATATTGAAGCTGACGCAACCACAGGAACACCAAGAGCAATTTTATTGACCCTATTGGAAAGCATAGGCGGTCAGCCTATCGGTTCAACTACACAGGTTATGAAAAGTATATTGAACACCTTGAGAGGAACGAACCGCTTAATTATTATTGACGAAGCACAGCATTTAACGGAACGCTCTTTTGATACCATTAGAGCAATTAACGATAAAATAGGCATAGGCATAGTTTATTCAGGTAATCCCAGTATATTAAAGCAAATGTACGGAAGAAAGGAACAGGAATTTGACCAACTTTACAGCCGTATCGGTTTACATTGTGAGCTTGCTAATAAATACAGCCTTGACGATATACGAAATATTTTTAGCGGTCTTGATGTTTCGGAAGAATGTATAAAGTATCTGAAAAAGGCTGCACAAAAGAAAGGCGGCTTGCGTTTGATGATTAAACAGTATAAAAACGCTGCAAATATTGCCGCTGCACTCGGTCAAAGCTTAACAGTTGACTACCTTGAAGAAGCTGCAAGGCGAATGAGCATAGGGGGTCAGGGACTTGCAAGTTATTCATAATAAAAGAACGATAAAAAGTGAAAAGGCAGTTGTTACTGCAATAACAACCACCTTTATAAGTTTACTTCAACTGTCACGAAGTAAATTTATTATATCACTTAATTTCAAGTATTGCAAGAGTACATAAAACAAAACAGCGTTTAAAATGGCTTGTATTCAATTTTTGTAATCAAAGGTAAAGTTACACCAATATTTTTATACAATGCAAATTAAACGAATTTAAACGGCTTTTAAACGCTGTTTGCAAACATTTTGAAATGAAAGGATAAAATAACTATGAAAGATTTTAATATTAATGTATCTGAATTTGAATTATTAGACCCAAACAACTACACAGAAGAAAAAAATCCGATTTTATCAACTTTGTATCACACCTTCATCAATGACAAGTTAGGTGACAATTCCGACGAAGTAAAGAAGATGATAGCAACAAATTCAGAACAGGAAAAGTTTACCGATACACTTTCATCAGAACAGTTAGAGTTATACAACAACGCATACTGGGAAAGCATTTCTATCAATGCGAAAGTTGAAGCCGAACGCTTTATTTTAGGCTTTAAATTTGCTTTAATGCTGATTAAAGAGGGCTTTAAGGGTTAATTACATACTACATATTACTTTTTGTACAGTGGAAGTATTTTGCGGAAATACTTCCACTGTTATACTTCTAATTTTAATATTAAAATAAAGATGTGAGGTGACTATTATGGATAAACCCAAAGAAAACATTTTAAAGCTAATTGAAGAAAGCCCACTATTAAGCATTCAAGATTTACTTGAAGTGTTAGATCCGGAAAGCATTTATAATTTAATGAAAACTTATGGCGGTGACACTCTTTTTATTCCTAAGGTTGACAGCATTTTAAAAATGGAACGCAATCAAAAAATAATAAATGATTTCAATTCTGGCTTATCTTGTAAACAGTTAGCTAAAAAATATGATGTTACTACAAGACACATAAGAAGATTACTGGAGGAAAAAAGATAAAGCAGGACAAAAACAATGTTAAGCAGACTGAAAAATATTATGTTACTGTAAGACACATAAGGAATTTATTAGAAAAATTCTCTAGTTATAATTTTAAACATATCGGAAGGGGGCTATAGATTATGGAAAAGCCAAGTGAACAAATGGCAAACATTATACTAAACAGTAAAATTAAAAGTGTTCAGGAATTGTTAGAAGTTTTATCAGTTGAAGCGGTATATAACTTACTAAAAACTTATGGAGGCACACTCATTTGTCTTCCTAAGTTTGATTCATTTCTTAAAATAGAAAGAAACGAAAGAATAAAAGATGAATTTTTCAAAGGTGTAAAATATAAAGATCTTTCAAGAAAATACAATTTGTCAACTAAACAAATACATACAATTATCAACAAATAAACCATTAATTCCATTAAATACATATCTCCGTTAAGAAGGCTTTAGATTTTTTTAAAGCCTTCTTATTTTATGAATAATTTCCAATTTAATTTATCCTAAAAAAAAGATATAATTAAATTATGATTAAGAAATTAATCAAATTTTTTCGCTAATTCTTCTGACATATATGGTGCTTTAAAGTGAGAAAAAGTGATAGTAACAGTATTAGTGAGTAGAAGGTACTGGGATAGGTAAAAAAGGCTGCTGCAATGTTTGCAACAGTCTTTTTTATTTATGAAATATTTCAAGTGTAAAACTTCCTAATAAATAGATATAATCAAAATAGTGATTTAAAACTTGTGGTTCTAAACTTATGGTTCTAAACTTACATTAATCGAAAGCTCAAAGAATACGCAAAAATCACTTTTTAAGGGTTTAAGATATTCAAGTAGTGCCATTATGTGCCGATGAAGTCTTAAACCTTTTTATTTTATTATGAAAGTTGGTGAAAAAATGGCATATGACGGCTCTATTAAAATTGATACAAAAATAGATACAAGCGGCTTTAAGAGCGGTATTGATAAAATAAAATCAATCGCTCAAGCGGGTGTATCGGCTGTAACAACAACGCTTGCAGGCATTACAGCTGTACTCGGAGCAGGAGCAACGGCAGCGGCAACAGTCGGCTCGTCATTTGAGGCTGCTATGTCAAAAGTATCTGCAATCAGCGGTGCAACAGGTGATTCATTGCAAAGTCTGACCGACAAGGCAAAAGAAATGGGTGCAAAAACAAAGTTCTCTGCATCCGAGTCGGCGTCTGCTTTACAATATATGTCGATGGCAGGTTGGGACACAGAATCAATGTTAAATGGTATTGACGGTATTATGAACCTTGCCGCCGCTGACGGTTTGGACTTAGCAACAACCTCGGATATTGTAACAGACGCACTTACAGCGTTTAACCTAAAAGCCTCAGACAGCACGCACTTTGCAGATGTACTTGCCAAAGCCTCAAGCTCGGCAAATACTAATGTATCTATACTTGGTGAAAGTTTTAAATATGTTGCCCCTCTTGCAGGCACAATGGGCTACTCTGTCGAAGATGTTTCCCTTGCCCTCGGTCTTATGGCTAATGCAAGTGTAAAAGGAAGTATGGCAGGCACAAGCCTTAAAACGGCTCTTTCTAACCTTGCCTCTCCTACAGAGGAAATGTCTAATGTTATGACGCAGTACGGCATATCTATTTCAGATGCAGAAGGCAACGCTTTACCACTCATAGATGTAATGAAACAGCTGAGGGAAAAATTCAGCGGATTAAGCGAAACCGAACAGGCTGCCACAGCAAGCACTCTTTTCGGTAAAGAGGCAATGAGCGGTATGCTTGCAATCATAAACGCAAGTGACTCTGACTTTGATAATCTGACTAAAAATATTAATAATGCTGACGGTGCGGCTCAAGCAATGGCTGATACAATGCAGGATAATTTACAAGGTCAGATTACTATTCTAAAATCAGGACTTGAAGGTTTAGGCATTGAAATCTACGAGGGAATGTCGGCTCCTTTGCAAGAGGCAGCTGTCGAGGCACAAAACTATGTAAACCGCCTAACGGAGGCTTTCAAAAACGGCGGTCTTTCAAAAATGATTGAAGAAGCAGGAGCTATTTTCGGTGAGCTTGCTGTAAAGGCTGCTGAGGCTGCACCTGAGATGATTAATGCAGCTGTTGACTTTTTGCAGGCTTTTGTTGACGGTATAGCAAACAATGCCGATAAACTTGCAAAGTCTGCTGTTAATATAATTCAGACTTTAATAACAAGCGTTATCGAACACGCACCTGACTTAATCAAAGCCGCAAAGGTTATTGTTTCGGAACTCGTTGATAATCTTAATAAGCTGTTGCCTAAAGAACTTCAAGCACCCATTAAAGAGGCTGTAAACACTATTAAAAAGTCGTTTGAAAACGGCGGTCTTAAAAAGGCTATTGAAAGCGTGAAAAACATTGTTGTCAACCTTGGAAAGGCTTTTACAAATGTAGCAAAGGTTGTTTTGCCACCTTTGTCTAAAGCAGTTGATTTTCTTGCTGATAATTCAGAGGTGCTGTTAGGTGTGATAACCTCCGTGTATGCAGCATTCAAATCATATTCTATAATATCAACAGTTACAGCGTTAATTACTACCCATACAGCAGCGGTAACCGCAGAAAGTCTTGCTGAGGCAGCTGCACTAAATACTATAACCTTAAAACAAATAGCAGTAGGTGCATTAACAGGAGAGATTACACTTGCCACTGCGGCTCAATATGCGTGAAATTTAGCTATGAATCTGAATCCGATAGGTATAGTAATTACTGCTGCAGCGGCTCTTGCGGCAGGAATAGCCGCTTTGAATTTATGTGTTGAACAAGAAACATCGTCTGAGCAACTTCTTGCAGAATCGTATGAACGAATAGCTGAAGCTTATGCTAATGTTGCTGATGGTGCAACAAATTATATTAACAGCCTTTCGCAGTCCGGAGATGCACTCGAAGGATTTAATGATGCTATCATTATTTCAAATGAAAGACAGTCTGAATTAACTCAAAAAATGGATGAAGTACAGACTGAAATTACGGAAATAGCTCGACACGCCAAAGAAGAACGAACAAGTCTGACTGAGGAAGAAATTCAAAGACTTGATGATTTATTCGCAAAGCAAAAGGAGCTTGCAGATGAACAGCTAAAGGTTCAGGAAGCTTATCAGGGCGTGGTAAAAGGAATTGCAGAAGATTTAGCTGCTAATCACGATCTTTCACTGGAGGAATATCAGGCATATGCAACTAAATATACGGCAACAGCCGAAAAGACAAGAGATGATACTGTAGCCGCTGCCGAAGCTCAAAAAATGAACTGGTTAGCTCAAAAACAAGCTCTTATAGGCACTGATGAGCAATATACAGAGGAATGGTATGCACAGCAGAGAGAAGCTGCCAATAAAGACTATGATGCAACAGTTGCGGAAGCAAATGCTCTTTGCGCCGATACTCTTAAAATTTTACAAGATGGTTATAAAGACAGAGCTGATGGATTAAAAACCTATTCCGATAATCAAAAAAAGTATAATGAAGATATTGCAAGAGAAACCAAAAGAAGTAATGATAATCTTGTTGCACTTGACCAAGCAAGACAAGCTGAAATAAAAAAAGAACATGATTCTGGTGGTTGTGATACTTGGCTTATTGATCAGAAATACGATCAGTTAATAGCTAATGAAAAAAATCAGCATAATAAAAAATTAGCTGCTTTAAATGACGAATTCACAAAATCATTTGACAAGAACCAACAAGACCAGTTATCAACCTGGATGGGAATGTTATCTCAGACCGAGCTTTACGGTGGTAAAATTTCAAATGAAGATAAAAGATTAGTTGACGGCATAATAGCCGATTATGATCGTTTACCTCCTAAATGTCAGGAAAATATGAATGAGTCAATGCAGGGAATGATTGATAAAATCAAGGAAAGAGCACCTGAATTATATGCCAATGCAACATCTGTTCCTGATAACATTCTTTCAATTTTCCGAAAGAAGTGGGATATACATTCTCCTTCCAAAGAATTCAAAAAGATTTTCAGTTATGCAATGCAGGGCGGCGAAAACGGACTTAAAGACGAAGCGCCGAAGCTGTATAAGCAAGCCGATGAGGTTGCATCTACATTTACAGAACGCTTGCAGTCGGGCGTGTCAGCTAACTGCTTGGTGTCGAAAATGCGTGCTGCCGTAGCAGCTCAAAAAGTTGTTATAGCTCAAGAAATAGCATCAAAAAATTCTTTTTCAAATGAGCTTTTAGATGCTATTAAAAAAATAGGCGATAAGTCATTTTTAGCAAAAGGCGAAGTTCAAACAAGAATAAATGTTGACGGAAGAGAACTTGCCGTTGCTTTAACCCCTTTTGTAAGCGAAGAAATGGCGTTTAACCTTTAAAAACCATTTAAACAATATTTAAAGATAGGAGCAACAAAAATGATTAAAGACAAAATCAACAACACTATTGAACAGCTTAACAAACAGTTTACAGATTTTCAGAACAAAATTAAATCTGTAAAAGCGTTAACTATTTACTCTCAGGAGGAAATTAACAGAAGAACCGAGGCAATTTATAAGCAGTATGAAGAAACCGTTTCTTCTGCTATTGATAATCTTGAAAAAAGTGTTAAATCGTGTATTGACATTGAGGTTAATAAGTTGACAACAGATGTGAAAAACAATGAAAACGCACAGCGTATTTTATCAGATTTTCATATTATTTCATCTGGGAAGTATGATGATGAAACATTATTTTTGTTTATCAAGCAGTACATGGGCGACTTACTCAGTATGAAAAAGTTGTGCGGTATTCCAAAAATTGATGATGCAAAATACAGCACAACCCGTTTTTTATTATGCCTTGCATATCGTATTGATAATTTATCTGCAGACCTTTGTAATGCATTTTCTCAGTACCTTAAATTGAATAAGTGCAGGTACTCATATATTACAAAAAGCACTGCAAATTTATCCTTCGCCATTAATGAACAAACTTTATTAAACATTGTAGATAAATTTGAAAGTACAATTGAAATCATTGAACAGGCAAAAAAGGCAACTTACAGCGATATTAACAATTTGATTGAAAAAATGAAAAACCCTTTACAAAATGAAGCAACAGCAGAATAAATTTCGCTAAAACGAACCCCCGCCAGTACATAATTTATAGCACGGTCGGGGGTTCATTTTATGCATATTCATCCGTTTTGTAACAGTGATTTTACACGCTTTTATCTTTAAATTTACAGTTATAACGGCTTTTTGCGGCTTTTTGCGGTTACACATTTGAAAATACTAATACACTATCGATTGCCAGCAACACCAACTATTGACATAGAGCCCAAAAAATAAAAGCACTTGTTAAAACAAGTGCTTTTTGGAGCGGATGACGGGGCTCGAACCCGCTACCTCCACCTTGGCAAGGTGGCGCT
>OLGM01001442.1_pt1 | contig 10484 bp, 11 predicted proteins | sample 1606001 | NCBI WGS metagenome assembly OLGM01 (sample SAMN03283294) | human gut metagenome | biome: human-associated habitat; material: feces | host: Homo sapiens | place: Peru | collected 2012
TTTTGACATATAAAAACCTCGTTTCTATTTTGTCCAAGAAACGGGGTTCATATCATTTAAAATCTATTTTTTATTTTGAATAAACATAAGCTCATACATTTGCTTATTCTTTTTTACTATTACTTGTAAAATTATACCTGCTACCCACAATAGAAGTGATAAAGTAATTAAGAAACAAGCAAATATTAAACTTGGAAATTTCAATACTAATCCAGTTTTAAAATATTCAACAAATACTGGTATAGCTAAAATTACACCAATTAGTAAAAATAGTATTGCAAATATATTAAAAAACAATGCAGGACGATACTCTTTAAATAATGTCCCAATAGTTTTTAATACTTTAATTCCATCTGAATATGTATTAAGTTTAGATACACTTCCTTCTGGTCTATCTCTATATTGAACAGGTATTTCAACTAACTTAAAGTTTTTATCAACTGCATGAATAGTCATTTCTGTTTCGATCTCAAATCCTTTAGATAATACTGGAAAATTTTTAACAAAATCATAAGAAAATGCACGATATCCAGTCATTACATCTTTTACATTATTTTTAAATATTTTATTTATTAAAAATCTCACTATTTTATTTCCAAAATTATGAAATGGCCTTTTATTTTCTTCAAAATATGTACTAGAAAGCCTATCTCCGATAACCATATCTGCTTTTCCACTTAAAACAATATCACACATTTCACGAGCATTTTCTGCAGGATATGTGTCATCTCCATCAATCATTAAGTAACAGTCAGCATCAATATCTCTAAACATACTTCTAATTACATTACCTTTTCCCTGACGATATTCATATTTAACAATTGCTCCAGATGAAGAAGCTAACTTATCTGTTCCATCACTAGAATTATTATCATAAACATAAATATCCGCTTCTGGAAGAGCTTTTTTATAATCTTTTACAACTTTCTCAATAGTTTTTGATTCATTATAGCAAGGTATTAAAACTGCTATTTTCTTTCCATCATCTTTTTTCATTTTTTTCACCTCTTAAATCACCTATAAATAATAATACCATAAATGGAAGAATAAATATATATGGAAGTGCATATCTAAAATATGTATTAGCAGGAGATATAAAACATATTAAAATAGATGCATATATTGGTATATACGGAATTAAGTTTTTCTTTTTCTTAATATATACACTTAAAATAAGAATAATCCAAGTTGAAAATCCTATACTACTTACTAATCCAACTCCTGGCAAATATGGAAATACACTTTCATAAAAGATTAAAGAATCCCTTAAAAATTTTGTGTTTTTATTAAAATGATAATCTACAACATTATTCTTTACTACTCTTTTATCATAAGTATCATATACATACCAATAATGTTGATTTGGATAAATATAACCATACATATTATCTAACGTTGCATTAATATATGTAACTGGATATTTTAAGAGATATTTAAACCAAACTTTAAAATAGGCACTTATTTCAGATTTAGTTGCATATTTATTAAATTCATTTTTAACATCATCTGCAAGTCTTGGATCATATCTATCTTTTAAAGTATCATAATTTAAAATTTTATCTATTACTTTTTTATCCTTTTTAGTAATCCCTTCATCATGATATTTAGCTAATCTCGCAGTTTGTTGAAAAGGAACCGATAGCACTTCTCTTATGCTAGCATCAGCTATACCAAGATATGGAACTAATACCTTATTAAATGAAATAACAACTAAACTAAAACTAAATAAACTAATAAATAATTTCTTTATATTTACTTTGCTATAAAACATTAAACTAATAAAAGAAAGAATTGCTATATAAAGACCATTATGTCTCATTAAAGATAAAAGAATAATATCTATAGTTATAAACGTAATATACTTAACAGATATCTTTTTAACTTTATAGTTTCTTACAACATCAACCATAAATAAAATCAACAAAGCCATAAATGCTGTATACAAAGTATCTTTAACAGCAGATACTGAATAGAAAGCATAATGTGGAACAATTAAATAAATTAAAAGTAATATAAATCTTAATTTTAATGAACCACCAACATCTTTAAAAAACTTAATTGTATAAGCAAGTACACTTACATATATAATAGTTTGAATAAACGCATATATAAATAAACCAAAATTATCATTTATTAAAAATCTACCTAAATCAATACACCAACCAATTAAATAAGTTTGCATTATTGGATGATGATTAGTCATAAACACATTAGGATTTCTCTGTATTGCCCAGTCAACATATTTTGTACGAACATTATAGTATTGAAGTATTTGATTAGATGGATCTGGAGATAATACAATCGGATAAAAAGCTATCATAAATATAGAAAAAAATAAAAAAATAACTATAAAAGATGCTTTAAAAGGATGAGCATCAAAGTAAGTTAAAAACTTAGTAAAATGTTTATTTTTAAGTTTTATTTCTTTAAACTTAAGTGATTTTAAAAATAAATCTAAATAATGTAAACAAATCTTAAAAATAGTAAAAAAACCAATAAATTTAAATATAGTTATTACAAATGTTGCAATGTTTGAGCAAATAAGACCAATACTACCGGAACTTTGAGCGCATTCTCCTAAAATCATAAATAAGCTTAAAATAATACTTAATATATTTTTACTTTTACTTAATTTAATGTTTTCTTTTGATAAAGTCTTTATTACCAATGCAAAAATAATCATCATACCAAACACATTAGTATTATAAAGTTTTGCTAAATTAGAAGCAGCTAAATTCTTAAAAGAAAAAATATTTATAAATATTGCAATAGATGCACATATTGAAAAACATATGTTTTTAAAAGTTGTCTTCATTCCTTTTCTCCTAACATAATCTATTTTTAGTATACTATTTTTTATATGTTATAGCAAACAAAAAGAATGAATTATTCTTCATTCTTACTAATACTTGCAAATGTTCTATTACGTAAATCTTGATATAATAAACATTTGTTATAAACTTCTTCATTTTTACCCTTACAAATAACTTTTCCTTTATCTAAAACTATAACTTTATCAGCTATTTCCATTATTTCAGGTTTATGAGTTATCATAAGAATAGTATGATCATCTTTTAAGTCTTTTAATAAATTAGCAATTTCACTTGTATATGCTTGATCTATATTACTAGTCACTTCATCAAATAATAAAATTTCAGCTTTGGTAAGTAATGCTCTTGCTATTGAAAGTAATTGTATTTGACCTTCTGAAAATATATGACTTTCATCACTTATAACCGTACTATAAGTTTTAGGAAGGCTCATAATGAAATCGTGTATGCCTACTCTTTTACAAGCTTCCATTTGATGGTCTAAATTGTTATCTACAAGACCCAAATTATCTCTTATACTCATATTAAATATAAATGATTTTTGAAATACTCCAGATACATTAGATGCATATACTTTTTTAGTATAATTATAAATACTTTCATTATCGACTAATATTCTTCCATCAGTTAATTTATTTAATCTATAAAGTAAATTTATAATTGTTGTCTTTCCACTTCCTGAATGACCAACAATAGCTGTAATTTCATTAGGATAAACTTTAAAGTTAACTTTATTTAAAATATATTTATTTTTAATTTTATAAGAAACATTGCTAAATGTAATAAGACCATTTATATAGTCATTATCTACTATTCCAAATTCAGAAGTTGTTCCATTCGTATAATCTAAAATAGTTTTAATTCTATTAACTCTAACTTCATAGTTACTTAATTCTAGTAAATAAGCAAGTAATTTATCAGTACAAGTTACAATTAATTCAAAGTAACCAATTAATAAAACAAGTTTATCAATACTCATATTTCCTTCTACTACTAGGTAAGCAAGAACAATATATAAAAGTATTTTTACTACATAAACCAAGTATGGAATAACACATGATCTTTTATATAAATAAGATCTTTTATTTTTATATTCTTCTCTCCATTTATTTCTAGATTTATCCAAATTTTTATTAATATTTGGCATTACATTTAAAGATTTTATTTGTTTAATATTAGCAAGCATTTGATTTAAAATATCAATTATTTTATCTTCATACTTTCTTGTTCCTTCATAATATTTAGAAACTTTCTTTGAATTATTATTCATAAGTTTTATATAAATAACATCTACTAATATAACAAATAAACCAATATAAACATTATAGTACATAAACACTATAAATATAATAACAATTTGTATAATACGCATTAATGCTTCACTTGCCGCATTAACTATATCAACTAAATATCTTATATCATCACTACAAGTATCAACTATTTTCCCTTTAGATATCTTACCAAAAATAGAATCATTATTTGATATATGTTCAAATAATTTTTTTTGAACATCCATATGGTAATAATCAGCAAGTTTTGTATAAGTGTAAGAATTCCATCTTAAAAATGAAAAATACATAATATAAAATATCAAATACATTAAAACATATATCCATATTCCATTAAAATGTCCATCACTTATAACGGCAATAATACCTGAAGTAGCTATTGGAGGTAAAAGTGTTGAAAAGTTATATAGTCCACAACTAATAAACATTTCAATTACTAATAGCTTTTGTCCTCCAGCTATTTCAAATAATTTTTTTACTGAATCAATATATCGTCTCATTATTTATCGTCAAATTTTATATCTTTATCCAATCCAGAATCATTAATTCTATATCTTCTGTAATTTTGAATAGCTTTTAATCCTTTATTAAGCATAAATACAAGTATTGCTAATATAAAGAAATATTTGATACCAAATGTAGTAAATTGAGGTTCTGATTTAGTTAATAGTGATATGATTGATGTACCAGCGGACATACTTGTTACTAAAGTTAAATTATTAATAGATTTGCTATTAACATCACTTTTTAATCCACTGAATAGTTTTTGAGCAGATGAAACATAGTTTTTAGTCATACTCCATAAGTGTTTAATATATTCTAAAGTATCTTTTAGAGTCTCATATCTGAATCCAGATATAGATAAGAATTCTGAAAGTTCTTTATCGTTTTTAGCGATTTTTTCACGAGTAGGTAAATATGTACTCATTTGATTAATACGTCCTTCAATTAATGTAATTGTCTTTGCATAAGAATCAAGTTTAGTATTAAATGCTAAGATATCTGCTCCTTTAACACTTGCTCTTTCTTTAACATTATCAATTTTTTCCCAAATAATTCTATGTAAATTTAAATATCTATGTAATTGACCTTTAAATTCTCTTATAAATATTTGTTCTTCTATATATCTTTCGATATTTTCAAGTTTAGATTTTTTATTATTTATGAAGTAATATACGTCACCTCTAATAACATCATATTTTTCATTATTAAATTCAAAATATTTTTGTTTATCTGTTCTTGAAAGTAAAGCATTCATTTCTTCTTTAGTAGCATTATCACTTATTACAAAATAAGGATATACAGTTTCAATATGTGCAAGTTCTTTTGGAACTGGTGCACCTAAACTAAATAAATAACTAAATGCAGGAGATAATTTATTTTCATAATAATCTGTTAAAGCATCAATATCAGCAAATAAAGTATCTTCACTGACATTATGATTATTAAGAACAATAAGTCCATCTTCAAATATTTTTACTTTTATATTTAAAGCTGTTGTAAATTCAATAAATTCTTCTCCTTGAACACCATAATCAATTTTACCTATTTGTAAATTCTTACGAAATTCAATTAATTTATCTTGATCTAAAGCAAGTTGAGTCTTTGCTTCTCTTAAAAAATCATATATTTCTGATAATTGTAGCATTGTTCTTTGGAACCAGCCACCTATAAAAACATTACTAATTTTCATAAAACCTCCTAAATACTCTTTGAAAAGAATTTTGCATCTAATACTTCAAAACCATAATTTTTATAACATGCATGAGCTGGAACACGGAAATTTTTACTCCATAATTCCAATGCTATACAATTCTTTTCTTTTGCAATTTCTTTTACATAATCAAGCATATGAGTTGCTATATTATGACGTCTATATTCTGGTTTAACACATACATGGTTAAGTATTGCATAAGTTTCCATTCCTTCATACATTGTTGGAATAACTGTAACTTTCATATGAGCAATAAGTTTACCATCCATAAAACCTACTACATAAATTTGATTCTCATCATTCATAGTTTTTTTAAAACTTTCTTTTGCAAATTCATAAGATGTTGATTCATTAAAGCACTCATTACATAAGTCTATAATATTTTCTACATCATCTATAGTTGCTATTCTAAAATTAATATTCATATACTTATAACCTACCTTCTATAGTAAGAGTATACAATATTTGTGTTGTATTTTGTAAAAAGATTTTAAAGTAATTGTAAAGTTTACAAAAAAAGAGTAAGTAATTTACTCTAATTCTAAATCTAATGCTTTCTTTAAAACATCATCCATATCATAATATTTATATTCACCCATTCTTCCACCAAAGATTACTTTATCTTCAATAGAAGCAAGATTTCTATATTCTTGAGCCATTTTATTATTTTTTTCATCATTTATTGGATAAAAAGGTTCAAGTCCCTCAGACATATCACTTGGATATTCAAATGTTACAACTGTTTTAGGTCCAACATTAAACTCAAAGTGTTTATGTTCAATAACTCTTGTATAAGAAACTTCTGTACCAGTATAGTTAACTACCGCATTTCCTTGATAATTATCGGTATCAAATATTTTGGTATCAAATTTTAAAGAACGATACTCCAAATGTCCCAAAGAATAATTATAAAATTCGTCAATTGGTCCAGTATAAATTACCTTTTTAGCCATGTTCATATATTCTAACTTATTATCAAAAAAATTAGTATTAAGTTTTACCTCTACTCCATCAAGCATACGGTCAATTAATAACGTATATCCACCAATTGGAATACCTTGATAAGCGTCATTAAAGTAGTTATTATCATAGATGAATCTAACTGGAAGTCTTTTTATAATTGATGCTGGTAGGTCAACACATTTTCTATTCCATTGTTTTTCTGTATAACCTTTTACTAATTTTTCATAAATAGTTCTTCCAACTAAAGAAATAGCTTGTTCTTCTAAATTAGTAATTTCTTTGCCTTCCATTTCTCTTCTTTCTTCTTCAATATGTCTTAAAGCATCTTCAGGAGTTATAACATCACTCCATATTTTAGAAAAAGTATTCATATTAAATGGCATATTATATATTTCATTTCCAATTCTTGCTATAGGCGAATTAGTATATCTATTAAATTCAACAAAAGAATTTACATAATCCCATACATCTTTATAATCTGTATGAAAAATATGAGCACCATATTTATGAACATTTATACCTTCAATATTTTCTGTATAAACATTTCCACCTATATGATTTCTCTTTTCAATAACTAAAACTTTCTTTCCCATGTTCTTTAATCTATTGGCAACACATGCACCAAATAATCCAGAACCTACTATTAAATAATCATATTTCATAACATCACCAATTATATTATAATTTATTTTTTATAATTTCACAATCAACTTGTTTAGATTCAACAATTATTTCATCTTGATTTAATTCAATAAGTATTTTATCTATAATATCTTTTAATTGATAATCATCTATTTCAAATAAAACATATATTAAAGTATTTTCTAAATTAGAACTTTTTCCTTTAGCTATAAAATATGTATATTTAAAACATTTTAAAATATTATTAATAAATTCTATGGATTTTTCTATATCTAAATTTATATGAGTATCACGATCATTTAATCCAATATATAAAGTATATTTATTTTTTATATTTATCACTCTTTCTTATTTTTAATTTATTAAAATTTATTAACTTTGATTCTGTAACCAACACTTTAGCACTTTTATCAATTTTATATAAATATTCTATACAATTTTTATAATTTTTTTTATCAACAGTTAAATTTAATATATTTTTACCTTCTGTTTTTATATTGATAACGTCATAACAAATACCTTCTAAATCATTAATTAACTTATTATTTATTTTATTTAGACTAACATTTACAGAATATATTCCACTTACAAATCTTTCATTAATAAAAGTTCCAACAAATGTTCCTGTAGCATATCCAAGAGCATAAGATATAACAATAAATATTGAATCAATATCTGTAACTAATGCTTCTTTTGCTGCATAAAACCAAATAAATATTTCAACAAAGGCAATCAATGATGCAACGATTTTATTACATTTAACAATAAACATTGTTCTTACACTTGATAAAGTAACATCTATTATTCTAGATACAAATATTTTAAAGCAAAGTAAAAGCATAACATCACCAATTATATTATGAGTAAATAATCACATTTTATAAGTTTTGCATATTATATTGTGGAGGTTATTTTATGTTATTTGAATTTAATACAAACATTTATGATGAAAGCAAAAAAGATACATGTGAAATCGATGAAGGCTTTGTAAAAGGAAATCTATTTAGAGATGAATATGATTCATATAAAAACTATAAACCTGCTAAAATAACAGTACAAAATGAACAAGATGCTTTATTAGTAAAATTAATGATGTTAGATTTTGCCATTAATGATTTAAATTTATACTTAGCACTTAATCCAGACTGCAAAGAAAAATATGAATTATTTACAAAATATTCACTTATGTATCAAAAATGTTTAGAAGAATATGAAAGAAAATATCAAGTATTAGAAGTATGTCATGATACTTTTGGAAAATACACATACAACTCTAATCCTTGGCCATGGGAGGGAGAAAATGTTTAAATATGATAAAAAATTGCCATATCCAATAAATATAAAGAAAAAAGATTTAAAAATGGCAAAATTTATAGTGACACAATTTGGAGGTGCTAATGGAGAACTTAGTGCTGCTTTAAGATATTTTTCACAAAAATTTTCAATGCCTACTGAAGAAGGAAAAAATTTACTTAGCTCAATTGCTACAGAAGAATTTTCTCATAATGAAATGATCTGTACAATGTTATATCAACTTACAAAAGATGCAACTTTAAAAGAAATGCAAGAAGCTGGACTTGATACTCTTTATACAGAACATGGAAAAGGAATTTATCCAACTGACTCAAATGGTGTACCATTTACAGCAACATATTTTGCATCTGTAGGTAATCCAATAGCTGACTTAGTTGAAGATATGGCAGCTGAACAAAAAGCTAGAGTTACTTATGAACACTTAATCGATCTTGCAACTGATGAAGATGTAATTGCTCCTCTTTTATTTTTAAGACAAAGAGAAGTTGTTCATTTTAACAGATTCCAAGAATTATATAAAAAATACAAAAAGATGGGTTATAATTAATCCACCTTTTTTATTTATCTACATATAAATTTTTCTAACAACTGTGACTTCATTGTCATTTTCTTTTTCATTTTCTTCTTTTTCAAAATAATATTCATCATAATCTTGACTACATGGGTTTTCAACAGAATATTTTTGTCTATAATGATCATATTTATCTATAGGATGTGCATAATAAAGTACTTCATCTAAACCTAATTCTGTTAAATAGCCTCTTCTAGTTAAAGATTCTTCATAATCATATCCTATAATATTAGATTTCAATTTGTCTATAAGTAATCTCACTAATTCTGCTACTGCTATTTTTTGATTATTAAAAAGTTTTTCCCTATATCTTTTTATAGCATCTTCTTTCGCTAAATCTTGAATTTTCCAAGCCTTTTCTTGTATTTCATAATACTTTTCTTGAGAACTATCCTCATACATAGCATCTATTCTATCTTTTACCTTTAAATATTCAGGATCGCTATATTCATCAAAATCACTAGTAAAATAATCTAAAATATCTGAAATAAATTCATCAATCACTGAAACTAGTTTATAAGAAACTTCTACACCCCTTAAATATTCAATAGAATAATCAAAATCTAATCTATATAATCCCTCAGTTTCTTTTGATTTAGTTTGTTTTTCTTTTTTTAATTCTTTATAAACTCTTTTAAAATCAATGTTAGATAAATTATCTTTTCCAACTTTATTTACTAACAATTCATATAATGCAGCAATCTTTTTAGGATCTTTTTTTACTTTTTCAAATGTTTGTAATAAAACAAAATCTGGAGATACAATTGCTTCCTCACCATTTTCACTATAAGCAAAACCTAATTCAGTAAAATTAATATTTTCCATATTAATAATCCTTTGCTTAAGATCTTCCAAAATAGAAAGTGAAAGAGATGCTACATAATCATTTGCCTTTATCATATTTAAAGATAAATTTCCAAAAACAAGTGAACTTATAACATATTCCAAAGTGTTTTTAAATTCTCCCAGTGTTAAATACATTCCGTCATCATCTATCATCTTTTTAATTTCTGTTCTTTTACCAAAATAACTCATAATCATTCCCCTTTTTTATTGGGAAGTATTATAACCAATTATAGAAAAATTGTCAAATTGACTTACTTGGAGATAGTGTAAAATGGTTTGGGGATGAGTATACAAAAAGGAAGACCTTTTGTTAA
>OLGM01001449.1_pt1 | contig 10447 bp, 10 predicted proteins | sample 1606001 | NCBI WGS metagenome assembly OLGM01 (sample SAMN03283294) | human gut metagenome | biome: human-associated habitat; material: feces | host: Homo sapiens | place: Peru | collected 2012
TTCAGCCAGCTTTCATTACCTTGCATTGTGGTTTGGGTAACTTCCATGAGATTGAGGTGGAGGACCTCACCAAGCACAAGATGGATTCTGAGCAGATGATTATCGGCAAGGAGTGCTGTGATCTTGTCAATCAGACCAAGTTGGCTGGTCACCATGTATGTGCTATCGGTACCAGTGTGGTCAAGGCTACTGAGTCTGCTGTCGGTACTGACGGTATGTTGAAGGAGTTCGATGGCTGGACCAATAAGTTCATCTTCCCTCCTTACGATTTCGGTCTCGCAGACTGTATGGTTGCCAATTTCTATCATCCAGAGTCACCGCTCATGATGAGCACAGCTGCTTTTGGTGGTTATGACCTCGTCTATAGTTGCTACAAGAAGGCAGTAAAGAACGGATATATGTTCGGCTGCTTCGGCGACTCCCTTTTGATTTTGAACGATTAAGCCTATATCATGCACAAAGTATATTTGAGCTTAGGTACGAATTTGGGCAACAGAAAGCGCAATATTCGTGAGGCTATTGAAAAGATAGAAGAGCTGGTTGGTGTGGTAGAGCGCCAGTCAGCTCTTTATGAAACCAAGCCTTGGGGTTTTTCTTCTCCCAATGATTTTATCAATGCCTGTGTACTGGTGAATACCATATTGGCTCCTCGCCAACTTCTTGAGGCTACGCAGAAGATAGAGCGCGAGATGGGCAGGGTAGGTAAGTCTGTGGATGGTGAATACCATGATCGTATTATTGATATTGACATATTGATATATGATGATTTAAAAGTGAATGAACCTGATCTCGTTATTCCCCATCCTTTGATGGAGGAGCGAGAGTTTGTCATGATCCCTTTGAAGGAAATCTTGCAGCTTCCACTGAATGACGATGCAAAGATAGGATAAATTTTTTCGGCAATGTCGTTTAATGTCGTTTAATGTCATTTAATGTCACGATAAAGTTGAAAAAAGTCATTTGAGATAGGTAAACAAGTCATTTGAGATCATCAAATAAGTCATTTGTTTTTTGAGTTTCTTATTCTCTCAGTTTTTTGTAATACATTTTTTCAAAAAAAGGTAATCCCTTGGTGAACCCTAAGTAGATAGTGAAGGTATTTTCCTACTTTTATAGGGAAATAAGGTATAAATAAGGGTAATATAACTATCTGATTATCATTTCTTTATATTCTTTATTACGCGCTGTCTATATATATTATAAGTATAGGGTTCACCTATGATCCCAAAAGGTGAACCCTGCCCAAAAGGGTTCACCCTATAAAATGGCATTACTCTTCGTATTATATTTTTAAAAATTTCTTATTATCTCTTTATTTTTTTTAGAAAAAATTTGGAGGTCTCGTTTTTTTATTATACATTTGCAGATGTATTCTATGTTGATAATGTTAGATGAAACTTAAACATGTGCATTCTGCATGGATACACCACTTTTTGAATAAAAGTAAATGGTCACTTTGATTAAAGGACAAAACGTAGGAGAAAAATCTCCTCTATGTGGCATACCTTCTGTTGCTACGTCTCCCTGTTGGCTACAAAATGGGGTGACCCCCAACTATGTTGTAAAGCAAAGTGCTAATCTCTTTACACTTCAGTGTGTAATTTCTATATGGACCGCCTTTTCTGCATAATTATGCAGAAAAGGCGGTTAGTTTTTTTGTGTAAGTAATAAAAGATAATAACTGTGAGTATTGATAGTGAAGCGATGGTTTGGTTCTTGATGAGAGCTGCTTATGGACAAGAACAAAAGGCGAAAGAGTTTTTAGAAGCTAAAGGAATAGAGACTTTCTTACCTTTGCAGGAACATTGCTTTGTGCGAGACGGAAAGAGAGTGAAGAAAATGCAATCCTTAATACCCAACTTCTTGTTTGTAAAAAGCACTGAAAATGAGATGAAAAAATATATAGGAAAGCATCCTGTAGATTTTCTGCATCATTATTATGTGCCTCATAAGGATAATTCAGGGAATGCCATTGGGACAAAAGGCATCAAGCCATTAGTAATCCCCGATGAGCAGATGGCTGCTTTCCAGCAATGGTATGCTATCCGTGATGATAATAAGCTGTTTATAGCCGATGATAAGATGCATTTCACTAAGGATCAGCAAGTGAAAGTGATTGGTGGAAAGTTCGCTGGTATGTGTGGTCGTGTTTGCCATATCAAAGGACAGTCGCGAGTCGGCATCGTTATTAGTGGTGTCGGTATCATCTTCACTGCTTATATTCCTAAAGGAATGTTGGAAAAAATATAGATAATAAACCTTTATTGTTCATTATATTATAAAAGTGGAAAGTCTGTGGATATTCCTCAGTGGCTCTCTTGACACTTTGTTAACATACACGTATTAATTCCTTTACTATGGAGCCTGGTAAAGAAAATGATTAAATTTTATTTTTATGAAACAGTTTAAGTATTTATTGTTGATGCTGATGGCATTATTGTCATTCTCGGCATGTGAGTCTGAAGATGATAATGAAATTCAAGGTGAAGGAGGCATGTGGGAGTATTTGAGTATTAGTAATGTAAAGTGTGAACGAATAGGTAATTGCTTGCGTGTTGACTTCAAACTTAAAAATGTTAGTGGTAAAAATCTGAATGATATTTCGATTCAGAACATTAAAGCAGTTGATAATACGTCTAATGCTTATAATTCTGGCAATAAAATGTCTATTGAAGGAGGATTGTTTAAGAAGCCATTGGATGGACTTGATAACATCAGTTTGAAGAAAGGTGAAGAAAAGTATGCTACAATTGTTATAAACCAATTTGATCCATCAAACAATGCAAAGAATGCAAAGTTGTGTCTTGATGTTTATATTGGAGAATCTGAAAAAGGTTATTTGTCTGGTGAGACTCGTTTCTTTGGTTGGACTGATGAACGCTCAATGACAGGTATTCAGACGAATGATAATATTTTGAGTTATTCAAATTCATCTTGTACTTATCGCGATGGATCATGTTATTGGACTTTTTATGTTACCTCTAAAGTTCCAATAAGTGATTTTCATTTTTGGAAGAGTAGTAGTGATATAGCGGATAACACAGGTAAGGAATGTAATAATTTTGATGTTTCTTTTGATGATGGAAAATTTTTAGATGATGCTGCTCAGGATCGTGCGAGTACAAATTTAATAGCAAATACGCCAAAGAAGATAACTGTAAGATTTAAAGATTTCCAAGCACAGGCAAGGTCTATTTCAGGTTCTTTTTTTATTAATGCTGCTTCTTATCCGTTAACTTGTGATTATCTTGTTTTCAACAACATTCAAGTAGTGCAATAATTTGAGTGAACAGGAAGACAAGTTTTTATTTAAGTTGATATTTAAAGGTTCTCTTTTTATATTCCTGTAATACGATAAAAGGAATGGAGGTGTAAGTTCAATGAGAATTTGCCCCTCCGTTTCTTGATATGTTGAACAGTTTAACTTATCATATATGGGTAAAAAATCTCTATTATTGTTAGTGTCGGGAGTAATGATATTGGTATCTTGCTCAACTAATGCTGGAAAAGAAACAGAATTTACCAATAATGGTATATTCTGCGATTTGCCAAGTTCCCTTTGTGAGGCAGGGGATAGTATGTATGTAGCTTCAGATAAGGTTCGTGCATTTAATCAAGCTTTTCCTGCTGAACGAATTTCGGAAGTCTTGAATAATATGAAAAGCAAAAAATTTACTGTGAGTAAATATGACGGTGAAAAAACTGAAGAAGCACAAATCATAAATATGTCCCCTTTGTCAACAATGTTCAATTTAGATATAAATATTCCATTGAAGGAGATTCCTAATTGCTGTTATTTTGTTTTTTATGATGAGGCGGGCAATATTGTAACATCGGGAGTGGGTTTTTTTTTCGGTGAATCAGATTCTGATAAGAAGGTGTCCCTACCTTTTGGCTACCCACAACTTGGAAATGATGATTATTTTTTATTTCGTATGAAAGCTGATTTGCTGGCTTATGATAAGGCTGTAAGAGCAGAGATTATTCATCCAGACTCTGTATTGAATATTGCTGGTAAGGCACAAGCATACATAGATAAGATGTTTAATAAATTGGTAGAAGAATCGAAAGCTAACGATAAAGATTTTGATAATGAAGGCAATGTGGAAAACTCAAAATCGGAGACACCTGCTAAGGCTGGTATCTATGGTGATATCCCTGAATTGTATGAGCAACAGATTCGTTTTAATTGCCAGCATGAATTCTATCCGTCCCAATTGCGAAATGAAGAAATGGACAAGATTGCTACGCCAGATAAAGTCCAAGAAATTAAGGAGCAGCTTTTGAATAAGAAGATTCATACGATAGATGATGATGGACTTACAAGAAGTGAAGCTTATATAGGACAGGTACAATATCAAGACCATTATTTTACTGTAAATATTAACGTGCCTGTTGTTGATAAGAATGTTCCAATAAAGGCGGAGTTTTGTGATATCAATGGTAATGTCATATATACGAGTTATCCTTGGGGAATATCTGATAATGGAGATGCTGTTTTTAATCGTGGATTCCTTTCTATTGGTTTCCCTGCTAACAAAGAGGAAAAACGTGTTAGCGAAGCGCGTGAAATTAAAAAGATAGCACAGATTAGGATTGCAAGGGCAAGATAGAGATAATAAAATTCCAGCCCCAAATGCTTTTGATAAATAGATTCCTTAACTAAAATATTAAATATAATATGAGTAAGTTTTTTAAAACCTTAGGAGTACTATTCTCCTTGCTGTTACTTACTAGTGTGAGTATGACAGCGCAAGTGAAAAAGAAGACAACGTCTGTGAAGAGAACAGCAGTGGCTCAGACTAAGCCAGTGCTTGACTTAGCTTGCTTTGATTTAAAAGGCAGGGTTCACACTTGTATCGAGTGGTCGAATGCTGGTGGTCCAAGAAATAAACGAATCTTTGACAGAAATGGCAAGTGGATAGGTTATCGTGATGATGGTGGTTTTAATATTTGGAACAATATATCGGGACTCAAACGTGATGCAAAGGGCCGTATAACTTTCTATCGTGAGAAGGATGACGACTATACAGTGCCGAAAGCGATTTCGTATGATTCTGCAGGACGTGTAACAAAGATAACTTCTGTTTTTGACGAAGAAACAGATGAAACCGTTTATTCTTATGATAGCAAAGGACGTTTGATAAAGGAAGTCTTTACAGCAACAGATATGTCTGAAGAGAATGTTACTGTCTATAAGTATAGCAACTATGAGTTTGACTCTCATGGCAATTGGACGTCACGTATCTGTGAGTTTGAAGTAGATGGAAATCCTGTTCGTGAGTGTATATCACGTGTCATTACCTACTATAAGTAATTTTTTTGAAGAAGCCATGAACAACATGACTTAGTTATTAACGATAAACTTTATCTTAATATGATTGAAAAAAGTCGGTTTGGAAAACAAAATTATTGTTTAGTAATTGGTTTGGTTTTGTTGCTGTTTCTGTTTCAGAAAGCAGTTGCACAGATAAACAAACTCACAGTGAAAGTGCCAGATTTTAAGCGTTTTGTTATTGTTACTCAGGACAATGTAAATCTGCGTCGTACGCCAAGTGTAAATGGCGGCAAACTGATGCGTTGGAATTCTGATGGTGGTTCTTACGATACATATTGCAAAATATTTTTTGCTGATACTGAGTCGAAACTTTATCGACCAAATTCCATGACAGGGGCTTTTGTAGAAACTTTCCATCCGATGAATGGTGACTTTTTGCCAGTGAATCCAAACAGCATAGAGTCTCAGAACGGATGGTATCAGGTAGGAGTAATTGCCAATTCTTATGGAGAAAACCCTGGGCATGCTAATGCTAAATTGGCTTGGATTAAAGGAGATTTCTGCAAGGTCGTAGATGTCGATATGAATGCGAAACCCTCTCAAATTGCTTTTCCTCGTAACTTCAGTTATGATGAGGAACGTGAAGAAGAAGTTAAAGGTCCGTTGGTTACAATAAGGGAGGGACTCAGACGCAAAAGTGGACTCTATACCAATCTTACATTTTTTGTAACTGCAAGTCCTGATGGAAATTCGATACTTGTGACAGCCCCTATTCTGTCTTCTCATTTTGTTTTCATTGCCCGTACTTCCATAGATGTACAGTATGATTCAGAACAGAAAAGTGCAGTTGTTCTGCATGAAGTGGAAGAAGAAAACGAAATGGGAGATGTAGATACTTTTCTCCGTTTGACTACGAATACTGAAGCTCAGAAGTCAAAAGCTGCAGTCAACTATATTCTTGCGGCTTCTGATCAGGTGTTTGGTAAATTGGTCAAGTTCTTATTCCCTGAGAATAAAATCCCTACCGATGAAGTTTATTTCATGGATACTGAAGGTAAATGCCAAAGTTTCGGCTATGATCCTATTGTATCTTCTGTTATTCCGGCTAAGAGTTCTTCTATGTCTTTGCAAAAGTAGTGCATAGGTAATCGAACAGAGTTAAGAATTTAAAAGATCAAAGTATGAAAAAGTATTTCTTATTTTTATTGAATTTGGGCGTTATGGTACTGGCTTTTGTGTTCGCCTCTTGTAGTGGCGGATCAAGCAGTAAGTTGACCAATGAGGGTATCTTTGGCGAAATGCCTGGCTATCTGTTACAGTATTTGGACTTGAAGCAGAAATGCGTTGAAGAGTTGGAATTTGAGGACAATAAGGATAAACGTAATGAGATCATCACTAAATATATAGAAGAATGGAATAAGATTCTTCCATCCCAAAAAGTACAAGAATTGAGGGAAAAACCGGTGTCTGATTCTGTGCCAATTATTAGTCATAGAAGAGTTAGTTTCTCCAAAGGTCTTGCAGGAATTACTGACATGGAAGCGTCTATGGTAGGAAAATATAAAGTCAATTTAGAAGTCTTAGCAAAAGCTGAAAATCCGAGTTACTACAATGAACTTTGCTTCATGTTGGATAAAAATGATTCTGTTATTTTTCCAGCTCGCGTATTCTTTAAAAATGGCAGGGCTTCTATTGCTTACAGTATCTGTGGTGATGATCGGAATGGTGTTAAAATGTTTGATGGATATAGATGCGCTCTGTATGCTTTAGATAAAATCAGTAAAATAGTAGTTCCTACTGATGAGGAATTACTCTCTTATGCAGAGAAAGCTAAAAGCAACTTGGAAAAAATAGCTAAAGAATTGCTTGAGGATGGTATTATTGAAAATGTTGAGGAATTAACTGGAATCAAACAAGAGGAAAATAAGGAAGATGCAGAACAGGCTGATATGAATAAGCCTGGTGATGTAGATCTTGCTTACTTTGAGTTGCGAGGAAAGGTGAAGTCTTTTACAGAGAGAAATGATGACAATTCGATTTCTTATTCTTTTACTGAAAAAGGTAAGTGGAATACATATAATGGTAGAAGTATCCAAAATGCTCTCTCTGATGTTGAGCGTGATGCCCAAAAACGAATCATAAAATATACGGAAGGTGAATACGACTGTATTGATTCTGAAGAGATCACCTATGATAGCAAGACGGGATGGGTATCTAAAATCAAGCACAATGGTGAAGGTGAAGATATAACGACTTTCACTTATGATGAGAAAGGTTATCTCATCAAGAAAGTTTGCGAAGGTGAATCTTGGGAAATGGGAGCTGAAGAAGGTGAAAAGTTCAAAGATACCACCACCTATACCTACGAGAGCTTTGATGAACATGGCAACTGGACTGCGCGTTCTGCAAAAAGTAGTGATGGTAGAAGTTGGAAGGAAACTCGTAGAATTCAATATTACAAATAAATATCTTATGGCGATATATTTCTGTTTTCTCATGATGCCTTTTTCATGATGAGAAATAGAGGTATATCGCCTTCTTGATAACGAAACTGGTTGTTATCAGATAAAATAAGGGAGATAGTACAATCTTATATATTAAACCTTATTTATATTTGTATATAAGGCGATTACACAAGTGTATTCTGTACACATCACGATATTTATGAAAGTTAAAAATAAAAAAAGTTAGGAAAAATTTTGTATTACCAAATATTTATTATATATTTAAAAGCGTAAAAAGTGTCTTTACTACCAAAAGGCATGTTTTTATGTATCTTGAAATAACTTAATAAATAACTTAAAGCGATAGCAAATGATATTTTTCCAATTATTCACGACTGCATTTATGTCCATTTTCTATGGCGTGGTCATTACAGCAGCAGTCATGGCTATATTGTACTTTCTTCTACGACAGTTTAATCGTGGAATCGTGGAGTCTGTTCCTTTCTATATAACTGGTGCTGTGCTCTTCCTGCTGCTCACAATCCAGTTCTCGCTGATGATGGGAGCTATCGATGCGAAAAGCTATGTCGATAGCATTGAAATCTATGTCCAGCAGTTGGTAGAGGGAGCAAGTGGACTGGTTACGGCGCAGGAATCACAGGAGATATTGGATGAAATTACATCTCAGAATCATTTGTTCGGTCTATTCTTCGGAACCTGTAATTTCTCTGGAAATGATGTTTCCCAGTTGCCTGCTGTTATGGCAGAAACCTTCCGCAGCAACTTGAATTCCTATATATGGCATCGAGTAGGGTGGGCATTTTTTGTGATAGTCGTTGCTGTTGTCATCGCTATCTTTGCCAGAAAACGTCCGATTTCCTGCAATTTCGATGAGTCGTTTGAAGACTTGGGAATATATTGATATCTCTCATTGATGAATATAAATTGATAATAACTAATAGAATAAATAATATGAAGGAAAATCACATTCTTATAGGCTTGGGCGGTACCGGTGGAAAAGTACTGAAGGCCTTCCGTAAAAGACTCTATCAGGAGTATAATGATGATGAGCGTGCAAAACTTCCTATCGCCTTCCTCTATGTGGATTCAAGCACAGAGGAGATGATGCCTGGCGACAAGACTTGGTATGTCTTGGGAAAGAATGCGCAGTTCACTGCTAATGAGTTTGTCAACGTTAAGGGCGTTGACATCAAATCTATCTTGGCTAATCCAAAGAACTATCCAGGCTTGAAAGGCTTGATCGGTGATGGTGAGGTAATGGCTAAAACAATCGGTGAGGTGGGTGCTGCTGCAGCTCAGAAGCGCCGTGCTGGTCGTATCCTCTTCGGTTCAAGTGTTGAGAATTACAAGAATGCTTTGTTGGGTGCTTACAACAGGGTAAACAAGATTACTCATGCTGAGCGTACCAATATTTATATATTTACCGGTTTGGCTGGTGGTACAGGTTCTGGTTCTATTATTGATGTGATTTCCCAAACCCGTATGATGCCACAGTTCCAGGATATGTTGTCTATGGATGGAAAGACGGGTACTTCTATCGTTGTCAATGCGATGGTTCCTGAAATTACACCTCCAGGAAAGAGTGATGCTGGTAAGTATCATGCTAATGGATATGCTGCATTGCAGGAATTGAATGCCTTGCTTTCTGGTAATTTCAAACCATACGATGTTTCCGGACTTCACGAAAGAATGGAGTTGGATAAGGTAAGAAAGGTTGCTGATGGTTTGATACTCTACAGCAATGCCAATGAACATGGTTATCTCGTAGAGTCTCATCATGAGTTGCCACAGATTCTTGCCGACTTTACTTATAGTCGTATCTTCCTCGATGTCAATGACAATACTCAGGAGTTCTTGCGTAGTTATTCTTTTGAGAATATTGCTGACTGGGCAATGGAATATTATGAAAAGGCTAAACCAGGACAGATTGTTCCTTATCGTACAAAGGCAGTCAGCTCTTTCGGTTTCAAGCGTATTATCATTCCAGAAGAGGAAATTATTGAATATTTCACATACTCATTTGGTCGTCAGGCATTGTTGCAGATGCGTTATGGCAACTGGAGTGATGACTTAGGCTACCGTGATGCTCCTGCTAACAAGGACTTCAATTCTGCTGCTGCCAGTGCAGACTTGCAGGAGAAGTGGCGTATTACAGATAAGCACCTGATGCTTGAAATTCCTATTCTCAAGGACGAAGAGAATAAGTTTGGTGCTTTCGCCCCTTATTGGGCAGGTATCATTCCAAGATGGGCTATGGCTGCTGAGAAGGAAAACCAGCCTTTAGCTAAGTTGGAAGCACTCTGTGAGAAGGGGTATAACGAATTGTTCCGCAACTGCGGTGCTAAGCAGTTCTACGAGAATAAACTTGCTGCTTGCGACAACCATGCTCGTGAAATACGCAGTCGTATCGAACAGTATATCTTCGACCAGTGGAAGGTAGGTGATCTGTCTCTCTATAACATGTTGCAGTTGGTTGACTGCATCGCTGATGAGATTGCCAAGAAGCGTAAGAACATGGAGACGCTTGCTCAGAATTCCCGTCAGCAGTCTGACCAGCTCATCCAGATGCGTGAGATGAACAAGAAGGACTTTGCTGGTGTGCTGATCCAGAAATTGGTGAAGGGTAAGTATCTGACCAAGCATTCTACCATCTTGCAGAAGTTGATGGTGAAGCGTTGCGAGGTCTTGGGTGCTGAGTTCGCAC
>OLGM01001453.1_pt1 | contig 10433 bp, 8 predicted proteins | sample 1606001 | NCBI WGS metagenome assembly OLGM01 (sample SAMN03283294) | human gut metagenome | biome: human-associated habitat; material: feces | host: Homo sapiens | place: Peru | collected 2012
CCTTTACTTATACACGACAATCTTCCATTGTGCAAATGCAAGGTTAAAATTACACATATCAGTTCTAATCCAAGGTTTAATAGCGTTGTACGTTGCAATTTAAACCGCCTGCAAAAACAAATCTTTGAACTAAAACAACGCCAACAATGCACCATGGAATATTGGTAAAGACAGAAAGAAACACGTTGAGATTTAATAACAAACAAAATTATTGTTTATGTGATTAAATTATTGTGGAACTGCACATATTTTTATATAACGTACGTAATATCATTAAATAAAAATGGAGAAGTTTTTATTACTTCCATTGTATTCCAAGGATTTATAACAGTATCAGCATTCAAATTTGCACTATAATAATGCCCCTTAACTAAGCCTTTTCTTAAATTTAATATAGTATCCGCGTTATTTGCTACAGATATACCACCTTGTTTTTGCATAGCAATACTGGTATCTATAGGTTTAAATTTAGAAGCTAAGCCTCTTTCTATAGATTCAGCTTTTTTACCAATTAATTCTAACAAATAATCCTCACAATCATCATATTGACCAGGTTTATCAAAAATTCGTATTACACCATTTTTTGTTTTTTGTGTTGCTGTTTCTTGAATTAAATAATAAGGTGATGACAACATTTCATTCGTTCGATTTGTAGCGTAAGTATATTCAATCATTTTGTGGCCTAATGAACCATTCATATTCATCTTAGTGTGCAATTGAGATAAGTCATCAAAATGATATACAATGCCTGCATCTTTATAACCTGCTAAAGTACATTTAACACCATTATCAATCTGTTCAAACATTTTATAAAATTCTATTCTACTTTCAGGATTTTTTATAATAGAATCCATTGTTGCCATTAAATGACAATTACCTAAAGGCCCTTGAGATAATGCATACCGTTCAATAGGTGGAAATAATTTTTCATATGTTTGAGCATCTATTTTAAGTTTTTCGTAACCTTTAGCTGTTTTAACAAACATTTCTTTGCCCACAGAAAAAGCTTCTCCAACTTCTAGTTTTGTAACCACATCATCAGTTAATGTCGTTAATTGAGGATAGTAATGTTCGCCTTTCAAAAGTTTTTGCATATCGCTTTTGGGCAATGCATGAAATGAACTTTCCGGGAATAATACCTGAAGTGCCCATTTGGGAGCTTTACCTTGTTTTTGTAATGCTAACAAATCCATAATTTCTTGATATCTTTCCGGATTATTATATTTAGCCTGAAGCACTGCTCTTTTACTGAATAAACCAACTGGGCTTTGTGTAAAAATACCTTTAAAAGCATCATCAACTTTACCTGCATCAATAATAAAATCATCTAAAAATTTAGCTTTATCTGTAAAACCAGTATGATTAATATCTTCCAAACAAGTCATCAAATCTTGAACAATTTTATTTGTTTTTTCACCTTGTTTTATAGGAAAACGTTTTAATAATTCTTCTAAAAATAAACTATTATTATCAGTTATAAAATCATCAACCATGCCTTGTTCTTTTAATAATGATTTTAACTTATCAGTGCTCGGAACTTTAAAGGTTGACTTCGAATGTGTAAAAGTATCACCTATTACATTCTCTGCAAATCTTAATCCTTTTAATTGAGTTGGTTTTATCGGTTTAGTTTGCAAAACACTTGTTTTGCCACATGCTTTGGCATATTTTGCACATTGTTCAGCAAATGTTATACCCAGTTTCTGTATCCCCATAAGAATTCCTCATTTCCTCTATACTTATAAAGTATTTGAGCTTTAAGAAATTGCTTTAATTGTAACAAATTCTATCTGGGTTGTTACAATTCAACTTTAAACATAGAAATTAATATTTTTATTTTTCCTTAAATTTTTCAATTATGGGAATCCCTGTTTTAGTTATTAATTTAGGCAAATTTGTGGTACAATCAGCATGTAGGGCAATTCCTAGATGGTGGAAACCTTTACTCATACACGACAAACTTCCATTGTGCAAAGGTGTAGAGAAAGGAGGAAGCCATGACAAAACAAGAAGTGCTTGCAATAGTAAAAAATGCCCTAATAGTACTAGGGCATTTGATACTTACTATCGCAAGTTTACTGTAGGGATTGTGCAAGAGGTCGAAAGACCTCTCCCTACTCTTTTATTATAAACGATTTTTTCAAGTTTTCAACCCCTGTATTACAAAAAAGCAACAATAATTTATTTGTATTTCAAATGCCAAGCATATTTGCGGTTATTTTAAATTTGCATTAAAAAAAACAAGGTCTAAATTCACCCTTATCAGACCTCTCGCAAAACGTGACATTTAGTCACCTTTTGCTCGGCAGAGTGCTCATAACCACATACTGAATGCTTAGAGTGTGTCCCTACAAGATAAGTTCATTGATTGAATTATACTAACAACAGATATTAAAAAAGACCCCTTAAAAAGGAGTCTTTTTTAATATGGGCCGCAGTGGACTCGAACCACCGACCTCACCCTTATCAGGGGTGCGCTCTAACCACCTGAGCTAGCAGCCCTTAGAGCTGAACGGTCTTAATAAAGCCTTTCGTTCGCATGAACAAATGTACTATAAACATTTTTTAAAATCAAGCCCCTCTTAAATATTTTATTTACTTATCTTTAAAATAACCTGCGTTTTAAATCCAATTTCAAACAATTCTTTCTTTTTAACAGCTTTAAATATATCAATACTATCCGTTTTGTCTTTAAGCTTTAAATCCATTTCTACAATATTTTCATCTTTACTATAATTAATTTCAACACCATCTATTTTTAAAATATCATCACCTGAAAAACCGTCTGCTATTTTCAAAATTCCGCAAAGTCTTTTTACAATCTTCCTTTTCTTTTTATCCAGTATTCCAAAAGCTTTATCTTCATGTTTATCCGGAAGTTTTCCCCTATGATACAGGCATATAAAAGCAATCAATTCTGTATCTTTATCATCAAAATCAGACAAGCCCTCCTCTGATATAATTTGAAAACTATATTTATTATGCTCTTTTCCACTAGTTTTAAAATATCCGATATCGTGCAAAAGCGCAGAAGCTTTTAAGATTTGTTTTTGAGTTTCCGGTAATTCTTTAACTTTTTTATTAACTTCATCAAAAATTAGACTACATAATTTTTCAACCTGTAAGGAATGTTCTTTTTTAGTGCAATATTTTCCAAATAATTCTTGAGTAGAAAGTTTTGACATAGCAAAAATATCTTAGCATATAATAAAAAAAAGGCTATCAGAAATATTTGATAGCCTTTCACTTCCTTTAAATAAATGTTTTGCCCAAGAAAATTATAAATTAATTTTGCGTTCGAAATTTTTTCTAATTCTTTTCTTTGCAGTATCTAAATTTTTAATTTTCTTTTCTGCATATTTGATTTGTTTTTTAGCAGCTTTTCTCTCTGTTTTTGCTGTTTGATAACGAGAATCTATTTCTGCATAATTTGTTTTGTAGTTTAATAGTTTATTTCTAATTTCTACTTGTGCATTTTCTATTTGAAGAATAGAATTTTGCATTTTTGTACCACCGGTAACTTGACTTGGATCTAACAAATCGGTTCCTTTTACTTCTGTTGTTGTATAAGTAGAAGTTGTTGGTGATGATGTTGTTGTTTTGATTGAAGATGAATCATCAAAATTTAGCGGTGTAAATTTTGTTTCTGCCATAACCATTCCGCTTGATACAATCATCAATCCTAAAATCAGGGTAAATAGTTGTGAAAATCTTTTCATTTTGAATTTTCCTCCATCATAGCTGTAAACTAATTTTTATATTTTAACCTATTTTATTAAAAAGAAAAAGAAATTTACATCATTTAACAACACGATTTTCTGTGTTATTATTTTTATTAAAGGACTTGGGAGAAAAATGAAAAAAGAATGGATAATAGAATCAACAGATTCTAATGAAAAATCTTTAATAAAAAGATTGTTAGTTTCACGTGGAATTAAAACATCGGAAGAAATGAAAGAATTTCTAAACCCATTAGAAATGACTTTAACTTCACCTAATGCATTTACTGATATGCAAAAAACAGTAGAAAGATTATCAAAAGCAATTGATAACGAAGAAACAATCATTGTTTATGGTGATTTTGATGCTGACGGTGTTACTTCAACATCTATTCTTTATAAAACACTAAAATATTTAGGTGGAAATGTCCATTATTTTATTCCTGATAGAGAAAATGAGGGTCACGGTTTTGATAAAAAAGCTTTAATCAAACTAATGACCACCGTAAAACCAAAAGTTATTATCTCCGTTGACTGTGGAATTTCTGATGTTGATGCAGTTAAATTTATGAACAGTTTCAAAATTATTGATGTCATAATCACTGATCACCACGAAGCTCCAGAAGAATTGCCACCGGCTTATGCAATAATAAATCCCAAAGCTCCAAATGCTTTAGACGAAAATTTATCAGCTAAACAAATTGAACATTTAACTTATCTTGCAGGTTGCGGGGTTGCATTCAAAGTTGCACAAGCAATTCTTACAAAATATGAAAAAACAGAATTTGTATATGAAATACTCCCATTTGTTGCTGTAGGTACTGTCTCAGACGTTGTTCCACTGTTAGGAGAAAACAGATACTTTGTAACAAAAGGACTTGAACTTATTTCAAGAGGAAAACATGACGGACTAAAAAAACTCCTAGAAAGTGCAGGATATGATATTACAAAAGGTGTAACTTCTGAAATGATTGCTTTTGGAGTTGCACCAAGAATTAATGCATCAGGAAGACTTGATACAGTAGAATCTGCATTAAAAGTTCTAATTTCTGATAATCCGCAAGAAGTTCAAATGGCAGTAACAACTTTGAATGAATTAAACAAAGTTAGACAAACTTTATGTCAAGAAGTTTTTGCTCAAGCAGATGCAATGGTTCAAAAAGAGGGAAACAAAAACCCTGCAATAGTTTTATACAAAGAGGGTTGGCATATTGGAATTATCGGAATTGTTGCATCAAAACTTGTTGAAAAATACTACAAACCTGTATTTTTAATGACTTATCTCAAAGACAAAGACCAATACAGATGTTCTGCAAGAAGTATTGAGGGTGTACCTTTATATGATGTTATAAACGAAAATGCCGATTTGTTTGATGGTTTTGGCGGACACAAAATGGCTGCCGGATTGAGTTTCACCGGAGAAAAAACACCTTTTGAAACAGTAAAAAAAGCTCTATGTGAAACAGTTAAATCTTACACCGCAAATAAGGATCTTAAACCATTTGTGAATATCGATTTAATGCTTGAAGCTAGTGATGTAACAACTGATTTGGTCGAAGAGATTTCAAAACTTGAACCATTTGGTGCAATGAATCCAAGTCCAATATTTGCGATGAATAATTTTAAAGTTAAACAAAAAAAATTAATGGGTTCTGATAATTCCCATCTTCGTCTTGTCATTGGAAAAGATGCTTATGAGTTCACGTCAATTTGGTGGCAAAAAGGAGATATCGGATTAAGTTCGGGTGACACTCTTGATATTGCTTTTCACCCACAAATAAATGAATTCAATGGAAATATTTCTGTTCAATTGATTATTGATGATATTCATTCGGATTCTTTAAAAGAAGAAGAAATTCAACCACAAACGAATTACAAAATATATGATAACAGAGCAAAAACCGGTATTTTGCCCAGTGTAAATGATTATATCAAATCTTCTAAATTAAACATAAGAATTTTTGCAGAAAGCAAACAAGTTCTTGATACAGTAAAACCGTTTAAAGAAATTGCATCAAAAACTTTTACAAGGCAAGATGTTCCAAAATGTGATGTTGTAATGTTTTTTGACTATCCGGCAGATAGACAAACTCTTGAAAATATCTTAGAAAAAGCTCAACCAAAAGGTTTGCATTTTATGAGTTATGAACCAAAAGTTCTTGATGAACAAGAATTTTTGAAAACATTCACAGGAATGTTAAAATTTGCTGTTCATAACAACAATGGAAAAATTGAACTTGTCAGATGTGCAAGTTTTTTAGGTAAATCTGTAAAAGTTTTTGAAAGATTGTTAGATTTGTATGAAGAAGTTGGATTTATAAATATTTTAGATAAAAACAGTGCATTTTATACAGTTGAATTTTTAGGAATAGATGATTTGTCAAAAGTTCTTCACAGTACAAAATATTCTCAAATATTTGATATGATTATTGAATGTGAAGCATTCCAAAAAAGCCTGTTAGAAGACGATTTATCTCAACTTCTTGTTGGAGTGTAGAAAATATTTTACCATTTCATTTGTAAGCATAATTTATGCAAATTGCATATCATAAAGTTTTTTGTATTCACCATTTGGAATACCAAGCAACTCATCATGTGTACCCATTTCAGTCAAATACCCATGATTTATTACAGCAATCTTGTCCGCATTTTGGATTGTTGATAATCTGTGTGCAATTACAAAAACAGTTCTATCTTTCATTAAATTGTCAATAGCTTGTTGAACAATATGTTCTGCTTGATTGTCCAGAGCTGATGTTGCTTCATCTAAAACGAGTATTGGAGCATTTTTCAAGAATGCTCTTGCTATACCTATTCTCTGCTTTTGACCACCGGATAGTAAAACCCCTCTTTCACCTATTGGTGTATCTAAACCTTTTTCTAAACTGTTTATAAAATCATCAAGATAAGAATTCTTTATTGCTTGTTGGAGTTCTTCTTTCGTTGCATTCAGATTTCCTATCATAATATTATCTCTAATTGTACCCTCAAATAAGAAATTATCTTGGAAAACAACCGCAATATTTGCTCTTAAATCATCAATTTTAATTTTATAAATAGATGTTCCGTCAATTTTTATATCGCCACCTTTTGTATTATAAAATCTTGGCAAAAGATTGACAATTGTTGTTTTACCACCACCTGAATTTCCAACAAGCGCAATTGTTTCACCTTTTTTAACTTCAAAAGAAATGTTATGCAAAACATAAACATCTTTTTTATAATAAAAAGAAACATCATCAAATGTAATTTTTTCAGAAAATTTTGGAAAATCAACTGCATCTTTTTTATCTTGAAAACCTGTTTTTTTATCAAGTTTTGAAACGACCCTATCCATTGCACAAAGACAAGTTGTCATATTTTTTGCATTATTTCCAAGTCCTTTAATCGGAGTATATAACATTATTAACGCAGTGATAAATGATACAAATTGACCGGCCGTTAACGATCCTTTTACAATGAAATAACTACCTAAACCTATAACAGCACCAATTCCAACTGATACTATAATATGCATCATCGGAGATAACCAACCAACGTGTTGAGTTATTTTCATTTTCAAATTAAATACATTATGTACAAGTTCTGAGAATTTTTTAGAATTTAAATCATACAAATTATACGCTGCAATAATTTTATTACCACCAAAAGCTTCATTATAAGTGGTTAGAACTTTTGCATTTTCACCCTCTGAACGATTATAAACATCTTTTATTGCAGATTTCATTTTCATTAACGGAATCATCGCACAAGTCAAAACTGAAACTGCAATAATCGCTAATTGCCAAGAGTTATAGAATAAAACACCAATCAAAGATATTGATGAAAATAATCTGGAAATACAAGACTTCATATTTGATAATAAGCCGCTACAAGATTTATCTGCATCGTTGTTATAAGCTTTTAGGACTTTACCAGATGTTTGTTTATCGAAAAAGTATGAAGATTGACGCATCAATTTTGTATATAAATCAATCTTCAAATCATTTGTAACTCTTCCTCCAACCCAATCATTCATATATGTAGCAAGGTAATTCAATGAACCTTGAATTGTTGTAAATAAAATAATTAAAAATGGAATATACCAAGTTGAATGAATTTGTTTGTTAAGCATAACAATATCCATATAAGGTTTCAGAGCTAAAGCAATTACCGCATCTAACGCACCAATTGGAATTGCTAAACCTAAAGCCAAAAATGTTCTAAAAAGATAAGGTCTAAAATATGGCAGAATTCTTGATAAACTGTGATAGTTTTCATTGTTTCCATATTTTTTGTCCATTTTTTGTTTTATTTTATAAAATAAATTTGTCATTTATTTTCTCCTTGAACAATTGTTCTACAAAATAATTTGTCTTTCAAATATTTTGCACATGGAATTTCTACAAAATGATAAGCAAATATTGTCACCGCTAAAATTATCAATAACATTATAACAATTGGCAAAACAGGGTGTAAAACAACCCAACCCACATTCTTTTGCCATAAAACAATTCCGAAAATTTTTATTATTACATAATGAACAACATACATTGAATATTGATATCTACCTAAAAATACCCAAAAATCTTTGTCTAAAATATTTGATAAATAACCCTTTTTGAAAATAAATAAACTGAACAAAACAGTAAATCCAATAACAAAAAATATATTATTATATTTCAAATGTGGAAAACACAACCACCAAAATACAAATACAGATGATAATATTTCAGCAAATGTAATCAAGATTTTTTTCAATTTAGATGGAGTAAAGTTTTGGATTTTTGTATAGTTATTTTGGAATATTTTAGCAACCAAACAACCTAAACCAATTCCGCCCAAACCTCTTAAAAAACCAATATTCAAAATGAAATAATAATTTTTCAACGGTTTATTAAAAAATCCATGTTGTAAAATTTCTAATATTCCATAACCCAAAACCGTCAAAATTGTAATTAAAATTGTTTGATATTTTTTAGAAACGAATTTCAATATGCAAAAATACAACAACAACCCTGCAAACAAAACTGATGTAAACCATAAAACAGGGTTTTGTCCAATAGAAATGCATACTCCAAACTGATTTAATAACAATGCCGTCATTAAGTTAGGTATAATCTTAAATGGAAAGGCTTTTAACATTGTTCCAACCAAACAAAGAATAAAACTAAAAACTATAACCGGTGTTAATCTTATATATTTCTTTTTTATAAAATCTACAACTTTTATTGAGTTTTTGAATGTTAAAAATAACAAAAAACCTGCAATTATAAAAAATCCCTCAACAGAATTATAAGAAAATGCGATAAATGATTTTATAAAACTATACAAATAAATATTGGGAAATATAGAACATAAACACCAATCTCTTGTTATAAACATGTGGTGTAAAACAATAGAAAGCATTAAAAAAGTTCTCAAAAATTCTATATTTTTAATTTTTTGCATTCTATTCCTCATTTTGCATGTCAGAAATTGTTCTTTCAAACATTTCTTTCATATCCACTTTTGGTTGCCAACCTAATTGTTCTAATTTTTCAGTATTTAAGCAAATTTTGACAGTAGGATTATATCCACGATTTACATCATCAATTTCGTAAACAACTTTTGTAATCTCGTTCTCTAACAAATGCGCCATTTCTGCAATTGAACAATAAGTATTTTTATTTGCAATATTATATGCACTATTTTTTTCACCTTTAGTCAAAACTGTGAAAATAGCCCTAACAGCATCTGTCGTATAACAATAATTTCTTTTTGTTTCTCCTTTTGTATGAAGAATAATATCATAACCATTTAGGACTGCTTTTGAAAATTGTGCAAAAACTCTGTTATCATCTTTTGAAACCCCTGCACCAAAAGTTTGGGCAAGTCTTACAATCTTTACAGGAACTCCGTATTCGCTTCCATAAGATATACACATTGTTTCTGCCATTTTTTTACTTTCAGAATAGCTGCTTCTAGGGTTCAAAATATCAATAAATCCATAATCATTTTCTTTGATATCTTCCTTTTGATTTACCCCATAAACTTCAAGAGAAGACAAATAAACCATGCCTGTAATTTTCTTGTTCTTTGCAAATTCCAAAACATTACGAGTTCCGTTTAATGCCGTATAAATTGTTTCTACAGGTTTTTCTACAAAATCTTTTGAAGACGTTGTACTAGCAGTATGAATTATATAATCGACTTTTCTTGTTGTTTGAATTTTTTGATTAATATCTTGAACCAAAAATGATAATCTATTAGATTTACCAAAGATTTTATTTGCTTTTTCCTCATCTCGAACAAGAGCAATTACTTGGGTATTAAATCCGGAATTCAATAAACTTTTTACACATAATTTACCTAAAAGACCTGTTGCTCCGGTAATTAAAATAGTTTTTCCGTCAAAAACAGACATATTAAAGTATTTAATAATATTTTTTATATCTTCTTCAAAAATAGAACTTGTCATAAAAATTTAACCTTATTTTCCTATTTGAACTCCAAAAGCTTCTAAATCTTCTTTATATCTAATCAAAGCACGTAAAATATACAAATCTTCAATTGTTGTGATTTTTATATTGCCTCTATTTCCACTAACCATAAAAGTTTTCTTGTTTAAAGTTTTAAATAATGTACAAGTATCAACAATATCTTTATAATACATTTTTAACATTACTCTTTTTGTTTCACCACCGCGATCACCTATTTTTCGCTTAAGCGAAAAATTATAATTATCACAAATTT
>OLGM01001455.1_pt1 | contig 10421 bp, 10 predicted proteins | sample 1606001 | NCBI WGS metagenome assembly OLGM01 (sample SAMN03283294) | human gut metagenome | biome: human-associated habitat; material: feces | host: Homo sapiens | place: Peru | collected 2012
ATTTCACAAGATTACCTTCGTGAAATCCTTGCCTCGGCCATAATTTGATGCGGTTACCCTGAAGAACACCAGGGGGCAAAACACCCCCCCCCAAAAAAAGTTTTTTAAACCTGTATCGCAAAATGATACAGGGTGCGGCTACCTTTGCGGTGTAATTCACCAATAAACAAAAAAAGATTATGGCATTATTCAAAGTAACCACAAAACGCCTCATTCTCAGCGGAGGCAAGCGTCTCGAAGCCGGCATGACGGCCGAAGTCCCGTTCAACGACTTTACCCTTCCCCTGTACAATTCATCGGTAAAGGAAACAATACGTCATCAATTCGCTATAAAGTATGCCGTAGATTTCCCCGCTTCTCAGATTAACCTCTCCAACCTGACGGTTGAAAAGATCTGATTGCAGCGCGAAGCACAACACATTATGGCCGTAATTTTTTATCGAACAAAGTTGCGGCCATTTTTTAGCCGTGCCTGCTGATTTTTCTCGAAATTAAGCGGCATCTTTGCAGCCGCCGATGGATAGTACGGACACTCGAATGACAACTGCCTCGAATTATTTGACTACAAACAAATCAGCACATACTTTTTACTATTAATGATATGGGAAGACACTACGCTAATGACAATTGGCTGAATGAAATGGCCAAGACGGACGAGTACGCCTGCCGCGATCTCGCAACCGAAGTGGACGAGATGACTGACGGGCGGCAGACCTATAATGCCGTCTTCGGATTCTTGCCGGGCGGCACTTCGAGCCGGCCTCGTAACGTCTCGATTGCTTCGTTAATGAGGCTGTACTGCGCCGAACGAAGCGGACACAAGGAGGACGCACGGCGTGAAATAAAACTCCGTTTTCATTACCTGGATTATACGATTCAGAAAAAGATTTTGCGGCTGTTTCTGGACGGCTCGAAGCAAGACAGATTGTTCTGTTTCAAGCAAATAAGGCACAGCTGGAATAAGGTGTTCGAGCCGAAACTTGTTGAGCTGTGGGAGATGCACTGCGAACCGGAGTGTGCTAATCTTTTGGTCAAATACGGCAATATCGACTATGTACGCCGGCATCAAGAGGAGTTGGCTAAATCGGCAGGGTATTATCCTACCGGCAAAAGGCTGGCGCTCGAGGACAGAAATTTTGTCATCGAAAAGGAAAAGTTGGAGGGTCCGGCTATGTATGTCCGGTTGTTGTATGAAACCAAACGCACTATCGGAACGGACGAAGCGACGGACATCTTATGGCGGACTATTGATCGGTCGCTGCTGCAAGGCATACGTCATCAATGCAATATTGCGCCGTACTTTCTTGTATACGACGGTCGATTGGACAGCGCTGGATTGCCGCTCGAAACAATTGTGCCGTCCATCGTATGGGACGACAATGTAATGGAGTGCATGCGCTACCTGTATCACATTGCGCCGAAGGCTGTTGTGGCCGAAGCATTGCGCCGGGACATGGAAGTGCGCAAATGTTTTTATCGTCTTGTCGGCGGAAAGTGCTACAACAATTCAAGTGACCCGAGTGCGGATAGGCGGCATGATATGCAGATGTTTTGCAAATTGGCTTACGCCATGTACCCCAAGGACAAGCGAAAGTATGCCATCGAAAACGACCGACAAGTAAACGCCTCCGTTTTTTCAGCTTCGTCTTGGGACGATTGTCCCGAAGGCAGACCGATTGTATTGGAACAGAGGCTTAAAGCAAACCGGGCGACATCACATCTACTTGAAAACATCCGTGAGTATCGTCTGACCGAGGATTTGACGCCGGAAGAATGGCGGGCTCTTTATCTCGAAAAGAACATGCCTAAGAACGAAGCTATCACGGCGCTGTCCGAGCGATTAGGCCTCGAGCCGGACTGCCCGGACCGAGACGAATTCATCAAAGAACTGCTGAGTTAGTTTACGGCTCGGGAGCCGTAATCCACTTGGGCAACACCTAAAAAAGCGCAACACCCTCGGGCGATATGGTCATTGCCCAAGGGTGTCGATGTATGTCTATTGTGCGTATGCGCCGTCACATTAGCGAGCGGCCAAGTTGGAGGCTGCGAGAGCTTCCTGATATGCGTAGCAGCCGTTTTGGCTGATTTCTACGACTTTGTAGTCGCCGTTGGGCATGGGGACTTTGGCGTGGTCGGCATCGATGAAGGTGAGGAATACGACACGCTGACCTTGGGCATCGAGCGTGCTCCACTCCTGTGTCTTGACGTCGAAGTCGAGGCGCACTTTGGTGCCGTCGTTTTCGCTGATGATGTCGTAGCCCTTGCCGTCGCATTTTACGAGATACTTGCCGTCCTGACCTTCGATAACCTTGGTGCCCTTGGCTACGGGGTTATTGCCGCTCCAGAACTCGATACTGTTGAGCACCAGAATATCGGCCAAACCGGAGACTTCGTATACGGGCAGAATCCAGAAGGCAAAGAATACCAACTCGTTGACAAACTTGTTGCCTATCGAATTGTTCCACGTCAGCAGTTTGTTTGTGAGTTTGAACGAGCCTATGCACGAGCTGAACATCATGCAGGAGCATACCGCGATGACGGCTGCTACACGGATAGCGTACTTTTTCATAATTCTATCTATTTGTTAAGGATGGGTTGGATTGTTTCTGTATAACGTTTTGTGTCTTGTTTCGTTTATAATGAGGATTGTCAGGCATGGATATTGGCCAGTACACGATGGTAGAAGCGCATCACCGCCCCGACATATTCGATGGTCTGCGTGCCGCGGAAGTACCCGTAGCGCACGACTTCGTCGTTGTAGTACGCCGGATTGGACTTGAGTCGCAATGCCTCGGAAACATTGTCTTCCCATACGGCGGGATTATACCCGTGCTTGCGGGCCAAGGCTATGGCATCGATGATATGCGCGGCTCCGGCGTTATAGGATGCCAAGACAAACTTGACACGTTCGGCCGGGTCTTTGACATAGGGGCGCATGGTGCGGTCGAGTGTCTTGAGCAGCCGCGAAGCCAGGCGTATCGAGGTCTCCGGGTCGGTCAGTGCCGCCGGGTCGATACCGTTGGCCCTTGCGGTCGAAGGCATTATCTGCATAATACCGCGTGCACCGGCCCAGGAAGTCACGCTGTTGTCAAAACGGCTTTCGACAAAGCATATCGCGCCAAGCAGACGCCAATCGTGTCCTTCGCCGGCGTAGAGCTTGAACAAGGCATCGTAGGGCGACAGCCGTCCGCCGTGGAAGGTGTATGTCAAGGCAGTAGGCGACTGTTTGGACATCTCGAAGTATGTTTTCAGAAGTGCCAAATTGCGTTCACGAGGCTTGTCGGAGGACAGCCAGGTGTCTATGCTGTCGCCCAGCCACGCGTGATCGGGGGCGGTGGCCCAGCGCGCTTTTTGCGGAAAGCTGAGCGCCACGGTGATGTCCAAACGCGGATAATATGTGCGATTGATGCGAGCCAAGTCGCTATCAATGACCGTCATGGGTATTTTGCCGTCATTGACCATAGCTATAAGGTCTTCGGCCACAATGGAATCGCGGTTGAGCGTGTGTATGCGTATGCCGCCTCCGAGTTCTTCGTTGAGATGCCGCAGCCGCTGATGATATTTGCTGCTGTCGACCACGTAGATATCGCGTCCGGGCAGTTGGGTGACGTCGGTGACGATGCTATCGGTGCCACGGCGTTGCACCAGCACCTGCGTGGTCTCGAAGGTGGGTCCGCAGTGGTGAACTCGCGCCTTGAATTCGCTGTTGACCGGAATTTGGTAAGCCACAACGTCTGCCTTACCCGTATTGACCATTTCTATGGCTCCGTCAAGGCTCGGCGCCACTTCCACCTCGAGCGCCATCCCTTTTGCCTTGGCAAATTCGGCGGCCAGGGCGTAGTCATAGCCCATAGCTTCGTCGCGATAGAGGAAGTAGGACAACGGGCTGTATATCGTGGCGATACGCAGCGTCTCGGGCAGCGCGTACGCCACCGAATCGGTGGATGCGTCCGAACCCGCGCCCTTGCCGCAGCCGCCCAAAAGCAGCACCGCAGCCATCGCGACTATGTATAACAGCCTGACCATGCCTGTCGTATATCGTTTTTATATCAAGTCGGAGCGGAGTATCGTCAACTTGTTGCCTTGGGGACGATCCTCGACGTGTCCTATGACCTGAGCCTCCACGCCCATGGCGCGAGCCAGCGCGACAACGGCCTCGGCCTCTGACGGACTTACGTATATCTCCATACGATGTCCCATATTGAAGACTTTCTCCATCTCTTCCTTGGAGGCGCCGCTTTCGAGCGCTATCATCTTGAACAGCGGGGGTACGGGCAGCAGATTATCCTTGATTACGTGCTTGTCTTTCACGAAATTCATCACCTTGGTCTGCGCGCCGCCGGTGCAGTGCACCATACCGTGTATATGCCTGCGCCCTACCTCGTCGAAAATGCGACGTACCACCGGAGCGTATGTGCGCGTGGGCGACAGCACCAGGCGTCCGGCATCCAGGGGCGTGCCTTCCACCGGGTCGGTCAGTCGGCGACTGCCGCAATATGCCAGTTCCTCGGGCATACCTTGATCATAGCTCTCGGGATATTGTGTGGCGTAATACTTGGCAAAAACATCATGGCGTGCCGAGGTCAGGCCGTTGCTGCCCATGCCGCCGTTGTAGCTATGTTCCCATGCCGCCTGACCATACGAGGCCAACCCGACAATAAGATCGCCGTGGCTGATGTGCGCGTTGTCTATGACTTGGTCACGCCGCATACGGCACGTCACTGTGGAGTCTACGATGATGGTGCGCACAAGGTCGCCCACATCGGCCGTCTCGCCTCCGGTACTGTAGATACCTATGCCGTATGACCGTAATTCGGCCAGAAGTTCCTCCGTCCCGTTGATAATGGCCGAGATGACTTCGCCCGGGACAAGCCGCCTATTACGTCCTATGGTGGAGGACACCAGAATGTTGTCGACGGCTCCTACGCACAATAGGTCATCGAGGTTCATCACCAAGGCATCCTGCGCAATGCCGCGCCATACAGACATATCGCCCGTTTCGCGCCAATACATATAGGCCAAGGACGATTTGGTGCCCGCCCCGTCGGCGTGCATAATATTGCACCACTCCGGGTCGCCGCCCAGTATATCGGGAATAATTTTGCAAAAGGCACGTGGGTAGAGGCCCTTGTCTATGTGGCGGATGGCGGCGTGTACGTCTTCTTTGGATGCCGATACGCCGCGGCGGTCATATCTCTGCTGGTCTGCTGTCATATCGTGTCGTTATTTGTGTTTGGATAGGCGAATTTAGCAATAATTTATGAGATTTCGGCCCTTTTTAAGTAACTTTGCACTCGCATGGGCATCGCGGACGCGCCAAGGCACGCGCACACGCCCCTGCCGGACTTTCATAAATACAGATTTCAGACTATGGCCGTAATATTGAACATAGACACTTCCACCACGGTATGCTCGACAGCGCTCACCGCCGAGGGTATGATACTCAAGCATTTCGAAGATTTTCAAGGGCGCAACCACGCCGCCCTGCTCAGCGGATACATCAAGGCCTGCCTTGACCACGCCCGCGAAAAGGAAATGCACCTCGATGCCGTGGCCGTGTCTATGGGCCCGGGGAGCTACACCGGCCTGCGCATAGGCCTCAGCGAAGCCAAGGGCCTGGCTTACGCCCTGGACATCCCGATAATCGGCGTCAGCACGCTCCAACTTATGGTGACACACGTTATGTTTGACGGCGAGGACTATGACGATGACCCGATATTTGTGCCCATGATAGACGCCCGACGTATGGAGGTGTACACCGCCGCTTACGATATGGCCCTGGGCGAAGTCATGGCGCCGCAACCTCTTATCCTGGACGAAAACCGCTACGCGGAGCTATTTGGCTCGGGTCGTACCGTCGTATTCTTCGGCGACGGCTCGGACAAGGCTCGCAATCTTATCTGCGGCAGACATCCCGAGGCTCGCTTCGTGTCGGGCGTCGTGCCCCTGGCTGTGGATATGCTGGCTTTGGCCGAACGTGCATACTCGCGCCGCGATTTCCTCGACACGGCTTACAGCGTCCCCGAATACCTCAAAGATTTTCAGGCCACCAAACCCAAGCCGCGCCTGTGACAGCCTCGACAAACCCGGGTGCGTCCGACCGGCGGCACAAACGTCCGAACGTCCGGAAATTCGCATAACGTCACAATAATCTGTAACGACACCATCGAAAATCACACCTTTAATTTCAAAGATTCAAATAACTCAGAGACTCATTATGGAAGACAATGGACCACAGAAACGAGCTCCACGCAAAAAACTCCGCATCACTTTCCCGGACGGAGAAGTCCTCTGCTATACGGATTCGACATCTACAATGCTTGCCGCTTTAGCCAAAATCGGCAAAGAACGGTTCCCGGAAATAAAACTTGAAATCGGCGGCCAGCCAATAATTTCGCAGCAAATACTCCCGAAATACAAGGCCTATATGCGCGAAATTTGCGATGGATGGTATCTGAACACACAGTCGGACACCGACTGCAAATATATGCAGATGAAGTCTATAAGCGATACACTCGGACTCGGACTGAAAGTCGAAGTGGGATCCGATTTCAAAGCCCAAGCGATGCCTGGCCGAGCCGTAAGGCACCGCGCCAAAGAAACACTGCGCATACACTTCCCGGAAGACGACACCTACATCGCGCTCGAAAGCTCGCAAGACGGATACCTCGAAGCATTGCGCAAGATCGGAATTAATAAAATTGTCAATCGCCGAATTCCGTACAAATCATACACCTTGGCCACGCGTGTGCGCGAGTCTTCTCGTCAGTTACCGGTAGACGATTGCTGGGTTTATGTTCCCGGCGCCATCAAGGATAAAGCCTCAATGCTGCGCACCATAGCCCTATGTCTACGCATAACTCTTGACGTTACCATCGTCTAAGGCGGCGGTACATCATCCGAGCGGCGACATCATCTGATAAGATTACTGTCGTATGCGTCCGCCGCGCTGCTCCATTCGATATACAACAGCGGGGGGGCGAAGCCGCGCGTTTGTCGGCTTCGCCCCCCGCTGTTGTATTGAACCGTATCTGATTACAGGTCTTCTTCGATGCTGAATTCGTCGTCATCATCGGCAGCGGCAGGGACGGTAGTGTCCATATCGGCGGCCGGAGCGGCGGGATTGGCTTCGGCGGCAGCATCTGCGGCTTGCTTGGCGGCGCGGCGTGCTGCTGCATCGGGACGTGCGTCGGCAGCGTCCATAGCGGCTGCTATCTTGGCCTCGAGTTCGTCCGCCAATTCGGGATTGTCGGCGATGATACGCTTGGCTGCATCGCGACCTTGTGCCAATTTATTGCCGTCGTAGCTGAACCACGACCCGCTTTTCTTGATGATGTCGTACTCAACGCCGAGGTCCAGGATTTCGCCGGAATGCGAGATGCCTTCGCCAAACATGATGTCGAATTCGGCACGGCGGAAAGGCGGTGCCACTTTATTCTTAACCACCTTGACGAGGGCGCGTTTGCCCAGATAATCATCGCCGTCTTTGATGGTGCTGCGAGGACGAATGTCGAGACGCACGGAGGCATAGAATTTGAGCGCATTGCCGCCGGTGGTGGTTTCGCTGGGGCCGAACATCTGCCCGATTTTTTCGCGCAACTGGTTGATAAATATACATGTGGTCTTGGTACGCGATATGGCGGCGGTGAGCTTGCGCATAGCCTGCGACATCAGTCGTGCCTGCAATCCCATGTTGCGATCGCCCATTTCACCCTCGATTTCGCCTTTGGGTGTAAGAGCTGCCACCGAGTCGACAACCACGATATCCACAGCGGCACTGCGAATCAGTTGCTCGGCTATCTCAAGAGCCTGCTCTCCGTTGTCCGGTTGCGAAATCAACAACTCGTCGGTATCTACGCCCAATGCCTCGGCATAAAAGCGGTCGAAGGCATGTTCGGCATCTATAAGCGCGGCTATGCCGCCGGTCTTCTGGGCTTCGGCTATGGCATGGAGCGCCAAGGTTGTCTTACCTGACGACTCGGGACCGTATATCTCAATAATACGTCCCTTGGGATAGCCGCCGACGCCCAAAGCATGGTTCAGCGAAATCGACCCGGTGGGTATCACCTCGACATTTTCGATGGCTTCGTCTCCGAGACGCATGATGGCGCCGCGGCCATAGTTCTTTTCAATCTTGCCTAAGGCAGCACTCAGAGCCTCGACACGCGCTTTCTTGGGGTCTTCGGCTTCCTTCTTGGACGTTTTCTTGGTCTTTTCCATTATGGTATATGTTTCGTGTTTATATTATTCTGTTTATCTGATCAGCGGCAAGGACTTCTTGCGTTGACAATGCAAAGTTAGCATCGCGTATGTGCAATCATATTGCCCGCTTAAGTTAAATATCCCTTTGCTGCATTTTCATACATCGCTGATTTACCAACGCTTAGAATGTGTCATTATCGCATTTTTCCGGATAATGGTGCATATCGTCGAACCATCTCACATTGTGCAATGTTCTGTCTATAGAAAGCGAAATTACTTTTTTTCCATTGCAAGAAATGTGATAATGATTGGTTTATTTCCACCGTGGGGATACCGTGAGGCATCTCCACGGTTGGTTTTTTTATAGAACTTACGGGACGACTACGCCGCTGATGTGCAGTGTAATTTTCTTATTCTTGGGGTCGTTGGTGCGCACTCTCACCGATTTATTGAACTCGCCCGGACGACCCTTGGGAAGATAGGTTACTCGAATTTTCTCGCTTTTGCCGGGTGCGATAGGTGCCTTCGGATAGCGCGGCATAGTGCACCCGCAAGAGGCTGTCGCCGAGACAATCACCAGCGGACTTTCGCCCTCGTTGGTGAAGACAAATTCGTAAGACACCGGGCCGCCGTCTTCCTTGATATTGCCGAAGTCATGGCTCTTTTCCACAAAAGCCGCAACGGCGGGAGACTTCTCGGACTTATCCTTTTTCCCGGCGCCAAAGACATTGGCAGGCATCAAGATAGCCAAAGCCGCCAACAGCAGCACGCAGCGCCACCCGCCAATACATTTCATCGCTTTCATTTTTTACCGGTCTTTACTCAAATTGTTTTGCTCGAAATACGCATCCAGGACATTGCGTGCCGCCACAAAAGACGACAAGCGGTTATCAAGCACAAGCGATTCGTTCACTTGCAAAAGCTTTTCCATGTCCGGATTATTATAAAAATGCGCTTTAAGCTTCTCGTTGATAGTTTCGTACATCCAATATCGGGACTGCTCGATGCGGCGATGCTCAAAGAAGCCGTTACCCTGCACGTACGCAAAATAACGATCTATCATCTCCCAGACCTCATCTATGCCCTTTTCGTAATATCCCGAATAAGTAAGCACCTCGGGCATCCATCCCGATGTTGTAGGTGGAAATAGATGTAGCGCACTGCGGAACTGAGCCTGAGCCAAGCGTGCACGGTCGATATTATCGCCATCAGCCTTATTGATGACGATACCGTCGGCCATCTCCATAATACCGCGCTTAATGCCTTGCAATTCATCGCCCGTGCCGGCAAGCTGGATTAGCAGGAAAAAGTCGACCATCGAATGAACAGCCGTTTCGCTTTGTCCTACGCCGACAGTCTCGACAAAAATATTATTAAAACCCGCAGCCTCGCATAGCATAATCGTCTCGCGTGTCTTGCGCGCTACGCCGCCCAGCGAGCCCGCTGACGGGCTGGGACGAATAAAAGCCTTGGGATGTATCGCGAGACGCTCCATACGCGTCTTATCGCCCAGAATACTGCCACGCGTGCGTTCGCTCGACGGGTCGATAGCCAACACCGCCAGCTTGGCATTCTCATCCTTGAGCACATGCAAGCCGAAAACGTCTATAGACGTAGACTTGCCCGCGCCGGGCACACCCGTAATACCGATACGGCGACTATTGCCCGTATACGGCAGGCATTTTTCTATCACCTCCTGAGCCAAAGACTGATGCACCGGCGCTTGACTCTCCACAAGAGTCACCGCACGGCTCAACACCGTCACATCCCCCTTGAGGATGCCCTCCACAAGCTCGGATGCCGTAGGCAGCGGCTTACGACGATGCACCTTCAAATAAGGATTCACACTCGGTGGCTGTACTACACCGCTATTTACTGTCAGTCCGGTGTAACGACTGTCATTCTCGGGATGTTCCATATAGGCAAAATTAGCCAATATCCCACACATACCCAAACCGTCGCCGTCAAAAAAACACAAACAATCAAAAAAAGCCTCCCCAAGCCCTCCAAACACCCCATCGCAGCCCATTCCACATCCGCCCCTAAGGTCCTTAAAGTCCCAAAAGTCCCGGTCCAATCAAGTACCTCGGCGTAGCCCATTCCACATTCGACATTCAACATTCCACATTCGACATTATCTTCAGCATTCCACATTCCACATTCGACATTATAAAAAGGGTCCGGGCGGCATCCGATAATCGGATGCCGCCCGGACGGTT
>OLGM01001458.1_pt1 | contig 10406 bp, 11 predicted proteins | sample 1606001 | NCBI WGS metagenome assembly OLGM01 (sample SAMN03283294) | human gut metagenome | biome: human-associated habitat; material: feces | host: Homo sapiens | place: Peru | collected 2012
CTGTTTCCGCGATCGACAAGGCTCGCGCTAAGGGTGTCATCAAGAAGAACACCGCCAGCCGCAAGATCAGCCGTATGGCAAAGCGTGCTAACAAGAACGCTTGATCGCGCAGTTTGATTGACGAACAAAACCTCTGTATCGGGTACCCGGTACAGGGGTTTTTGTTTTTTCCGGGGTCATGTCCCACATAGCGCAGCAAAGCTCTGCCGCTGCACCGGTTCCAGCAGCTGCTCCGGCGGCAGGGACTGCGGCGGCACTGCCACCCACCACGCCGCCCACGCGACGGGCACAACCACCGCCAGCGAAAGCCCCGGGTACAAAAGTGCCGGCTCGTGCAGCCACGGACTGCCGGGCGGCAGCACCAGCGCCGTGCATAGGCACAGCGCCGCCCACAGCTCCCACAATACGGTCTGACCGCTGTGTTTCATCCACCTCACCTCCGTTTTGCCCCCAGTTTACCAGCCGCCGGGCGCAAAATATAGCGAAGCAGCGCGGACAAAACAGCTCAGTTCTGGTCGTGGCTTTTGCCCGCAAGGCTGCACACCACGCCGCAGACAAGGCTTGCGGTGATGCCCGCAGAAGCAGCGGTCAGCCCACCGGTCAGGATGCCGATAGCGCCCTTTTCCGCCACGGCAGTGCGCACTCCCTTTGCCAGCAGATGCCCGAAGCCCAGCAGGGGCACGCTCGCCCCCGCACCTGCAAACTCTGCCAGCGGCGCATACAGCCCCACCGCCGAGAGCACCACCCCCGCTACCACATAGCCGGTCAGGATGCGGGCCGGAGTCAGCTTTGTCAGGTCGATGAACAGCTGCCCCACCGCACAGATGGCGCCGCCTATTAAAAATGCCCACAGATAGTTCATTTCAGCTCTCCTTTTCCGGCGCGGTCAGCTCTACCAAGTGCGCCACCGCCGGGATGCTCTCCTTCTGCAAAAAGGTGGTCTGGCTCATCAGCGCCCCGGTGGCGATAAACAGCACCCGGCGGCTGCCGCGGCGCAGAAGCTTTGGCAGGATATGCCCACAGAGCACGGCGGCGCAGCAGCCCGCGCCCGAGCCGCCGCTTTTCACCCGCTGCTCCTCGGCATCGTAGAGCAGACAGCCGCAGTCCGCGTGGTTTTTCAGCAGCAGACCCTCTGCCGCCAACAGCTCCCGCAGCATCTGACTGCCCACCAGTCCAAGGTCGCCGGTATAGATGCAGTCGAAATCCCGCAGTTCTGCATGGGTATCGGCAAGATACTGCAACAGCGTGGCGGCGGCTGCCGGTGCCATGGCTGCGCCCATGTTGTTGATATCTTTAATATCATAATCCTGCACCCGCCCAAAGGTGGCGGCAGCAATGCCTACCCCCTGCCCTGCCGGGCGCAGCAGGCAACACCCGGCGGCGGTAGCCGTCCACTGTGCCGTGGGCGTGCGTACCGCGCCATAACTCAGCGGAGTGCGGAACTGACGCTCTGCCGCGCAGAAATGGCTGGAAGTCATGGCCAGCAGGTTCTGCGCCGCGCCGCTGCTGCACAGCGCCGCACCCAGCGTCAGCGCCTCGGCCATGGTGCTGCACGCCCCGAACAGCCCCGCAAAGGGTACGCCCAGTTCCCGCAGCGCGTAGCCGGAGGCGGTGCACTGCGCCTGCAAGTCCCCTGCCAGTGCAAGGTCTACCCGCTCTGCGGGCAGAGACGCTTTTTGCAGGCAGAGCCGCGCCGCCCGCAGCTGCAATTGCTTTTCGGCGGCTTCCCAGCTGCGCTGTCCCAGCCGGTTGTCGGCGGTCAGTTCGTCAAAGCCCGCCGCCAGCGGGCCCTCGCTCTCTTTTTTGCCGCCCACCGCCGCCTGTGCGGCGATGACCGGCGGAGTATGGAACAACAGGGTATCGCCCCGGCGCTCTGTCATAAAAACTTTCTCCTTTTCTGCAAAAAATGCCCCGGAACGTGCTATACTGGTGCTGTGACGCTGCAATATCCGGCGGGGCTGTTCCGTATTATAAGGCAGAAGCCCCCAGCAGCCAGAGCACCGCGCCGTACACCACTGCCGCCAGCGTGCCGTACACGATGACCGGCCCGGCGATGAGGAACATCTTGGCTCCCGTACCCGGTACCCGTCCCTCGGCCTTGAACTCGATGGCCGCACTGACCACCGCGTTGGCAAAGCCGGTGATGGGCACCAGCGACCCCGCCCCGGCCTTTGCTGCCAGCTTCTGATACCAGCCCAGCGTGGTCAGCACCGCCGAGAGCAAAATCAGGGTGCAGCTGGTCAGGGTACCCGCCGTTTCGGCGTCCGCGCCCTGCCGCAAAAACAGCTGCCGCAGCCCTTCGCCCAGCAGGCAGATGCCGCCGCCCACGCAGAACGCCCAAAGGCAGTCTGCCAAAAGCGGCGAGTGCGGCCCCGCCTTCTGCACCCGGCGTGCGTATTCCTGCGCTGTCATCTTCATTTTCCCGCGCCCCCTTTTGCGAATAGTCTGCCCGGGGCGGCGGGTGCTTATCCTTTTTTGTGAAAGAAGGTAGGTTCTATGTATTCTTCCCACCACCGTAAACATCATGCCCGGCGTCTGCTCTGCCTGACGGCGCTGCTCTGCTTTGCGGCGGGCGGCACCGCCTACGCCTGCTCCCGCAAGGCTGCCGTGCCGCAGCTGCCCGAGCTGCCTGCCGAAAGCCTTGAACAGCCCGCTGAAAGCCTTGTGCAGGCCGCAAGCACCCTGCCCGATGTGCCGGTGCAGCAACCCGCCGAGAACGGCACACAGCAGAGCACCCTTACCGCCGCACAGGCGCAGGCGCTGCTGGATGACCCCCGCATGATCCTTGTCAGCCGCGCCCACAAGATGCCGGAGGACTACCCCATCGAGACCAAGGAATGCGGCTCGGCTACCGCCATCAACAAAACTTTGCAGACCGAAGCCGCCGACGCCTTTCTTTCCATGCAGGCCGCTGCCGCCAAGGACGGCGTGGACGTGCGGATGCAGAGCGGCTACCGCAGCGTCAGCTACCAGAAAAAGCTGTACGATAACAAGACCCAGTACTACCGTGATAAGGGGCTGAGCGAAGCCGCCGCCCGGGAAAAGGCGGCTGCCATCGTCAACCCGCCGGGCCGCTCCGAGCACAACTGCGGCCTTGCCGCCGACCTGAACAGCCCGGAGCACACCACCCTTGACACCGGCTTTGCCGACACTGCCGCCTTCCGCTGGCTGTGCGAGAACGCGGAACAGTACGGCTTTATCCTGCGCTACCCCAAGGAGGCCGAAAGCGTGACCGGCATCACCTACGAGCCGTGGCACTGGCGCTATGTGGGCCCGGAAAACGCCGCCCTGCTCAACCAGAGCGGCCTGTGTCTGGAGGACGCTGTCGCCGTTTTGCAGCGCATTGCCGCCGGGGAGACCGTGACCGGTTAAAATCCAATGAAAACTGCCGGAAAACCCTGTGGGGTGCGTTGCAATTTACCTGCCGTTATGGTAAGATAAATATAGTCTGCCCGTGTGCGCGGCGCAGCCCCGCACCCCGACAAATGAATTCAACAAAAGAAGGAATATTTTATGATAAACCGCACAAAACTCTCTGTGATCGCCGTCAGCGCCGTGCTGGCCGCTGCCCTGACCGGCTGCGGCGGCAGCGCTTCTTCTGCGGCTTCTTCTGTATCCAGCGCCGCTGCCTCTGCACCGGCTTCCAGCACTGCCTCTTCGGCGGCAGATGCCACCGAAAACGGCACGGCCGAACTGGACAGCGCTGTGGAAAGTCTGCTGGCTGCTGACCCCATCTCCAACCAGTTCGAGATCACTGCCATGAACATCGAGTACGACTTCGGCCTGAAGGCTGAGGACGTGGCCGGCTACAAGGGCGTGAAGAGCAACGACAACGGCGATGCCGGCCTTGTGCTGGTGGTGGAAGCTGCTTCCGGCAAGGCACAGGATATTGTGACCGCGCTGGAGAGCTACAAGCAGGATCAGGTGGCTTTCTACGGCAACTACGCCGAGTTTGCACAAGCACAGAGCAACGTGGAAAATGCCATCATCTCCTCCAAGGGTGATCGTGTGGTCATGGTGATTGCCTCCAACGAGTGCTCCGCAGACCTGACCAGTGCTGTGGACAGCGCCCTGAACAGCTGAATCTGACCTTCTGAGCCGGTGCCATCTGCGGCATCGGCTTTTTTCAGTAGATTCCTCCCGCATCCGGGATGGTGAAATCGTTATTGCCTGCAAAACTTGTAAAAAGGAGGCTGACCCCTTGGTTTTCAGCACCATCATCTTCCTATTCCGCTTTTTGCCCATCACGCTGGCGCTGTACTATCTTGCCCCCGCAAAACTCAAGAACACCGTGCTGTTTTTGTGCAGTCTGGTGTTCTACTGCTGGGGCGAGGTGCGCTTTTTCCCGGTCATGGTGGCGCTTATCCTCATCAATTACCTCAGCGGCCTTGCCATCGAGCACTTTGACGCAAAGCCCGCGCTGCGCCGCTTCTTTCTGCTGGTGGCGCTCGTTGGCAGCTTGGGGATGCTGTTCTACTTCAAGTACGCAAACTTTGTGCTGCGCAGCGCAAACGCCCTGCTGGGCACTGCCTTTGCCGAGATACAGGGCATCGGCACGCTGCCGCTGGGCATCAGCTTCTACACCTTCCAGACCCTTTCCTACTCCATCGACGTCTACCGCCGGGATGTAAAAGCCGAGCGCAACATCATTGATTTCGGCGCTTATGTGGTCATGTTCCCGCAGCTCATTGCAGGGCCTATCGTCAAGTACCGGGACGTCTCCGACCAGCTGCACGTCTATAAGCACCGCTATAACCTCAAGCAAATTGAGGAGGGCATGACCCTGTTCACCTTCGGTCTGGCCAAAAAGGTGCTGCTGGCGGACGCCGTGGGCGCATTGTGGACGGACATCATCGGGGTGGCCGACAGCCCCTCCACCACCTTTGTGGGTCTGGCGAACGCTTCCACCCCGCTGGTGTGGCTGGGCATCATCGCATATAGTCTGCAGCTGTACTTCGATTTCTCCGGCTACTCCCTGATGGGCATCGGCATGGGCAAGATGCTGGGCTTCGACTTCCCCGCAAACTTCAACTACCCCTATATCTCCGCTTCCATCACCGAGTTCTGGCGGCGCTGGCACATGACCCTGTCCGGCTGGTTCCGGGAGTATGTGTATATCCCGCTGGGCGGCAACCGCAAGGGGCTCAAGCGGCAGATCCTGAACCTGTTCATCGTGGAGCTGCTCACCGGCATCTGGCACGGCGCAAACTGGAACTTTATCTGCTGGGGTCTTTACTACTTTGTGCTGCTGGCGGCCGAAAAACTGTTCCTGCTGCCCTACCTGAAAAAGGGCAAAGTGTGGCCACACCTCTATACCCTGTTCCTCGTGGTGGTAGGCTGGGCGATGTTCGTGGGCAACGACACCGGCGTGTCCTTTGGGCTGCTGTTCCAAAAGCTTTTTATCCCCTCCGGCGGGGTGTCGCCGCTGTATTTCCTGCGGAATTACGGCGTGCTGCTGGCGGTAAGCGTGGTGTGCTGCACCCCGCTGATCGAAAAGCTGTGGGACCTGCTGCGCAAGAACGTGGTCACCCGCTGCGCCGCCATCCTGACGCTGCTGGTGATCTCCACCGCCTATGTGGTGGGCAGCACCAACAGCCCGTTCCTGTACTTTAACTTTTAAGGAGGCGGGAAGATGTCCAAACACGAAAAAAAGACCTTCTCCCTTTTGCACTATCCGGTGCTGGTGGTGTTCAGCCTGTTCTTTATCGGGCTGTTCGCGCTGGATATGGTCACCCCGGACCGCAGTTACAGCGAGCTGGAAAATACTACCCTGAGCCAGCGCCCGGCGCTGACCCAGTTCACCGCCAAGGGGCTGAACAGCTACTTTACCGCCTACACCAAATACGTCAAAGATCAGGTGGCAGGGCGCGACCAGTGGATCAGCCTGCAGAGCGTGGTGGAGACCACCCTGCTGCAAAAGCAGCAGAACGGCGGCATCCTGCTGGGCAAGGAGCACATGATGTTCCCCCGCACCTACGGGCTGCTTTCCAGCGAGGAACGCACCCTGCCCAAGAACACCGCAGCGCTCACCAGCCTGTGCCAGCGCTACCCGGGCAAGGTGAATGTGCTGCTGGCACCCGCCGCCAGCGATATCTATAAAGAGAACGTGCCCGCAAACGCTCCTTTGCTGGACGAGGACGGCTACCTTGACCAGCTTTCCGCTGCGGTGCAGGCTGCGGGCGGCAGCTTTGTGGACGTGCGCGAGACCCTTACCGCCCACAAGAGCGAGTATCTTTACTACCGCACCGACCACCACTGGACGAGCCTTGGCGCCTACTACGCTTACAGCCAGCTATGCGATACCCTTGGCCTTACCCCCTTTGACACCGCCGCCCACACCGCGCTGACTGCCGACGGCTTTTATGGCACCCACTACGCCAAGGCGCGCACATGGAACGCCGTGCCGGACGTGATCACCTACTACGACCTTGACAACACCCTGACGGTATGGAACGTGACGGCGGCAGGCCAGCCCACTGAGGGGCAGACCACCGGCCTATACGATACGGATAAGCTTTCCGTCTACGACAAGTACGCCATGTTCCTGCACGGCAACAACGGCCTGAGCCGGGTGCAGGGCAATGGCAGCGGACGCATCCTTGTCATCAAAGACAGCTACGCCAACTGCTTTGTGCCCTACCTGACCGCCAACTACGCCGACATTGACGTGGTGGACTTCCGCAACTACAACTATGGCTTGGACAAACTGATCGCCGACAACGTCTACGACCAGATCCTTGTGCTGTACAATTTTGACAGCTTCAAGAGCGACCCCTACCTTTACCGCGCCGGGGTAACAGGCTAAACAGCCAAAAGCCGGAATTATTGCAGTCTATTTTCACAAATTTAATGTGAAAATTTCATGCGTCTCGCCAGTTTTTGCACAGATGTGCTAAAACCCCTTGATAAAATCCTACCACTGTTGTAGAATGACCATATAGAGAACAATGCTCTATCAGTCTTGGATATGGACGCTGAGGGATCGGGATGCAATGCGGCATTTCCCTTTGACAAAGGAGTATTGAAGATGAAAAAGATGAATTATCCCGCAGACTATGCGGTTCTCTCCAACGAAGAAATGACCTATACTTCTGGCGGCGGCGCCGTGAGTGATGCTGCCGGCATCGCCACCACTGCTGCTACCGTTGTAGGTGCTGTGGTGCTGGCCTCCAGTTACGTCTGGGGCATCAAACAGGCACGCACATGGCTGCAGCAGGATGGTAACAAGGACGGTAACTTCTTTACCGTGCTGGGTCGTGCCACCGATGCCCTTGCCGCCGACATGGGCAAATCTGCCGGCAATTTTGTGCGGGATGCCGTTTCCACTACCATGGTGGTTGCACTGGCTCCCCTGAGCGTCGTTCTGCTGATCGTGCGCTGAGCTTTTTAGCCCTTTTAATCAGATAAAACGGTGCTTTTTTGGGTGCACCGTTTTGGATAGCTTTGTTTCAAAAGGAGTGTTATTATGGAAAAAATGATGATGCCCGCGTACTACAATGTACTGTCCACTGAGGAAATGACCTACACCGAAGGCGGTGCTACCACCACCATGACTGAGGCTCTGCTGTGCTGGCTGATTCCTCCGTATGGCTGGTTCAGAGGCGTGACCGCTGTCCGCGATTACCGTCGTAAGAATCCCAACACCTGGCTGGAGACCGGTCTGGACGCTCTGAGCAAGGACATGGAGAAGAGCGCAGCCAATGCCATCCGTGACATCGCCTGCACCGCTTACATGATCAGCTCCAGCGCTACCGGTGTCGGCCTGATCATCAATGCAGCGATCATCCTGCTCTGATTCATCTTATCTCATAAGACCGGCTCGGAGTACACCAAAGAACAAAGCAAGCGGAGGCGCTGCCCGAAAGGACAGCGCCTCCGCTGTTTTTGTGGGATCTTCTTTTTGCCTTTCGTCTCATGTATCCCAGCTTTCGTCTAAAGTATGGTGCATTTTAGACGAAAGTGCAAGTGTGTGAGACGAATCCCCCTTTCTCGCACGCAAAAAAACGGCGGCACGCTCCGATGGAACGCGCCGCCGTTTGGTTTTTATGCGTTGAACATATCCTTCAGCTTTTTGAAGAAGCCCTTACGCTTTTCGTAGTTTTCTTCCTTCAAGGTGCCCTCGAATTTCTTCAGAGCATCACGCTGCGCCTTGTTCAGCTTTTTGGGGATCTCCACGTCGCACTTGACGTACATATCGCCGCGGCCGCGGCCGTTCAGGTACTGGATACCCTTGCCGCGCAGGCGGAAGGTGGTGCCGCTCTGGGTGCCCTCGGGCACGGTGTACTCCACCTTGCCGTCAATGGAGGGCACGGTGATGCTGTCGCCCAGCACAGCCTGACTGTAAGTGATGGGCACTGTGACCCACACATCGTAGCCGTCGCGCTGGAACACCTCGCTGGGGCGCACGGTGACCATGACGATGACATCACCGGCGGGGCCGCCGTTGGTACCGGCATCGCCCATGCCGCGCAGTGCAAAGCTCTGGTCGTCGTCGATGCCCATGGGGATGGACACCTCCAGCGTCTTTTTGGTAGCCACCTTGCCGCTGCCGTGGCAGACCTTGCAGGGGTTCTTTACCAGCTTGCCCTTGCCGCCGCAGCGGGAGCAGGGCTGCTGGGTCTGCATCACGCCAAAGGGGGTGCGCTGCTGGCGGATGACAAAACCGCGTCCGCCGCAGTCCGGGCAGGTCTCGGGGCTGCTGCCGGCGGCACAGCCGCTGCCGTGGCACTCGGTGCACTCCTGCTGGCGGGTGATGGTGATGTTCTTCTTGCAGCCGTGCACCGCCTCGTCAAAGCTCAGGGTGATGCGCACCCGGATGTCCTGCCCCTTGCGGGGGGCGTTGGGGTTGTTTGCCTGACGGGACGAGCCGCCGAAGCCGCCAAAGCCGCCGCCGAAGATATCACCAAAGATGTCGCCCAGATCCACACCGTCGCCGCCAAAACCGCCAAAGCCGCCGGGGCCGCCGCCGTTCTGTGCTGCATAGGTGGGGTCAACACCGGCAAAACCGTACTGGTCGTACAGCTGGCGCTTCTTCGGGTCCGAAAGTACCTCGTTTGCCTCGTTGATCTCCTTGAACTTTGCCTCGGCGTCCTTATCGCCGGGGTTATAGTCCGGGTGGTACTTCATGGCAAGCTTGCGGTATGCCTTTTTGATTTCGGCATCGCTTGCGCCCTTGGATACCCCCAGCACTTCGTAATAATCACGCTTTTCCTGTGCCATATCCACTCACCTCTCCGGGAACGCCCTCCCCGGGTAACGCCCCGGTCGGTTCCTCACTCTATAAACCAGCAAGAGCCGCTCCGGCCTAAACCGGAGCGGCTTTTGCTCTATTGCGCGTGTGCCCGCCGGTTTGGCCGGACACAGCGCTTTGTGTCAGACTTAGACTTCCTTGAAGTCGGCATCCACAACGCCGTCATCGTTGGGCTTTGCATCGGCTGCGCCTGCGTCAGCACCGGGCTGTGCACCGGCGGCCTGCTGTGCGGCAGCGGCTGCCTGATACATCTTCTCAAACACCTGGCTCAGGGCTTCCTGCTTTGCCTTGATGTCGTCCACGTTGCCGGACTGGACAGCGGTCCGCAGGTCATTCAGCTTTGCCTCGGCATCGCTCTTCACGTCTGCGGGCAGCTTGTCGCCGTTCTCCTTCAGCATCTTCTCGGTCTGGAACACCATCTGGTCGGCACCGTTGCGGATATCGACCTCTTCACGCTTCTTCTTATCGTCGGCAGCAAACTGCTCAGCTTCCTTCACAGCCTTGTCGATGTCCTCCTTGGACATGTTGGTGGAAGCGGTGATGGTGATGTTCTGCTCCTTGCCGGTGCCCAGATCCTTGGCGCTGACCTTCACGATGCCGTTGGCATCGATATCGAAGGTGACTTCGATCTGAGGCACGCCACGGGGAGCCGGAGCAATGCCGTCCAGATGGAACACACCCAGACTCTTGTTGTCGCGGGCAAACTCACGCTCGCCCTGCAGCACGTTGACCTCAACAGAGGGCTGGTTGTCGGCTGCGGTGGAGAACACCTGGCTCTTGTGGGTGGGGATGGTGGTGTTGCGGTCGATGATCTTGGTGCACACGCCGCCCAGAGTCTCAATGCCGAGGCTCAGCGGGGTGACATCCAGCAGCAGCAGACCCTTCTTCTCGCCGTTCAGAACGCCGCCCTGAATGGCAGCACCGACAGCCACGCACTCATCGGGGTTGATGCCCTTGAAGGGCTCGCAGTTCAGTTCCTTCTTCACTGCATCGTAGACAGCGGGGATACGGGTGGAACCACCGACCATCAGCACCTTCTTCAGGTCGGAAGCACGCAGACCTGCATCCTGCAGAGCCTTGCGCACGGGGGTCATGGTACGATCGACCAGATCAGCGGTCAGCTCGTTGAACTTTGCGCGGGTCAGGGTCATATCCA
>OLGM01001459.1_pt1 | contig 10399 bp, 8 predicted proteins | sample 1606001 | NCBI WGS metagenome assembly OLGM01 (sample SAMN03283294) | human gut metagenome | biome: human-associated habitat; material: feces | host: Homo sapiens | place: Peru | collected 2012
TAACACCCGTTAACCAATTCGTTTAAACTTGTTTCCAGGTGCAAAGGTAAAAGATATTGATATCATATATCATAACATAAAGACAATTGGCTAATGATTGATAAGGGCAATGTTTTCCATAGGTAGAGAATGCAACATTCCATTCCACCCTTAAAACAAAATCCACAGATATGTAACTATATCTGCGGATTTTGAATGAAGGGTGTTATATATTTTAATCTTTAATCTCTTAATTGACTGGTTCTGCATGAACGTAATAGTAATCATTCTTGGAGTCAGCATCGTCGCGATTGAGAACAAGTGCAATTCTCGTATCAACAGTTGCCCAGTATGTAATAATATGCGCTTTTTCAGGAAGAGCCTTAAATAAGGTGCGGTAATGCTCTTCCTGCTTATCCACTTCGGTTCCCTTGCCCATAATGGTTAATCATAAGTTCCGTCAATTCACGAGCCTCCTTTTGCAGAATAGCGACATCATTTCCCTTACCTTTTTCCTCAGAATTGTAACGCAGTTCAGCATATACCTTGTTCATATCATTGTTGTATGTCCTTGGTTCATAAACGGTGAAACTTCGGCTTTTATCAAGCAAACATGTAGCAGTAAACTCTCTTGGCTTGCTCATCGCAAACTTTCCCCAATCGAAGCACAAGAATTTGTCATTATAGACATTGTGGTGCATTGTATATATATAGACAACACGACCTTTCTTGTAGCCTGCAAAATATGAGGTCAAATCTGTGTTTGTGTCAAAGAAGCGAGTTGTCCACGTCAGTGCTGTTTGAGCCTGCCCCGGCTTATGACGATGTACGACATATCTGTGTCAGGAAGTAAACTGTTGGCAGATTTCCAAACTATATAGTCGAAATACTCCAACGCAGGGTTTGGAAGAATTGATGTGCCGAGATGATCCGTCAGCGAGAACTTTACATTTCCAAAAGCTACAATAACACTTCCATTCGTATTCTCTTCAAAATCGTCGGGATTATTATAGCTCGCACTTACACGAAACTTACAGTCATTAGGAACAGCATCTGTAAAATCTATGTTTGCATCATAATCGTACGCTTTCTTTGTCTCCGCAAGTTCGTTGTCCATCATGCGCTGATAAACCACCATGCCGTAGAATGGTTTCAGATTATCATGCTCAACGGTGGCATCGCCCAGTTTCTGCAAGGTGTACATATAGAACTTATTTGACTCTTTTCTTTGAAGCGTAACCACAGACAACACTTGCATATAGCGATTTTGAATACTTTGACTTGCCGAACCACGCATGATGAATCCGGTCACTGCATCATAAAAACATTTTGCCTTGTTATATAACTTACCATAGGTATCACCATGTTGAAATCCTATCAGATGCCCGTCCGATTCAAACAAATAATCAATTAATCTAAGACATTTTATTCTCAATGTTTCTTATTCTATCGGACAAAGCTATGATTTCCAAAAGTACTGCCCAGCAACCTACAGAAACAAAAATACTGCCTACAAACATAAAAAACGCTCGAGGAGCGCACATTTCAGAACCCGATTCCCAGATACCCTTACTGATAAGTGTGCCTAATAAGATACCACCAATCAGACCGGAATAGGCAATAACGAGGATCATCTTTTCTATAATTGTTCTTTTCATACGTTTCGTTTTATATTGTCTGTTTTTATAAACGCTAAAATAGATATTATATTGCAGTATAAACGAACATATCTGCTAATGTTTATGTCAAGTGTATCACCAAAAAGAGCATCGCTAATCCGCGATGCTCTTTTAAAGTTATCAAATAAGCATCGAAGATAATTAATTCTCCATGAACTTCTTGGCAGCTCTGAGCTGACGCCTCATAACACTGAGAAACTCCTGGCTCTCCTGCAGCACGTTCAGATAAACAAGCGAAATCTGCATTAGTGTATTGTCCTTCATTTTCTGCATACGGTCAATATGCTTCTTTCTGAGCACAGAGAGTTCATCCTTGCATTTATCTGCCTCGGTGAGAATCTCCCTGTAATTACTATAGCTGCTTGTCTCTATTTGCTCGCAGCACATTTTCATCAAGTCGTTTATCTTCTGGCGTATTGGCATAAATTCCTTGATGTACTCGGAAGGAAGCGGGTTGAAGTTGTTGTCAACGTGCTCCTTGATAGGGTCGGGCGAGCGCATCATTATTGCACAACAAATTGGAACTTTTGATGTTTCAGTATTGCGTAAGCCTTTGTGCTGTCTTGGCTATAACTAAAAAGGACCTTCTGTAAATGGGTCTACTTCCTATTATTTGAGAACAGATACGTTACTATCAATTCCATTTTAATTCAAGTTTTTATTTCTTAATAGTTAGCAATAAACTATTTGTTGTTTTCCTGCCATTTTTTAACACACTTTAAAGCTCTGATTTGTTCGTTTCTATTGAGAACTTACCTAATAACAAAATGTCCGCAAAACCAAATTCTTGGAATTGCGGACAAAAATGAATAGTTTTATATAATGTTAGAAAGCTGCAACATTATTAATACATGGTGTACCCTTGGCATCATCGAATACAATGCGAAGACCATTGGTCTTTACCTTGTCAAATCGCAGGATACGCTTGTAACCGATTGTGGTTGTCTCTTCCTTTTGACTGAGCTTTACCCAGTTCTTGCCCTGAAGATAATATACAGTGAATGCTTTCACACGCTGTCCTAAAGGAATATACTCCTGGAGCAAAAGTCGAGATATTTCTCGCTCTTTACCAAGACGGAACTCAATGCTTGCACCCTTAACCTTTTTAGAGGCCCAGAATGTGTCGTATTTTCCGTCATTAACGTTTTTACCGACATTCTTACCTTGCTGGCTGTCCACTTTAGGAGTAACACCTTTAAGGACATTTACAGACATCTCCTGCAGGATTCTCTTGTGGAAGTTAACTGCATTGGCAGAGTCTATTGGATGTATCAGTCCGTCTTTATCAACAGGGAAGTTGAGCAGGAATGTTGCATTGTGTCCCACGCTTCTGTAATAAAGGTCACATAACTGATCAACGGTTTTTACCTTACTGTCTTCTTTTTCATGATAGAACCATCCCGGTCTGATTGATACATCGCATTCTGCAGGTGTCCATTGATCACCATTCTCCCAACCGAACTGTAGTTGCTTTGGCTTGTCGTAACCAGGATAAACTGTATTTGAAGGAATCATTGCCCAGTTGGTTTCACCTGCAAATCCATTCTCATTGCCTACCCATCGGCATCCAGGACCACCATCGCCAAAGATGATAGCATTAGGCTGCAAGCTGTCAACAATCTGGTACAGTTTGTCAAACTCATAGTAATTCTTGCGGTCAATGGTTCGCTTCTCTGCTGCACCGCCATACCATCCGTCACCACCATTGGCACCATCAAACCAAACTTCGAAAATATCACCATAGTTGCTAAGCAACTCTTTGAGCTGTCGCTTATAATACTCTACGTAATATTTGGAACCATAGCTTGTCTGATTTCTATCCCATGGTGAGAGATATACGCCGAATTTCAAACCATACTTCTTGCAAGCTTTTGAGAGCTCTCCAACAAGATCACCTTTACCGTCTTTGTACGGAGAGTTACGGATACAGTAGTCGGTAGTATGAGTTGGCCACAGACAGAAACCGTCATGGTGTTTTGCTGTAATGATGACACCTTTCATGCCAGCAGCGACAAGAGTTCTTGCCCACTGCTCACAATCCAATTTCTTTGGATTAAAGGTCTTGACGTCAGAATCACCATATCCCCATTCCTTATCATTGAATGTATTCAATCCGAAATGGATGAAAGCATAGGTCTCCATCTTCTGCCATTCAACCTGTGCTTGACTCGGAACCGGGAGAATAGGTTTCACTCCGTTCTTGCTACTCTGTCCAAAAGTTGTCAGTGCTGTAGTACCCACCAACAAGAGTGTAATGAATAATTTCTTTTTCATTTTTGTTTGATATTTAATGATGTTATAGATTGCAGTCTCACTCTGATTTCTCAGAGTGAGGACTATTTGGTTATCTTACAGGACGAATCACGAATTTGAATGCATAATCCTGATAAGGAAGCATATATTTCTCAATAGGTAATGCACCCCATGTATTGATACATCCCAATCCCATCTGTCTCTGACTAATGTGTACAGAGGTAAAGTCTCGTGGTACAAGGTCTCCAGAATGTTCTTGATTCTTTACCGGTCCGCGGTAAAGATCTGAAGTCAGATAGTTCAAGCTTGAACACTCCATTGGCTCATTGGAGAAAAACTCCAGACCTTTATTGTCTTTTGTCAGAACCTTCCAATATCTTACCTGCGTCTTGTTGCCAGACTCCTGTGGACGGACGTATGGATAATACTGATCCTTTACCAACTGGGTAAAAATGCCCAATCTGTCGGAGTTGTTACGGTCTGCATAATTCTCGTTAGGACCCTTTCCGTAGAATTCAACTCTATCAAACTCCTTAGGCATCTGCAATTCCATTCCATAGCGTAGAAGATTTGGCTTGTTCTCCGCATCAGGATTTACCTTCAGATCTTGTTCAACAGTCAGTTCTCCATTATTATTCAGTGTATAGGTAAGAGTCAGTGTAGACTCTGTTTCTTTGAGATACAACTCGGCAACAACAGAACCATTCTCCTTACGGGTAAAATTCTTCAGTTCCATACTTGGCTTATTCCATGCTGCACTTAATGTAGGCATATGTGAACCAAAATCGTTGTCTGTGCATGCTCTCCAGAAGTCTGGAGTCAAATCAAATCCTCTAACAAGCATAGGTGTTTTGTCAACATCCAAATAAGAAACAAGTCCTGTTGTCTTACTGATGGTAACATCCACACCATTGGCAGAAAGAACGAGATACTTGGCATGATCTACAGCCTTGACTTTGGCTGTTTCAGAGGAATTCAATACAGGGAACTTATAGTCGCTAATCACAAACTGCTGGTGGGCGATTTCTTCATCCTTACTTAGAAGAAGCGAATCACTGTTCAATTTGTACGAAAGATTCAGTGTCTTTTCCTTTCCTCTGTACTTCTTGTCTGCAACTATCTTTGCATATCCAGGAATTGCAATGGTCTTGCTTGTCTGAGGAAGAATATTGTATTTGCCAAGGTTGATTAAACCGTTTGCCATACTTTTTCCCTCAACCTCTATTGAATATACGAGATTTACGTTGTTCAACGGAACAAAGAAGTTCTCGTTGAATACAGAGACAGTACCCTTGACCTTGTTCTCAAGTTTGCTCCAGATGTTCTGATGGAAGTATTTCACTTCGTAAGCATGAGGATTTGGTCTTCTGTCCGGACTAACCAAGCCATTGTTGTTGAAGTTCTGGTCAGACATTGGGAAACGACCATAATCACCGCCATAAGCATAGATCTGATTACCAGTTATCTTGCTCTTGTCGCGCAGACCCTGATCAACAAAATCCCAGATAAAACCACCCTGATACTGAGGATACTGACGGATCAAATCCCAATACTGCTTGAATCCACCCATAGAATTACCCATGGCATGGGCATACTCCTGCTGAAGAAGAGGTTTGTCACAATAATCCTTTTCCAGATATGCTCTACAACTGTCGTAATCAGCATACATAGGACAGAAAATGTCAGTCTTGCCAGCCTTCAGACCAGCCAACTCGTATGACTCAACAGGACGGGTTTCATCATGCTTGCCTGTTGAACATGCCATTTCGTATTGTACTGGACGAGAACTATCATATGCCTTCACCCAATCGTAGGCATCCTCCATGTTCTTACCATAACCTGCTTCATTACCAAGACTCCACATAATGATACAAGGATGGTTTTTGAGAACCTTCACATTGTGCATGTTACGCTCAATATGTGTCTTGTTGAACAACTCATTTTTAGCCAGAGTCTCTTTACCAAATCCCATTCCGTGGCTTTCCAGATTTGCCTCAGCCATAACATAAATACCATATTCATCACACAAATCATACCAGCGTGGGTCATTTGGATAGTGGCTGGTGCGTATAGCATTGATGTTTAATTGCTTGGCAACCTTTATGTCACGAATCATTTTCTCAACACTGACAACATATCCTCCATCAGGATCTATCTCATGACGGTTCACACCCTTGATAAGAACAGGCTGTCCATTTACCAAGAGCTGTTTTCCCTTGATCTCGATCTTTCTGAAACCGACATTTTGGCGAATGACTTCCAATACTTTATCTCCATCCATCAGTGTCGCTCTGAGAGTGTACAAATTCGGCGTTTCTGCTGTCCATTTGGCTACATTCTGAATGGTTGACTCTACTGTTGAATTGCCACCCTGTAACTGTTGCTTTCTTTCAAAAACCGTATTGCCAGTTTTCTTGTCTATCAATTCTACCAGAACATTCTTTCCATCACATGATTCTGTAGAAAAATGAATGGCAAAGATACCGTCTTTATAATTATCGGACAAGGAAGAGGTTACGTTCAAGTCCTTAATATGTGACTTCGGCTGAGCATAGATATAGTTCTCTCTGGCTATACCGCGAAGTCTCCAATAGTCCTGATCCTCAAAATAAGAGCCATCGCACCATCTCATCAGCTGCATGGCTATCAGATTCTCTTTTCCTGGTTCTACATATTTAGTAATGTCAAATTCCGCAGCTACCTTATTGTCTTCAGCATAACCAACAAACTTTCCATTTACATATAGGTTGATATTGCTGGAAAATTCGCCGATGTGCAATATTATATTGTCACCATTCCAATTCTCAGGAATTACAATCTTACGTCGGTAAGATCCGACGTAATTGCCAAGATCCTTCACATAAGGAGGATTTGATTCCCATTCATTTTCCCACTCATATTTTATGTTGGTATAGACTGGCACGCCATAGCCATTCAACTCCCAACATCCAGGAATTGGCATCTTACCCCAATTAGAATCATCAAGATTGAGAGAATAGAAATCTAAAGGACGCTCATTGGCATTCTGCACCCAATTGAATTTCCAATTTCCTTCAATAGACAAGAATCTCTTTGAAAGCTTCTTGTCATTTCTGTCAGACAGTTCCTTATTCTCATAGCCGAAGAAATCAGAAACAGGCTCGTTACGATTGATGTTGTTCACCAAAGGGTCATTCCATGGCTCTGTCTTCTGGGCATATACATTACCTGACAAAGCCATAAAAAGTACCATAAAATTGCATAATTTATTCATAATCAATAGGTATTTATAGTTTTATACTTGCTCCAAACTCAACAGTGAAAGGACGAAGATAGCGTCCGGACATTACGTAGCCATTGAATCGCTTGGCTTCTTCCGGACCTATAAGCTCTGAGCCGGATATTGTACCGCTGGCACCTTTTTGGTTCAGGAAGTTGACTACACCAAGGTTGAATGATAATTTGTTGGTAGCATTCCATTTCACACCTGCGAAAGTTTCCCAATGGCCGTTAAACCAAAGGGCATTTGAAAGGTTAGCATACGTTTTTCCAAAATATCTGAAACTGCCCCATACAGTCATCTTATCCTTGTAAAAGGTATAACTTGGGTCAAGCTCAATCAGTATCTGTGGTATTTCCTTGACAATGTTACCAGTGGCGTTTAAGTCTGCGGTCTCACCATCATCAAACTTTACTGTCACAGAATAGTCCTTGTATGTTGGTTTCTGATAAGTAAAGAGGGCATGAAGATGCGCACCCTTGAAAGGGTCAAGTTCCACATTGGTTGTCCATCCAACAGTCTGAATGCTATAATTTAATGAGGTTGTCTTTGAAATACTAGTGCCAGGTTTGGTTATATCCTGCTGGTCTGTATTGTTCGTTTTCTGAATCCAGGTTATCATTGATGTAACATCAATCCACTTATTGCGATAGTATATACCGCCACGGAGCAATGGAATGCGGAGACGCAGGTCCTGCGGTCCCATATTGGCATAATCTGTCATGCGAGGAGAGCGTTCCATTTGAGTGAAGTCAGCGGTGAGTCCCATACCTTTATAAAAGGACCATGTAGCCGAAACTGTAAATGCATAATTGAGTTTATTCTTTGTTCTGTGCTGTGGTGTAATGGTTACACCGTCTGCATTGGTTGCACCGACATACATGTCTGCAAATCGTGCATAAGGCAACTGGTCTACTGACATACGACACCACTCTAAGCGTGCGCCATAGAAGAAACGGAGGCTTTCAATAGGACGCCACTCGTCTGTGAAATATCCTGCTAACTTATTCTCATTACCGATAGCATAGTCTGTAGAAATCTCATTGAACCCATAATAAGTTGTTCTGGCAGTCGGGTCTGAAACCATGGAATGTGATAGAAACTCTGGATACTCCTTTACACTGGCATCCCATTGTGTTGACGCAGACCAGTAGTCTAAGTCAAAGTTCCATTCGTTGAGACCTATTTTAAGATTATGCTGGCCATAGTTTCTCATCACCTCAGAGGTGAGAAGGAAAGATTTTGCCTTTGCAGTATGAAACCAGATTCTTCGACCATCCATCATACCTGTATAAAGCTTTCCATTCTTGTCATAATACGTATTCGTATTACCCTCAACCTTTCCATCTTTGACATTCATGATGGAACTGCCGCCAAAGTCGGCATAGTTAGCATCAACCCAGGTATATTTAGCCTTTGTATCCAAGTTCCATGCATTACCTAAATCCCATTTGAATAATACAGCAAATTCGTGAGATTTGCTTTTGTTCCAATCATTGATAGTAGTGTTTTTCACTTCACCTGTCTTCATATCACGGTACATAAAGTTCTGAGAAGCTGGAACGTATGAAGATGTACCCAATTTAAAGCCATCCAATTCTGTCACATCACCATTAGTGTGATAGATAAATGGTGCAAACTGGGTTATGGAACCCATACGCTGACTGTTTGAGAACTTGTAGAGAAAAGACAACTGACCTCTGTTTCCCCAATGCTTTGTCAGGGCACCCTTATAAATCTGGGTACGGTCATTATAGTTGGTAAACTTCAAGTCAAAGGTTCCCGGATCAAAGTTTTGATACATATTCAAGGCATAAGTCCAGCCTTTAGCCAGAGGTCCTGAAACGTTCAAATCAAACTGATGCATACCATAATGGTTGCCTTTGTAATTCAAAATACCCTTGAACGTATTACTGCCTAAGTCGCTGAAACTGTTTACAGAATAAGCAATGTTTCCTGTAGCGATGGCTGATTCCTGTGGGTTCATCAATCCTACCTCTGCCAAGCTACCATCACTTCTCCAATGAGCCGATACAGGATGGATGTAAGAAGAATAAACGACTGGTAATCCGTTCTCGTACACATTTACATCTTCACTTGGAAGACCTATCTGAATGTAACGAGGTGCATTGGCATCGGATGCATTGAGCATCACATTGCGTTCTGCTTTCTTTTCTACCATTGTAGTGTCTGACTTCTCTTGAGCACTACAAATGCTTGGGATGACCACGCAACAAGATAAGAGCAAAAGTTCTCTTCTCATAACTTTAAAACATTAAAAACGCTAAATACATAATGGATTTATTTCAACCATACATGCAATTACGCTTTATGTCCGTTGCACCTATACGGACCAAATAAACTACTGAACACATACATAAGGGAAACGGCGTTGGTGCAGTACGAGCTACTCTGTCAAACAATCCTGAACTCCTAAAACATCCTATACAAGCCAGTAGTGGAATACACTTTGTTACCTCTAAGATAATTATGAAATTTTACTATACGTTATATCCTACTAATGGAACTATTCTGGTGTAGTTGATAATAAGTTTGCTATTTTAATAATCTATTGGGCGGTCTATAACTGCCTTGTATATTCCTGATCCTGGTTTGATATTATTTTGATATTATGATATTATTTAGATATTTTATAGAATCCAAGTGTGTGTATAACCAAGTGCGCTTGTAAACGCCATTTCCAATATGCTTGTCCTTCCCGTCTTTCTCACTCGGCATTCGTCAATTAAGGTAAGGCGTGAAAACGATTGCAAAGGTAAGACTCAAAACTTAATAATCAAAAAAAAAAAACAATATTATTAAACTTTAACGGTAATAACCAAAATGTTTATCAGATTTCAATATATTCTTACTTGTTGGCACGGATCTTTAATCCGTAATCCTTTAGAAATAACATCTGCCTTTACGTTATTTGTTGCTTTTTTGTTTTCTTCTCTGCTCTCTTTCTCAACCTGCGGCGCAAGTTCAAGCTGTATTTTTCGGCCCAATGCAGCCAGTTCCGCTTTTTTACTACCTTATCATCGAAAAAATGTATGATTTAACATTCGTTATCATCGAAAAAGTGTGTAATTTACTTGTTTTTATCATCGAAAAAGTGTATCTTTGCAACAGAAATATTTAAATTTCAGTTAGTTATGAAAAGAAAGATATACAAAAGGATATGTAGACCAAGAATGGATGGAAAACATCCCTATCATAGCCATTGGCA
>OLGM01001461.1_pt1 | contig 10383 bp, 7 predicted proteins | sample 1606001 | NCBI WGS metagenome assembly OLGM01 (sample SAMN03283294) | human gut metagenome | biome: human-associated habitat; material: feces | host: Homo sapiens | place: Peru | collected 2012
CCATATTTCTATCTTTATTTTTAAGGTCACAAATTGTGACCTTAAACGTATTGTTACTTATTGTTGTATGCAAAGGTAGTGTTTTTAGCCTTTAAGCCACTATTGCACAACGGTAGTTTGACACTTTAAAATCCGAAAAAAGTTAAAAATATTTGATGGAGTTCGTTCTGAACTCTTTTTTTTGTCAAATTTAATTCTTATATTTGTATTTAGATAGTGTTAGACGTTACGATATTTTGATGCAAATATGACTCTCCAATTGAAGAAAAGCGGCAGTCACACCTACTTGTACGCAATCAAATCGTTCAGAAAAGAAGACGGAAGGTGCACGACCAAGGTCGTCGAGAAGTTCGGGACCGCCGAGGAGCTTCGCGAGAAGCTGGGAGGCGAGGACCCCATTGAGTGGGCGCGCGCCAGAGTCGCGGAGATGACGGCCGCCGAAAAAGAAGAGAGCCAGAATGTCGTCGTGGAATATAACCCGAAGGCGTACATACAGAAGGGCGAACGGCGCAGCTACAACGGAGGCTACCTGTTCCTGCAGAAGATATACTATGAGCTGGGGCTGGACTATATCTGCAAGAAGATAGCGAAGAAGCACAAGCCGCTCAAGTATGACCTGAACGGCATCCTTTCCATGCTTGTGTATACCAGGATACTGTATCCGGGATCAAAGCGGTCCTCTCTTGAGGATGCCGGGAAGTTCTTCGAGCAGCCCGGGTGCACTCTGGAGCAGGTGTACAGGGCGCTGTCGCTGCTTGCCGAAGAGTTCAATGAAATCCAGGCGGACGTGTATAAACGTAGTCTGAAACTTGGGAAGCGCAACACGCAGGTGGTGTACTATGACCTGACGAACTACTTCTTCGAGTGCGAGGAGGAAGGCGGCCTGGTGCAGTTCGGACACTGCAAGGAGGGCCGTCCGCTGCCAATTGTGCAGATGGGACTGTTCACGGACCATGACGGCTTTCCGCTGGCGATGTGCATCGAGCCGGGAAACAAGGCGGAGACCGGCACGCTCAAGCCTATGGAGCAGATACTCAAGGACAAGTTCGGCCTGTCGAAGCTGGTGGTGTGCACCGACGGCGGACTGTCTTCATACGAGAACCGCAAGAACGACAGCGCCGGCGACAGGTCATTCGTTACGGTGCAGTCCCTCAAGAAGCTCAAGGGATATCTTCAGGAATGGGCGCTGGACTGCAAGGGGTGGCGTACGGCCGGCTCTGACAGGGAATACGACATCAGCACCCTGGACTCCAAGGAGCATTGCGAGACGCTTTTCTACAAGGAACGTTGGGACCCCACCAAGATGTCCACCGGAGAGACGCTGGAGCAGCGCATCATCGTCACGTTCTCATTCAAGTACAAGGCGTACCTCTCTTATGTGCGCGAACGGCAGGTGGGCCGTGCGGTCGCCCTGCTGCAGAAAGGGCAGGGCGTGACGTCCAGGCGCAAGAGCCCGAATGACGCCAAGCGCTTCATCAAGGCCGAGCACTGCACCGCGGACGGTGAGCTCGCGCAGATAGAAAGCTACTCACTCAATCAGGAGATGATAGACCAGGAGGCCCGCTTCGACGGCTTCTATGCCCTGTGCACTGACCTTTGGGATCCTGCGCCGGACATCATCAGACTGAACGGCGGCCGATGGATCATAGAAAACGGCTTCCGCATCATGAAGACGGACTTTGACGCAAGGCCGGTCTACGTTAGGAGGGACGACCGCATCAAGGCCCACTTCCTCACCTGCTTCCTTGCCCTGCTCATATACAAGTATCTGGAGAAGAAGGTCAACCGGGGAGGCAGGCACTTCACGACGGAGGAGATAGTGGGCACGTTGCGTTCAATGGACTTCCTCGGCATCGCCGGTGAAGGATATGTCCCGGCATATACCAGAACGGACCTCACAAACCACCTGCACGGCAGCGCAGGGTTCAGAACCGACACGCAGATAGTCACAAGACAGAAGATGAGGGGCATCATCGCCCAGACCAAGAAACGCGAGAAAGATGATGACGGAAGCGACAAGCACTAGGGACGGATGGCCGAGGGACTTCGGACGGCGTAGCCGCCCGTGGCTTCGTGAACGGGAGGGGCCCGCGCTTAAGGCGCGGGAGGGATAGCACCGACAGGTGCGTACCGGCCCGAAGTCCCTCGGCCGCAGACCACGAAAGGGCTTGTCTACTACAAAGTCAGAAAAAATCCAAAGGCCCCAAATCGCCAACTCAGCGGTCTGGAGCCTTGAATTATCCTTGTTTATACAAAACTAAGTGTCAAATACAGGAAAATAGACAAAGAATCAGTGACTTCAAAGTTTTTCTGCTATTCTTTTAATATTGGCTTCATATTGGTTCATTCGACTGAAAGATAAAGAATGAAATATTGCTATATTTGTATTTCCAAAACAGCGGTTTCGGAAATACTGGTTTCTTAACTTGGTGATATTCAGTATGAGGTTTTTTACAGAAAAAGATAGAGACCTTTATCCGCGCAACAGGAAAATTCAGCGGCTACAAGATAGAGCAAAGGTCTTTGTCGATGCGTGATATGTAGTACCTTATTTCAGCACCTCATCCATATTGGTATAATTCAGCAGTTTGATTTCTCCGGCGGTGTTCTCGAAGTTGCCTGCATATACAACTGCTTTGCCATCTACCGGTGCTTTGACCCATTCGTCTATCCGCTTCAATGCCTTCTCGAAGTCTTTGTGGTAAGTCATTGATGATTTAATCTCAATACCGTATAGTCTTGTATTTCTTTTTAGCAACAGATCAATCTCATTCTGGTTCGAGTCCCTGTAGAAATAGAGATTGCTTTCTTTGCCCTGGTTATATCGTTGTTTCAAAGCCTCTGTAACGACAAAATTCTCAAACAGCGCCCCGCGCATCTTGTCTCGTGAAAGTTGTTCAGGCGATTCGATGCCGAGTAGGTAGCAGGCTAATCCTGTGTCTAAAAAATATAGTTTAGGCATTTTTGTAAGTCTTTTGCTTGTGTTTTCGAAATATGGCGGCAGCAGAGTCACTATGTAGGATGCTTGTAGCACCGATAGCCACGAGGTGATCGTGTTAGGGCTGACACCTATCTCGTTTGCCAGTTCTGATGCTTTGAACAAAGATCCGATTCGCCCGGCACATAGTTTTATAAATATGTGGAACTGCATCATATCCTTGATTTGCAGTAGGTCTCGCACGTCCCTGTCCAAGTATGTTTTCATATATGCGGGATATAGAAATTCCGGTACATTGCGCCCCGAATATATTGCCGGATAAAATCCATTGAACAGTAATTTGTCAAGTGGTACATCTGCCGTCAGATCCTTTGTCTCAGAGTATGACAGAGGCATAAGCTCAAAGACGGCTGTACGTCCGGCCAACGACTGAGTGACCCTCTTGAGCATCGCGAACTGCGAACTACCGGAGAGAATGTACCTCTTGTCGGGATGCTCGTCTACAATGCCTTGAATGTATGACAAAAGATCCGGTGCGTTATGAACCTCATCGAGAATCATTCCCTCCTCATTCTGATTCAGAAAGGCGATCGGATCATTCTCGGCAAAACTCCGGATGTCAAGGCTCTCCAGTGAGTAATATGGCAAATGAGGGAACAGATTGCGTATCAGCGTCGTTTTGCCGGACTGACGGGGGCCGGTGACGGTTATTACTGAGAAATATCGATAGGCTTCCTCAAGTACTGAGGATAATTCCCTGTGGATGTACTTCGCTTCCATATCTATGCAATTCTGAAGTTCTACTGCAAAATTACATAAATATTTCGGATTTATAAATTATTTCCGACCGACTTTGTCAATCATAGATGTGGCGTTCACGTATTTTGAAAATTTTTCCGAGCGACTTTTCATCTGATCAGACGGAAAGTCACTCGTTTTTTTAGATGCGTAAGTCGATGATACGCTGATCAGTTTTTTGAGAATTCGGCCGGACAAACCACTTGGAGCGACACGTCCTTTGTTATTTGTCGGATGTTGAATATCTTTGCATCACATAATTGAGACTTATCGACAATGAGATCAAATACCGTTAACATGACTGTTGTCGGAATCCGCCTTGTCGGCATTCTGCTGTGTGTTCTGTCGCTTTCTTCCTGCGTCTGGAACTCTTGCAGGGATGTCAAACGAGCTCTTTCCAATGCCGATGAGGTGATGTGGACCCACCCCGACAGCGCCCTTGCAATCCTTGAGTCCGTGGACACCCTTGACCTTCGGACCAAGTCGCTCCGCGCGAGATATTCACTGCTTTATACTATGGCGCTGGACAGGAACGACATATTCTCTACGGATTTGAAGGTCATAACGCCGGCGGTGCGGTATTACGAACGCCGGGGAACCGATGATGAGAAGATGAAGACATTCTATTATCTTGGGACGGTGCAGCATAATGCGGGAGATCTGCAATCCGCCATTGCCAGCTACATACGGGCCAAAGAATATTCATATACCTCTAATAATTTGATTTTCAAGGGGCTCATTTCCTCGACAATCGCAGATGTATATAGACAGAACAAAAATTACTACGAGTCAATGTCTTATGCCAAAGAGATATAGACCGAAAAGATTCCTTAAGATGAGGCAGGTTATTTTTTGAAGGTTACTTAATGCCCGTCCAAAGTTACGTCTTTGCCTACAGTTTTCCAATTTCTTCGGTCGCCGGCAGGTATTTATGATGATTATTCAAAAAAGACGCGGCGGAAATTTGGTCAACTGAAAAAAGTGTCATACCTTTGGCGGAACAAGATGCGACCCGTTGCGGTGGTTATATATTTTTCGGAATATTCCGAATAATGTGAAAGATTGTAGTCGCCGAGGGTTGATTTTGTTTGAGATTGACACATAATTATTAACACGCCCCTGAGGGTTCAGGGACACAAATGACTTTTTTATCGTACATTTCGCTATGGAAGTAAAGAACGCTGTAGCCGGAACGCTGGAGTCAGGTGACATCATGATCCAGATTGCCCCGGCCGAGACGAAAGGTCTGCACATCGACCTGGACAGTTCTGTGGCCGCCCAGTTCGGCAGACAGATCCGTCAGGTCATTGAGGAAACTCTTACCGAATTCGGACTGGAGGACGCTGACATCAAGGCGGTTGACAAGGGAGCCAGGGATTGCACCATCCGTGCCAGGGTGACCGCCGCCGCCGTGCGCGCCACAGGAAAAGATGTTTGGGCTTAGTTTAGGTTGAGGAATAAGTCGCGGCGCCAGGGACCGAAGGTGCGCGGGTTATTCCGATAATCAGTTACGATTATGGAAAGATTAAGAAGAACAATGATGTTCGTTCCGGGCAACAATCCCGGAATGATGCAGGATGCCTTCATCTACGGGCCGGACTCGATCATGCTCGACCTGGAGGACTCCGTGACCATGGCTGAGAAAGACGCCGCGCGTCTGCTCGTCCACAACGCTCTGAAGTCAATCGACTACGGCGACACCGAAATGGTTGTCCGCATCAATCCTCTCAGCACACCTTACGGACGCAAGGACGTTGAGGCTGTCGTGAAGGCCGGCGTGCAGGTGATCCGCATGCCGAAGACCGAGACCGCCGACGAGGTCCGCGAGCTGGAGGCGGAGATTGAGAAGGTCGAGAAGGAACTGGGATGCCTTGGCAGAACCCGCATGATGGCCGCCATCGAAAGCGCCGAGGGCATCTGCAACGCCTTCGCCATCGCCAAGGCCTCGAAGAGGATGATGGGCATCGCCCTCGGAGCCGAGGACTATTGCGCCAACCTCAAGACCCAGCGTACCCCGGGCGGAGCCGAGCTGCTCTATGCCCGCGAGACCATCGTGGTGGCCGCCAGGGCCGCAGGGATCGACGCTCTCGACACGGTATATTCAAACCTCGATGACATGGAGACATTCCGCAAGGAGGTCGAGCTCATCAAGACTCTCGGATTCGACGGCAAGTCCATCATCAACCCTCGTCAGATCCAGATCGTGAACGAGGTGTTCGCACCTACCGAGAAGGCCATCGAGAAGGCTAAGAAGATTCTCGCCGCCATCAAGGAGGCTGAGAAACGCGGCTCGGGTGTCATCGCCGTCAACGGCAAGATGGTTGACCGTCCTGTCGTCATCAGGGCTCAGCGTACCATCGATCTCGCCATCGCTTCAGGCATATTAACAAAGGAGGAAGTTTATGAGTAATATAAGGGAAAGGGCGGAGCTTGTCGATAAGGTTGCCGCCGCAATGGGCAAGAAGGTGTACTCGGGTGAGACCCCGAAAAACACCACATTCCGCAAGGATCTTCAGAAGGTTCAGTCCAAGGTGGTTACACTTGAGGATGCCATCAGGCTCAGCGGCCTGAAAGACGGAATGACAATCTCCTTCCACCACCATTTCAGAGGCGGTGACAAGGTTGTGAACATGGTTGTGGGCAAACTGGCCGAGATGGGATTCAAGAATCTCCATCTCGCCGCGTCCAGCCTCTCAGACGTTCACGCTCCGCTGATCGACCACATCAAGAACGGGGTGATCACCAAGATTTCCACATCCGGACTTCGCGGAGAGCTTGCCAAGGAGATCTCACACGGTCTGATGAAGGAGCCTGTGGTGTTCCGCAGCCACGGAGGACGTGGCAGCGCCATCGCGAAAGGTGACCTGCACATAGACGTGGCGTTCCTGGGCGCGTCTTCCAGCGACCCTGCCGGCAACGCCAGCGGTTACTCCCGTTCCGAGCACGCCAAGTCAATCTGTGGCTCCCTCGGCTACGCCAAGCCGGACGCGCAGTACGCTGACAAGGTCGTGATCATCACCGACGATCTCGTTGACTATCCGAACACACCGAACTCGATTTCCGAGCACGATGTCGATTACGTTGTCCTCGTGGACTCAGTCGGAGACTCGTCCAAGATCTCTTCCGGAGCCATCCGTGACACCAAGAACCCTCGCGACATCCTGCTTGCGATGAACGCCGCGAAGGTGATCGTCAACAGCGGCTATTTCAAGGAAGGCTTCTCGATCCAGACCGGATCCGGCGGAGCCTCGCTGGCCGCTGTCAAATATATTCGTGAGGAAATGATCAAGCGCGGCATCCACTCCAGCTTCGCGCTTGGCGGCATCACCGCCCACATGGTCAAGATGCACGAGGAAGGCCTCATCGAGCGCCTGATTGACGTGCAGTCTTTCGACAGGGTGGCAGCCGAATCAATCAAGAACGATCCTTTCCACAAGGGAGTCTCCGCCAATGAATATGCCAGCGCGGATGAGCCGGGATCAGCCGTGCACTATCTCGACATCGTGATTCTCTCTGCCCTTGAGGTGGATGTGAACTTCAATGTCAACGTGCTTGTCGGCAGTGACGGAGTCATCAGAGGAGCCGTCGGAGGACACCCTGACACAGCCGCCGATTCAGCCCTCTCGATCATCGTCTGCCCACTTATGCGTGGACGCATCCCTTGCGTTGTGGACGAGGTCACGACTCTCATCACTCCTGGCTCGACAGTCGATGTTGTTGTCACTGAATATGGCATCGCGGTCAACCCGCGCCGTCCTGAGATCGCCGAGCGTCTGAGGGAGGCCGGACTGAAGATCGTGGACATCCATGACCTCAAGGAGCTGGCTCTGAAGTCCATCGGAGTCCCTGATCCGCTTCCGTTCGGAGAGAAGGTCGTGGGAGTCGTGATGAACCGTGACGGCTCCGTGATGGATGTCATAATGAACATCGAGGACTAAGACTGTTTTTTATGGAGATTACGCTTGACCAATTGCTGGCAAGTCGTGAGGAACGGGCTTCTTTCCAGAAGGAACTTTTGAAAGGTTACCCTGGAAAGACCTTGGTCTGCCTCACGGTCATAATGCCGGGTAAGGTCAAGCGTAATCTGCAATCGCTTGTGGTCGCCCAGGCCGCGGTCACGGCTCTGGTCTCGGCTTTCGGAGACTCGATGCTCAAATTCAGACTGCGAGACTTGCCGACCGGCTACGAGGCCTATCTCGTCACCCCGCTTTCCAACGAGGAAGCCAAAAAGGAGACCTGCCGGATCGAGGACACTCATCCGCTCGGCCGCCTTTTTGATTTGGATGTGATTGACGCTTACGGAGTTCCTATGCCAAGGGAGTCGGTGGGCCTGAGTCCGAGAAAATGTCTTGTCTGTGACAACGAGGCTCGCTATTGTATGCGAAACCGTACCCACACAATGGACGAGTTGACTGCTAAGATTGACGAAATGATTGAGTCCTATGTGCGATAACCGTCACTACATAAGCGAGGCTCCGCTGTCGTTGAACTCTGTCCGGAGACGGGTCGAGGCTTTCCTCGCCGCCAACGGGCTGAGACTGGCTCCGCTGGACCGTTATGTGGTGGTGACACGCGACGAGGACGGAGACGAAATCCTTGCCGGCGGCGGTCTGGACGGCAACGTCATCAAGTGCGTCGCGGTGTCGGAATCCGCTCGCAGCGAGGGACTTATGAATATCCTCGTGTCCCGACTGATCGTCATTGCCCGTGAGGAGGGCAGGGAATCGGTCAAAGCTTTCACTAAGCCGGAGAACGAAGGAATATTCAAAAGCCTCGGTTTCGTCTTGATCGCGTCCTCGCCGAACGCCATCCTGATGGAAAACGGCAGGGGAGGGCTTCCGGAGTACAGGAAGTACTTGGCTTCGCTTGCCCGTCCGGGCAGGAACGGGGCGATCGTGATGAACGCCAATCCGTTCACTAAAGGACATCGCTATCTGGTTGAGCAGGCCGCATCGCAGGTTGACAATCTTTATGTGATTGTTGTTAAGGAAGATAGGTCGCGTTTCCCTTACGTCGAAAGAAAGGCTATGATCGAGGCCGGTTGCGCCGGGCTTGACAATGTGGTTGTCTGCGAGGGGAGTGACTACGCCATCTCGGCGGCGACTTTCCCGACATATTTCCTGAAGAAGCTGGACGACGCGACGGACACTCAGATCGCCCTTGATCTGGATCTGTTTGTGAATCATATCGCTAAGCCTCTGGGCGTTACGGTGCGTTTTGCCGGCAGCGAGCCGGAGGATGCGCTGACCCGCCGCTACAACGAACTGATGGCGGAGATATTGCCTAACTTCGTAGAGATTCCAAGACTTGAGCAAAACGGCAATCCGATCAGTGCCACCTCATTAAGGCGTGCTCTTGACAAAGGCAACCTCAAAGAGGCGATGGAATATATTCCAGAATCCACCGTCCCTTACTTGGTCGCCGACCTTGCCGAGCGGGCGTTGAGGTTGGAACTCGACACGACCCCCAAACCAGGACTCGTGGACAGGCAGGACAACGGTGCCCACAAAGACATGGACTATGCGCTGATGTCCAAAAGCATCTCTGCATTAAGACCTTATCTGACAAGACTGGCTGTGGAGTCCGCCAAAGACATTGACCCGGCAAAGATAAAGGAGATCGGCATCGAGGCCGAAAAAGCGATGCTGAAGGCCACCGGCGGAGTGAATACCCACAAGGGAGCGCTCTTCTGCATCGGCCTGTCAGTCGCCGCGGCCTCCTGCCTGGCTTGCTCCACGAGGGCTGTGGAGGCATATTCATTCAAGGAACTTGTGTCCCGCGCCGCGTCGGAGATCCCTTCCGCCCGAGGTACGCACGGAGCCGAGGCCAAGAGAAGCTTCAAGGCTGTCGGCGCTCTGGAGAACGCCCGCGCGGCCTATCCGGAACTATTCACAGACTGGCTGCCGTACTATCGTTCGCTGGAAGGCGACCCTTTCCGCTGCCATAAGACGCTGCTTCACATAATGACGACCCTTGACGACACCAACATCCTCCACAGGAGGGGAGCGGAGGGTCTCGCCCACGCCGAAGCCGAGGCCGCAAGGCTTCTTGAGGACTTCAGCGAGAGCGGATTGTCGTCTCTGAACAAGGATTTCATCAGGGAGAACATCTCGCCCGGCGGAAGCGCCGACATGCTGTCCCTGACGATTTTTATAGAAAGCATAATTAACAATATTCATTAACACAAAACTAATTTACTATGGTTGAATTGATTCCTAATGGTGTTTATCTGAAGGGCGGCAAGACTCTCGTAAGTGATGCCGCGGGAATGCCATCTGCCGACGAGGCTCGTGAAAATACTATTGCCTACAGAATTCTCCGTGCCCACGATGTGGACGGAAGCAAAGGCAAGAAGATGCGCATCAAGTTCGATGCGATGGCTTCACACGACATCACTTATGTCGGAATTATCCAGACAGCCCGCGCCAGCGGACTTGACAAGTTCCCTATCCCTTACGCGATGACCAACTGCCACAACTCTCTGTGCGCTGTCGGTGGTACCATCAACGAGGACGACCATATCTTCGGTCTCTCCGCCGCCAAGAAGTACGGTGGTATCTATGTTCCTGCCAACCAGGCGGTTATTCATCAATATGTCCGCGAGGCTCTCGCCGGTTGCGGCCGCATGATCCTCGGTTCCGACAGCC
>OLGM01001462.1_pt1 | contig 10380 bp, 4 predicted proteins | sample 1606001 | NCBI WGS metagenome assembly OLGM01 (sample SAMN03283294) | human gut metagenome | biome: human-associated habitat; material: feces | host: Homo sapiens | place: Peru | collected 2012
CAGCTTAATAAATTTCTTCCGCAGCCAGATCGGTGCAACAACAAGCTTATTCCAGCTAAGCGGCTCCGAATAACCGGAAAGCATGTTAAAGACCGCTGTGGCATCCTCTCCGATCGCCTCCGAGCAGGTAAACATACCACAGTCCGTATACAGCTTTGCCGTCGAATCATTGTAGTTTCCGGTTCCGAGATGCACATATCTGCGGATTCCGCCTTCCTCCCTGCGGACTACAAGAGCGATCTTGCTGTGCGTTTTAAGGCCGACAAGACCATAAATAACATGGCATCCTGCCTTTTCAAGCATTTTTGCCCATACAATGTTATTTTCCTCATCAAAACGCGCTTTTAACTCTACCAAAACCGATACCTGTTTTCCGTTCTCCGCCGCCTGCGCTAAAGATGCTATGATCGGGGAATTTCCGCTGACACGGTAGAGTGTCTGCTTGATCGCAAGCACATCCGGATCTACGGATGCCTGACGGATAAAGTCAACGACCGGATCAAAGGTCTGATACGGATGATGCAGCAGGATATCCCCTTCGCGTATCGCATCAAAGATATTCTGTCCCGGTACGATCTGTGGCACACGCTGCGGGATATACGGTGCATAGCGAAGTTCATCCTTATCCTTTAAACCGTACAGCTTCATCAGAAATGTAAAATCGATCGGTCCGCTGATCTTATAAATATCATCCTCTGAGGCAATATGCAGTTCTTCCTTCAGGAAATTCAAAAGCTTTTTATCGATCTTTGCCTCCACTTCAAGCCGGATCACCTCGCCCCACTGACGCATTTTGAGCTGCTTTTGGATCTCTTTTAACAGATCGGAAGCCTCATCCTCATCAATGCTCAAATCCGCATTCCGCATAATGCGGTATGGATATGCACAGATCACATTGTAGTTTAAAAACAGCTTTGCAATATTACGCTCGATGACCTGCTCTAAAAGAATAAATGTGGTATCTCCCTCTTTTTCCGATGGGATCGGCACCAGACGCGGCAGCACGGAAGGCACCTGAACCGTCGCAAACTCCGCATCATGCTTTGCCATACGCTTATCTGTGTTTTCTTTTTTGACGAGCAGTGCAACAATGTTCAACGTCTTGTTTCGGATAAGCGGAAATGGTCTGGATGCATCCACCGCCATCGGTGTGAGCACCGGATAAACATTATCCTCAAAATACTTGTCTACATAGGCAGCCTGCTCTTTACTAAGCTTTTCAAATTCGTCGATCACAAGGATTCCATTTGATTTCATAAGCGGAACCAGTGAACGGTTATAGGTCGTATACTGGGTCTCTACAAGCTCTCTGGTCGCCGTATTGATGGCTGAAAGCTGTTCTTCTGCAGTCATTCCTGCAATATCTTTTTTCTTATAACCTGCATGCACCATATCTTTTAAGGATGCAACACGCACCATAAAAAATTCATCCAGATTGGAGGATGTAATGCTCACAAATTTCAAACGCTCCAGCAGCGGGATCGTCTTATCCCTTGCCTCGTTCAGCACGCGCTCATCAAACTTGATCCAGCTTAATTCCCGGTTTTCAAAATATTGCGGTTTAAAATACTCTTTTGCTATTTCCATTCTCCTGCCTCCTCTAGATCGTACGTTTTTCTTTTATGACCGGCTTGACACTGAAAATGCGTTCAAAGTCTCCTGCTTTCGCGTCAAAAAGCCCTTTTTCCAGTATGATATCATCCACAGACTCGATCGTGATCACAAGCTGCTTTCCGCGCAGGGATGCCTTTACATTTTTGAATTTCTGCTTGTGGCTTCTGTCCATTGCATTGGAAACCTTTAATATTGCTGCCAGCTTTGCAACGATCATATAACTCTTCTGATCCAGTTTATCTGCCAGCTCCTCATAGTCATCCAGTGGATACGTATTATATTTTACCGTACAGGCAACGATCTCCCGTTCCAGATGGGAAAGTCCTATGATCTCAGATGCCATGATAATCCCATATGCACACTCCGGCCCGTTTACCAGACTCACGTATTTCCCGCAGTCATGCAAAATTGCTGCAACCTGAAGGAGCAGACGCTCTCTTTTTCCCATCCCATGTACCCGCTTCATGCTGTCATAGACAAGCGTTGCCATCTCAGTCAGTGCATCAATATGCGGTGTGTAGCCATTATAGCGCTCCGCCATATATTTGGAAGCGGAAATAACATCCTCATCAAAATCATGCTCCACCCTGATCATATTGTGCTCAAGCGCATAATCACAGGCAATACCGTCATTGATATCCGATCCCGGAACCCAGATCGACGCCGCATCCAGTTCTTCCGCAATACGTTTGTAAAGCACGATCGACGGTAAAATGAGCGGATCTGCCTCATTGGAAAGACTTAATTCCTCCGCAATTTTCCCAAGACTGTTGCGGTTCATTTTATTTAAATATTTAACAAATTTTCCGGCATCCACGGTCGTCCGGTCCAGATTTTTCTCCAGTTTCCGGATGATCTCGGTACTGTAATCCCCCATCATGATCAGATACTGAAGCTTATTATCCTTGAGATAAATATCCTTAAACCGCTCCAGTTCCTTATCAACCAGTTCTTTGATCAGGTCATCATAGTAGATAACAGCATTTCCAATCTCCGAAAGCTTCTCGTAAATACGCATGGTTCCAAGCAAAAGATGCTGCGTCGTGATGGCTTTTCCCTTCCGGAACAGTGTGATCTGCAGACTTCCGCCCCCGACATCGACCACTGCTGCCCCCTTTTCGATCATCTTGTTAAATTCCGGACGTACCGCAACCGATTTATAACTGATAAAACGATGCTCGGAATTGCTTAAGACTTCCACATCCAGTTTTGTACGCAGTTTGATCTGATCGAGAATAAAAAGTTCGTTTTTGGCATCACGGACAGCTGCACTTGCACACGCCTTATACGCATCTACTTTGTAGCCCTCCATGATCTTTGTATATTCGGAAAGTACACTGCACATTTCCTCTGCCAGTTCATAACCGATATACCCTTTTGCATATGCATCCTTGCCAAGCTCAACTCTTTTTCTGATATAATCGATCTCACGTATTTTCCGTTTGGAAGACAGCTCAAATATCTTCATGCTGATTTCATAGGAACCGATGTAAATTGCTGCAAACGTTGTAATATTCATGCTTTCATCCTCTCTGCATTTTTCTTCAAGCGTCCGCTCCCTGCTGCCCGAGCAGATAATTGATGAACTGCTGCGCGGTGCGTCCGGAAAGTCCGCCATGCGAAAGTTCCCATTTGTTCGCCTCTGTGAGCAGTTCTTCCTCGCTCATATCCACATGCTGTTTTTCTGCCAGTACCTTTACAATGTTCTTAAACTCCTTCGGCGTAGGCGCTCCGAAATAAATGGATACACCGAACCTTGCCACAAGTGAGAGTTTTTCCTGTACCGTATCATTGTTGTGCAGATCATCTTCCTGCTGTGTACGGTCGCTGAATGTCTCTCTGACCAGATGCCTGCGGTTTGAAGTTGCATAGATCAGAACATTGTCCGGCTTTTTCTCCAGTCCGCCCTCAATGACTGCCTTTAAGTATTTATATTCAATTTCAAATTCTTCAAAAGAAAGATCATCCATATAAATGATAAATTTGTAATTCCGGTTTTTAATCTGCGCGATGACCGCGTTCAGATCCTGGAACTGATGCTTATATACTTCGATCATGCGAAGTCCGTCATCATAATATTCATTGATGATTGCCTTGATACTGGAAGATTTTCCGGTTCCTGCATCCCCGAACAGCAGACAGTTGTTTGCCGATCTTCCCTTTACAAATGCTTCTGTATTATCAATAAGCTTCTTTTTTGCAGACTCATAACCGACAAGATCATCCAGCTTCACATGGGCGATACGGCTGATCGGCGCGATCACAGCATTTCCATCTGCATCATGTTCAATGCGGAATGCCTTGTGCAGCCCAAGCGTCCCGACACCAAAATCTTTGTAAAACTCCGCAACACAGGAAAGAAACTCCTGTACATCTTTTGCCTGTTCAAGCTGTCTGCTCAGGGAGATGATCCGGTCACGGATTCTCTTATTTAATATTTTCCCATTGTCCGCCGTACTGATATAGTTCTTTAATATCGCAATATCGTCGACTTCCAGTTCTTTTTTCAGAATATCCAGATCAAAATCGAAAAAGTCCTTAAAAATGGAGAAATCGTGAAGTGCGATCTCCTCCAGGCTGCCACCGATCTTTCCACGTTTCTCGCAGGCCGTGCTGTATGCATTTTCATTGTTGATCAGAAGAAACGTCAGGAAGTTATGCCACAGATTTCCCTCAAAGCCATGGCTGCCCGCAAGTTCCAGCAGATCATGAAAGCACTCATAAAATAAAGCCCTGATATCCGCTTTGTTATAATAGTCGTTGTTATAATTTTCTAAAATCCAGGTAAAATCATAAAATAACCTGCCGTTCTTAAAATCTTTGTATATAATCAGTTCTTTTGCACTTTTCATATCTGTTGCCTTCCTTACGCTTTGTTTTAATAATTTCCCAGAATTTTCAGCTTCACAGTCTCTTCTTTCAGACCGCGGAGCGCATTCTCTACCGCACTGTCTTCCAGATTTCCAACGAAATCTATAAAGAAACGGTATTCCCAGTTTCTATCTCTGATCGGACGTGACTCAATATGGTCCATATTCAGATTATTGTAAATAAAATGGGACAATGCATGATACAGCGAACCGCTTTCATGCGGGATCTCAAAGCAGATGCTGATCTTTTTCGCATCCCGCACATACATCTTTTTGCTCGATACGATAATAAACCGCGTACTGTTATTCGGGTTATCCTGCACACTTTCCTTTAAGATCTTTAATCCATAAATATCAGCTGTCAGTCTGCTTGCGATCGCCGCCTGATTCTTTTTCGCGTCCTCTTTGATCTTTTTTGCGGCCATCGCTGTGTTCTTGGTGCTGATGCTGTCCCAGTCACGATGCGTCTCCAAAAATCCGGCGCACTGCATCAGCCCCTGCGGATGGGAATATACCTGTGTGATATCCGAAAGTGCCGCATCCTTCGTGCCAAGCAGGCAGTGATCGATCTTTATGATCTGCTCTCCCACAATGCAGTTATCGTATTCCATCAAAAGATCATAGTTCTGTGATACGATCCCGGCGGAAGAATTTTCAAGCGGAAGCACCGCATAATCGGCTTCTCCGTTCTGGATCGCCTCCATCGCATCGCGCCAGCTCTCCACATGAAAATTGTCGGTATCTCTGCCAAAAAAAGTCTCCATCGCCACCTGGGCATAGGCACCTTCCACACCCTGGAATACAATTTTTCTGTTCTCCCTCGGCAGACTGTCCACCGGCACAAAATCCGGCTTTTCCAAAATTCCATGCTCCGTCAGCATCTGATACTGCCGTTTCCGGCTCATTGCCATGATCTGTTCAAACAGTTCAGTCACACCACATCTGGTAAATTCCGTTGTGGCAAGACCTCCTATTTTCTCCAGTTTGCTTTTTTCTCTCTCTTTATCTAAAACCTTTTTTCCCGTACCGATCTTGTATTCTGCCACCTGTTCCGCCAGGTTCATTCTCTGCTCATAAAGCGATACGATCTTCGCATCCACAGAATCGATTTCCTTACGGATATCTTCTAAATCTCGCATATTTCCACTCACCCTTATCCTGTTTTATTTTATATTAAAATTCCTTCTCCTATTTGTCAATGAACAAAACCGTCTCCTTAAGAAAAGTCGAATAAGGACAACTGGTTGGATTCCGGCAGCCCCTCGAGCAGTCCGAGATCCGACATAAGCTCAATCGCGGTCTTCGTTGCCTTGGTACGCTGTCTGAAATCATCCTTTGAAAGAAATTTTCCGTCTTTTGCAGCCTCAACGACCTGCTCGGCAGCTTTGCCGCCCAGACCTTCTATCGTATTTAACGCCGGCATCAGCTTTCCGTCAATGATCTGGAAATAACGGTCGCTGGCGCGGTAGATATCCACCGGCATAAATTCATAACCTCTTGCGTACATTTCCTGCACAATACGCATATCACGATAAACATCCTGTTCCTTTTTGGATAAGGTGTCTTTACGTTTTTCATAATCATGCATAAAGTAATTTAATTTGTCCTTGCCCTGACACATCAGTTCATAGTTAAAGCCGGTCGCACGGATGGAAAAATATGCCGCATAATAGGCAAGCGGATAGAACACCTTACAATAGGCGATACGCCATGCCATCATAACGTAAGCCGCCGCGTGCGCCTTCGGGAACAGGTAGGCGATCTTGCTCAGGGACGTGATGTACCACTCCGGCACGCCGTGCTCCTGCATCGTCTCGACCCAGCCGTCCTGAAAACCGCCGCGCTTGACCTTGCCCTTACGCACGCTCTCCATGATCTTGAACGAAAGCTTGGCGTCCATGCCGCGGCTGATAAGATAGAGCATAATATCGTCACGGCAGCCGACCGTCTGATTGACCGTCGCCGTGCCGGACATGATCAGATCCTTGGCGTTGCCGAGCCACACGTCCGTGCCGTGCGAGAAGCCGGACAGCCGCACGAGGATATCAAAGCCCTTCGGCTGCGTATCGACGAGCATCTGGCGCGTGAAGCCGGTGCCGAACTCCGGGATGCCGATCGTGCCGGTCTTGCCGACGATCGGGTCGTCATCCGTCAGGCCGAGCGGCGCCGCGCTGCAGAAGATGCCCATCGTCTCCGGATCGTCGAGCGGGATCTCGCGCGCGTTGACGCCGGTCATATCCTCGAGCATACGGATCATGGTCGGGTCATCATGACCGAGCTCGTCGAGCTTGAGCAGGTTTGCCTCCATGCAGTGATATTCAAAGTGGGTGGTGATGATGTCGCTGTTCGGGTCGTCGGCCGGATGCTGCACGGGGCAGAAATCCGTGACGTCCTTATCCTGCGGGATGACGACGAGGCCGCCGGGATGCTGACCGGTCGTGCGCTTGACGCCGACGCAGCCGAGCGCGAGGCGGTTCATCTCCGCCTTCGGTAGCGTCTTGCCGCGCTCCTCGAGATACTTGAGCACATAGCCATAGGCCGTCTTTTCGGCCAGCGTGCCGATCGTGCCGGCGCGGAACACGTGATCCGAGCCGAAGAGCTCTTCTGTGTATTTGTGCGCCTTGCCCTGATATTCGCCCGAGAAGTTCAGGTCGATATCAGGCACTTTATCGCCGCCGAAGCCGAGGAAGGTCTCAAACGGGATGTCAAACCCGTCCTTGCGCAGCTTCGTGCCGCACTGCGGGCACACCTTGTCCGGCATATCCGCGCCGCAGCCAAAGCCTGCGCCGGAGTCAAAGTCCGTATACTTGCACTGCGGGCAGACATAGTGCGGCGGAAGAGAATTGACCTCCGTGATGCCGGAGAAATACGCCACGAGCGACGAGCCGACGCTGCCTCGGCTGCCGACCAGATAGCCGTGCTCGAGAGAGTTGGCGACGAGCTTCTGCGCGCTCATGTAAATAACGTCGTACCCGCGCGAGAGGATGTCGTGCAGCTCGGTCTCGACACGGTCGGTGATGAGCTTCGGCGGGTGCTCGCCGTAGATGGCCGTCATCTTGCCGTAGACGAGGTCCTTGAGCTGCTGGGCAGAGTTTTCAATCTTCGGCGGGTAGAGATCCTTCGGCAGGAGCTCGAACACCTCGACGCTGTCGGCGATGGCGTTCGTGTTCGTGACGACGACCTCGTGCGCCTTTTCGGCACCGAGATACGAAAACTCGTCGAGCATCTCCTCCGTCGTGCGGTAATAGAGCGGCATGGGCTTGTCCGCGTCGGAGAATTTCTTGGCCGCCAGCAGGATGCGGCGGAAGATCTCCTGCTCGGGATCGAGAAAATGCACGTCGCACGTTGCGACAACGGGCTTGCCGAGCTCCTCGCCGAGCTGCACGATGCGGCGGTTGAGGTTGCGCAGGGATTCCTCGCTGCGCACGGTGCCGTTGTCGAGCAGGAAGCGGTTATTTGCCAGCGGCATGATTTCAAAATAGTCGTAAAACGAGGCGATGCGTCGGAGCTCCGCGTCACTCTTGCCGCGCAGCACGGCCTCGAACACCTCGCCCGCTTCGCAGGCTGAGCCGATGATGAGTCCCTCACGGTACTCCATGAGCAGGCTCTTGGGGATGGTGGGGTTGCGCTTAAAATGCTCCAGATACGACCGGGAAATGATCTCGTAGAGATTTTTCAGGCCGGTCTTGTTTTTCACCAGAATGGAGATGTGGTGCGTGCGGCGCTTTTCCTTCAGGCCGCCGCGCACGAGGTCGTTGAAGTCGCCGATCGTCTTTGCGCCCTTCGCCGCAAGCATGGGCAGGAACTTATCCATGATGCGCGCGACAACCATCGCGTCATCACTGGCGCGGTGATGGTTGAAGTCCGGCAGGCTCAGCCGGTTCGAGACCTGGTCGAGCTTGTGATGCTTGAGATCCGGCAGCAGATACTGCGCGAGCACAAGTGTGTCGAGATACACCGGCTCAAACGGGATGCCCGCCCGGCGGCAGGCCGCGCTCATGAAGCCGGTATCAAAGTCTGCATTGTGCGCGATGATCGGCCGCCCGCCCACGAAGTCAAGAAACTGCCGCATGGTCTCCGCCTCGTCGGGCGCGCCGGCCACATCGGCGTCCGTGATGCCGGTCAGCCGCGTGATCTCGGCCGGGATGGGCATATGCGGGTCGACAAAGGTGTCGAACTCCGCCTTGATCTCGCCGCCGGAAAAGAGCACCGCGCCGATCTCCGTCATGCGGTTCGTATCGAGGTGCAGGCCGGTCGTCTCGATGTCAAAGGCGACGAACTCCGTGTCGAGCGGCAGCGCGCTCTGCCCGTGCACGGCAAGCGTGCCGTCCACGTCGTTGACGAGGTAGCCCTCCTCGCCGTAGATGATCTTCACGCCGTATTTTTTCGACGCCTTCCACATATCCGGGAACGCCTGCGCCACACCGTGATCCGTCACGGCGATGGCCGGATGCCCCCAATAGGCCGCGCGCGCCACGAGATCCGCGGGATCGGAGATGGCGTCGAGCGCCGAGTAGCGCGTGTGCAGGTGCAGCTCCACGCGCTTTTCCGGCGCGTTGTCGGGACGGATGACCTTCTCCCCCTGCACGATGTTGCGCGGCTCGAGCACCATGTCTTCATCGTATTTGCTGTAGTTGATCTTGCCCTGCACACGCAGCCACATGCCCTCGTGGATGAGGCCGACGATGGTCTGGTCGTCCTCGGCGCGCAAAAAGCGCGACACGCGCACGCTGCCCGTGCTGTCGGTCATGTCAAACGAAAGCACGGCAGAGCCGTACTTTGCGATCTCGCGGCTGCTGACGGCAAAGACCTCGCCCTCAAGCGTGACGTTGCCGCTCTCGAGCGTGAGCTCGTTCATGGGCGTGATGTCTGTGCGCTTCGGAATGGGCTTGCCCATGAGCACCTTGGCCTTGGCCTTCTGCTCGGCCTTTTTCTGCTCCGGTGCAGGGTATTCCGCCTGGATCTGTACGCCGCGCAGCCGAAACTGCGCCGCGAGCAGCTGCTCAATATTCGTGCGCTCGACCGGCGCCGGCATACGCGCAAACCACGTGTGCAGCAGCATCGTCATGCTCTCGCGCTCGATGAGCACGTCGAGCACCTCCGCCTTGTCAAGGCCGCCGCAGCTATCCTGCAGGGACGCACAGTCGGGGAACATATCGAGAAACGGGATTTTTTCGCTCATAGTTTCCTCACTTTTCGCTTAGAATCAGATCCACCAGCGCATCGGCCAGCTTGTCCGCGGGGTACTTGCCGAGGATCTCGCCGCGGCGAAACAGCAGCCCGCAGTCCTTGCCGCCGGCGATGCCGTAGTCCGCCTCGTGTGCCTCGCCGGGGCCGTTGACGACACAGCCCATCACGGCGACCGTGATCTCGCGCTCAATGCCCTGCAGCCGCTGCTCGACCTCCTGTGCAAGCGCGATGAGGTCGATCTGCGTGCGCCCGCACGTCGGGCACGAGACAAAGCGCACCCCCTCGCGGCGCAGCCCGGCCGCCTTCAGAATGGCGATGCCGGCGCGCACCTCCTCCACGGGGTCAGCCGTGAGCGAGACGCGGATCGTGTCGCCGATGCCCTCGGACAGCAGCGTGCCGATACCGACGGCGGAGCGGATGATGCCGTTATACGCCGTGCCGGTCTCCGTGACGCCGACGTGCAGCGGATACGGGAAGCGCTCGGCCGCGAGCCGGTAGGCCGCGATCGTCAGCGGCACGGTGGAGCTCTTCATCGACAGGGCAATGTCGTCAAAATCATACCGGTGCAGCAGGTCAATGTGCCCCTGTGCGCTCTCGACGAGTGCCTCCGGCGTCGGGTGACCGTACTTTTCGAGCAGACGCTTTTCCAGACTGCCGCCGTTGACGCCGATGCGGATGGGGATGCCGCGCTCCCGGCAGGCTTCAG
>OLGM01001463.1_pt1 | contig 10379 bp, 8 predicted proteins | sample 1606001 | NCBI WGS metagenome assembly OLGM01 (sample SAMN03283294) | human gut metagenome | biome: human-associated habitat; material: feces | host: Homo sapiens | place: Peru | collected 2012
AAGCAACAACGACAGCATCAGGAACAAGAAGTGCAACAACAAACAAAACAAGTTACACAGTATCAAATGGGTCAATTACAGTACCAAGTACAGTAAGTGGAAGTAGTGGACCAAGTTCAACAAAATATGCTGGAGTATCAACAGCTGTTAGTTCTACCTCAGGTACAACACCAACAACTGAAACAACAACATATTATGCATATTATCAAGCAGCAATATCAGCAACGTTCTATTATTATAATGGAAGTGCACAAGCAACAACGACAGCATCAGGAACAAGAAGTGCAACAACAAACAAAACAAGTTATACAGTATCAAATGGATCAATTACAGTACCAAGTGCAGTAAGCAGTAGTGCTGGACCAAATTCAGCAACATATCAAGGTGTTTCAACAGCGGTTAGTTCTACATCAACGTCTGCTCCAACTACAGCTTATCAAAAGTATTATGCTGTGTATAAAGGAAAATGGACAATTACATTCCAAAAGGGGACTAATATATCTGCAATTGGTTCAACATCGGCATCATGTGATAGTTATAAGTTAAGTAATGGTACAGCCTATTCATCAACATCATGTACAGTTTCAAGTCCAACTACTTTTCCAACAATAACAGCAATAGAAGGTTATGCAGTAGATGGTTGGCGTTTATCAACATCTACAGAAAATAGTTATATTAAACCAGGAACAGCCTTGCCAACCTTATCTAGTGATTTAATTTATAATTCATACGTTCATCTTGCAGTAGCAAGTGAAGTTTCATATAATAATAATCAATCAGGGTTATTAGATAAGAATGGTGACAATTGTACTGATGTTCAATGTGCAATAGATTCAATTAACAGAATAATTGAATAAGAAGATTGACTAAGTTAATCTTCTTTTCTTTCTCTCTAGAGATTGAAAATTGCATATATTAGTGTTATAATGTATGAAGTGAGGTTAGATATGAAAAAGAGAATAATTAGACATAAAGAAAAATTTATAAAATATATTAAAAGAGTTAAAGAAGAACACTTAATAAGACAATATCTTAAGAATAATACTTTATTTATTACCTTTGTCTTAACTTGTCTTTTTAATTCAACTGTACTTAGATTTTTTACCATGCATACATTGGAAAATTATCTTTCAATAAAACCAATTATAGCCGATCTAATGATTCTAGTTTTATATGGTTCATTTGGTTATTTATTTAAACAAAAAAATAAAAGTATTCTTTTGGTAGTCAATACTTTGTTTGAGGCAAATAATATATATTCATCTTTAAGTAATTATACTGATGATGTTAGACTTTTTCCAATGGATGATTTTTTAACTAGTGAGGCATTAGCAATTAGTCCTGATTTAAAGATAAATCGATTAAATACTTTGAATGATATTATTAGTGAGAAACCTTTAATTGTTATTACTAATTTGATGGGATATTTAAGATTTTTGCCAGATGCTCTAAATTATAAAAAACATATCATTAGTTTAAAAGTAGGAGATACTATTTCTCCTAAAGATTTAGTTAGTAAACTTGTTAGTTGTAGTTATACTAGAAGTACGATTGTTACTAAAACTGGTGAGATTGGTGTACGTGGATTTGTTGTTGATATTTATCCTGTTGAAGAAGATAAACCAATAAGAATAGAATTTTTTGGTGATGAAATTGACTCAATTAGATATTTTGATGTTGAAACACAGAAGTCTTTAAAGAATATAGATAATATTACAATAAGACCATATTCAGAATTTTTAACTAATAGTTCATTTGTTGTAGAAGATGAATATGGAAAACAAAAATATTTACCAAAATATGAAAACGTAGTGTCAATTGCTAAGTATTTTGATGATGGATATGTCGTATTTAAAGATTTTGAACAGATCAATGTTAGTTATTTACATATTTTAGAGGAAATTAATTCTTATAGAAATAGTAGTGATTCTACTTTTACTTCAGATTATATGTTTGGTTTAGATGATATTTCTGTTAAGTTTCCATTATACTATATGTCTGTTGATAATTATGTTTCTTCAACAAATAGTATTAGTTTTAATTCTAAGACTATAAATAATTTTGCTGAAAATAGTGAACAAATAAATAAATTTATAAATAATTCTATTAGAGAAGGAAAAACAGTTTTGATATGTTTAAAGAAATATCAGCTTAGAAGTATTGCTAACAAATTAAACATGAAATTATATTATTCTGATTTGAATAGTGTTGTCGTTGGACAAGTTAATTTAATTGAAAAAGAGTTTAACCATGGATTTATTTATAATGATATTGTATTATTAACGGCTTCTGAACTATTTATAACAAGAGAAAAGAGTAGAAAATATAATACTACTTTTAAGTATTCTACTTCTATTTCTGATATTTCTAAATTAAGTATTGGAGACTATGTTGTACATAATATACATGGTATTGGTATTTATAATGGTATTAAAACTTTATCATCTTTTGGCTGTGAAAAAGATTATTTAGAGGTTTTATATCAAGGAACTGACAAGATTTATATACCTGTTGAAAAAATAGATTTATTGATGAAGTATTCTGGTAAAGAGGGAGTTCAACCTAAAATTAATAAATTAGGTGGTACTGAATGGGAAAAGACTAAAATTCGAGTTAAGGCTAAAGTTAGAGATATGGCTGATAAATTATTAAGACTTTATGCAGAAAGAGAAAAAAAATCTGGATATGCTTTCTCACCTGACTCTGAAATGATGATAGAGTTTGAAAATGATTTTCCATATGAACTTACTAGGGACCAAATAACAGCGATACAACAAATCAAAATGGATATGGAAAAACCAGTTCCGATGGACAGATTATTATGTGGAGATGTTGGTTTTAGTAAGACTGAGGTAGCATTTGTTGCTGCATTTAAAGCAATTATGGATTCTAAACAAGTATTATTTTTATGTCCTACTACAATTTTATCTAATCAACATTATGAAAATGCTAAGGAAAGATTTAAGAACTTTCCAGTATCTATAGCATTACTTAATAGATTTACTTCTCCCAAAGATGTAAAAAAGACAATAGATGGTTTAAAAGATGGTACTATTGATTTGGTTTTTGGTACTCATAGATTATTAAGTGACGATGTTGTATCCAAAGACTTAGGTTTATTAATAATTGATGAAGAGCAAAGATTTGGGGTGATGCATAAGGAAAAAATAAAACAATATAAGACTAATGTTGATGTATTGACTTTGACAGCAACACCTATTCCTAGAACATTACAAATGTCGTTAGTTGGTATTAGAAGTCTTTCATTGATTGGAACTCCACCTGTTAATAGGTATCCTGTTCAAACATATGTAATTCAAGAGAATATGATGATACTTAAGGATGCAATTTACAAAGAGTTAAGTAGAAATGGACAAGTATATATTCTTTACAATAAAGTACAATCCATTGAAGAAGAGGCTTTAAAAATTAAAAATTTAGTACCTGAGGCAAATATTGCTGTTGCTCATGGACAAATGTCTAAAAGTGAACTTGAAAGTAAGATATTTGATTTTGTTAATAAAAAGTATGATATTTTACTATGTACTACTATTATAGAAACTGGTATAGATATTCCTAACGTAAATACTTTAATAATAATAGATGCCGATCGTTTTGGACTTAGTCAACTATATCAGATTAGAGGTAGAGTTGGGCGAAGTGATAGATTTGCATATGCTTATTTAATGTATGATGCTAGAAAAGTACTTACTGAGTCTGCTGTTAAAAGACTTAATGTTATTAAAGAGTTTACAGAACTTGGTAGTGGCTTTTCAATAGCGACAAGAGATCTATCTATTAGAGGTGCTGGAGATATACTTGGTAGTGAACAAGCAGGGTTTATTGATTCAGTAGGAATTGATTTATATTTAAAAATGCTAAATGATGAGGTTAGCAGTATTAGTAGCGAGACTTTAGAATCTTCAGAAGAAGAGGAGGAAAAAGAAGCAAAACCATTGCTTAATGTTTCTACACATATTGATGATAGTTATGTTAGTGATGATGACTTAAAAATAGAGATTCATAGGAAGATTAATGAGATTGATTCTGAGGAGAAATTCAATGAGATTAAAGTAGAATTAGAAGATAGATTTGGTCGTTTGAATGAAGATATAGTTATTTATATGTATGAAGAATGGTTTGAGAAGTTAGCAAGAAGTCTAAATATAAAAAACGTTCATCAAACTAAGAATTCTATTGAATTAGTATTTACTGCTGATGTAGTTTCTAAATTAAATATGGATGAAGTATTTATGGATGCATTTTATATTACTAATATGTTTAGATTTATTAGTAAAGGCAGTAATTTGATTATCGTCTTAGACATTATAAAATTAGAAAAACATCCTATCTATTATTTAGTTGAACTTTTAGATAAAATTTATACTAAATATAAAAATAGTATTGACTAATTAGTAAATTATTAGTTAAATTTATTTATGCTAGGAGTTGGATAAATGATGTATGATGTTCAGAGTCTTAAAGATAATCATGTTAGTAATTATAGAAAGGCGTTAGTAGAGACTATTAATAATAATACTAATGCCTTGTTTGATGAGGATATATCTTCTTTAATAAAAAAACCACCTTTAGATTCAATGGATTTAATAAAATCTAAATTTTTAGATTTGGCTAAGAAAAATAAAATAGTATTGAATGCTGATGTTTTAACTGGAATGGTTGATAGGTATAGAGATAAGTGTTTAGATGTGTTTGATAAATTAAAAGATATTAGAATTGCTGAGTTATCAAAGATTGTAAATAATTATTCTTTAGAAAAAGATACTGATGTTATTAAAATAAATAAAAAAGATTTTAATTTGGTTAATAAAAAAATAAAAAGTGAAATGAAAGAGATAATAAAATTAAATTTAAGTCAGGAAATAATTACTAAAATTGATGGGTTATTTTCTGAAAATATCGATCCAAGTATAGTTAAAAAAATAACAGGTGATGTTAGTAAATATATCAATGGTAATTATCAGAGACAATTATTAGAAAATATTGATTTTAAAATATTAGTTAAAGATACTATTTTGATTAATAGTTTCAAAGAACAGAGTGAAAGATATTTATTTACTTTAGAAAATTCACGTATTTTTGATATAGAATAAATATTATAAGAGGACTTTTAGATAAGATTTTTATAGATTGCTTAACTATTAAGTCTTTTTTTTTGACTTTTTTGACAATAAAATTAAAAATCAAATTTACTTAATTTATGTACTGAAATTCTTTATTTTATGGTACTTTTATGGAAATATTTACCAAGGGAATTTATGGAAATATTTATTATAATATAAATGAGAGACAAAGTTTGTGTATAAAATGTGATTATTGTAGAGAGAATATTAGTATGAAGAAAGTGAGGAATAATTTTATGAAGTCAACAGGTGTAGTAAGAAGAGTGGATGATTTAGGAAGAATTGTTATTCCCAAGGAGATTCGACGTACTCTTAGAATTCGTGATGGAGAATCGTTAGAAATATTTGTTGATAGAGAAATGATTGCTCTAAAAAAATTCTCTAAAATGTCTGATATGAATGAAGTTGCTCAAGAATTAGTAGAAATAATAAATGCTACAATAAATAAAACTGTATTGATTACGGATCGTGATAGATTTATTGCTGGTTCTGGTAGTTTGAAGAAAAAATATATAGATACTAATATCTCTAGATATTTAGAAAGTATTATGAAGGAAAGAAAAAATATATTTGAAACAAGTGTACATACTGTTGAATTACATGAAAATGAAAAGGATAAACTATCATATATAATTCAACCAATTATTATGAATGGAGATGCTGTTGGCTTAGTACTGGTTATTTCTGATAAAAATGATATTACACAATTAGATGAAAAACTTATTAGTGTAATGGCACAATTTTTAGGAAAACATATTGAAGAATAAAAAAAAGTGTGTTATACTTTGTCCATATCTCAAATGTTGTGATGAAGAGCTTAATAACATTGATTTATAAAGAGAACTCTTGGTTGGTGTGAAAGAGGATAAGTTAGTTATTAAGTATGGCTTTTGAACTACTGTATCGATATGTAGGTATGGTCGTATGTAGGCGTTAACTATTTAAGTGTATAATATCAAGATTATTATAAATAAAGGTGGTACCGCGGGTTAGTTCGTCCTTTTGTTATAATAATTTTTTTTTGGTATTAATACTATATTAGAAAAGGAGTGATATTATGGGAGAAAAGTTTTATATTTCAACAGCAATAGCATATACATCAGGAAAACCACATATAGGTAACACATATGAAATAGTTCTTGCTGATTCTATTGCTAGATTTAAAAGACAAAGAGGTTTTGATGTATATTTTCAAACTGGTACAGATGAACATGGAATAAAAATTGAAGAAAAGGCCAGAGATGCTGAAGTTTCACCACAAGAGTTTGTAGATGGAGTTGCTAAACAAATTAAGGATATTTGGGATTTAATGAATACAAGTTACAATAAGTTTGTTAGGACAACAGATCCACATCATGAAGAAGTGGTTCAACATATCTTTAAAAAAATGTATGATAATGGTGATATTTATAAAGATGAATATAAAGGATTATATTGTACTCCTTGTGAATCATTTTGGACTGAATCACAGTTAGTAGATGGAAAATGTCCTGATTGTGGTCGTGAAGTAAAAGAGGCTAGAGAAGAAGCATATTTCTTTAGATTAAGTAAATATCAGAAAAAACTAGAACAATATATAGAAGAACATCCAGACTTCATATTACCAGTTTCTAGAAAAAATGAAATGTTAAATAATTTTATTAAACCTGGATTACAAGATTTATGTGTATCTAGAACATCTTTTAAATGGGGAATTCCAGTTACATTTGATGATGCACATGTTATCTATGTATGGTTAGATGCTTTAACTAATTATATTACTAATATTGGTTATGATGTTGATGGTTCAACTGATCAATTTAAGAGACTATGGCCTGCTGATATACATATAATTGGTAAAGATATAGTTAGATTCCATTCAATTTATTGGCCTTGTTTCTTATGGTCATTAGGATTAGAAATACCTAAACAAATATATGGACATCCTTGGTTATTAATGAATAATGATAAGATGAGTAAATCTAAAGGCAATGTAATTTATGCTGATGAATTAGTAGAGAAATTTGGTGTAGATGCTATTAGATATTACTTATTACATGAAATTCCTTTTGCTAATGATGGAAATATTACTTATGAATTAGTTATAGAAAAGGTTAATAGTGATTTAGCAAATGTATTAGGTAATTTAGTACAAAGAACTATTTCAATGGGAAATAAGTACTTTGAAGGAAAAGTTACTAATAAGAATGTAGTAGAAGAAGTAGATAAACCATTTATTAATAGTATTAATGAGTTAAATAGAAAAGTAGAAGAAAAGATGAATGGATATCAAACTAGTGATGCTATTACAGAAATCTTTAATGTATTACGTGCAAGTAATAAGTATATAGATGATACTACTCCTTGGATTTTAGCAAAAGATGAGGGTAGTAAGGATAGACTTGAAACTGTTATTTATAATTTATTAGAGTCTATTAGAGTTTGTGCTATATTGTTACAACCATTTATGCCAGAAACAAATGAAAAAATATTAAAACAAATTAATAATACTAGAGAAGAGTTTAATTATATAGAAGATAATAAATATGAATTAACTACTCCGGAGGTATTATTCCAAAGAATAGATAAAGAAAAATTTTTAGAAGAAGTTTAGGAAAAGTATTATTTTAAAGTTATATTTGTAAATGTAAATACTAGTGTCTAGTAGAAGAAAAAAGAAAGAATATTCAAATATTTTTTCTTTTTTTGTGATATAGTGTATTTAGTTTAGTAGTACAAATATATTTGACAGGAGAGTATCATGAAAAAAGATATTTGTGGTGATTTGTGCTTTATTTTATTTTTACTTATTTTAGTAGTTAATATTTTGTTAGAATGGAACATTATAGATATAGTTTATTTTCTATTTATGTTACATTCATATTTAAGTTTAAAAATACATAGGTGGAGAAAATACCATTAGTTATATGAAGTTCGTTTCTTTTAGAGAGATGAATTTTTTATTTGGAGTAATTTGTGGTATTATTATAAATAGATTATGTAGGAGGTGTTTTATGTTTGTTGATACTCATTGTCATTTATCTATTAAAGATTATGATGATATTGATTTAGTTATAAAGAATAATATTGATTCTGGTGTTAGTAAGATTATTGTTTCTGCTTGTGAGATTGGGGACTTTAAAGAGGCAGTTTCATTACTTAATAAATATGATTCTGTTTATTTAACGCTTGGTTTTCATCCTTCTGAGGTTTCTAAGGTTAATGATTGTGACTTAGAAGAGTTAAAAAAATTGTTGAAATTATATAGGGTTGTTGGTGTGGGGGAGATTGGTTTGGATTATCATTATGGAAAAGATGATTATTTGGAACAAATTGATTTATTTGAAAAACAACTAAAAATAGCTGAAGAAGTTAATTTGCCTGTTGTTATTCATAGTAGAGATGCGGTTAATGATACAATTAATACTTTGAAAAAATATAATGTTACTGGTGTTATACATTGTTTTTCTGGTAGTGTAGAAACTGCTGATATTTATATTAAGATGGGATATAAACTTGGTATTGGAGGAGTAGTTACTTTTAAAAATAGTAATTTATATAAGGTAGTTGAACATGTTGGACTTAGTAATATAGTTTTAGAAACTGATGCTCCTTATTTAGCACCTGTGCCTTATAGAGGACAACAAAATAGTTCTAAGTATATACCAATTATTGCTGAAAAGGTAGCTGATATATTAAATGTTTCTTTAGAAAAAGTGGCAGATCAAACTACTTTGAATGCTTGTAATTTGTTTGACTTGAATTAATCTTTATGATAATCTTATAAGTATAGTAAGGGTTGATGATATGAGTGTGATTTCAAATTCAAAATTTGCTGATAAAAGTGTTTATATTTTACTTGCAGCAATTATATTATCATGTGGTTTAGTTTGTTTAATACCAAATATTTTGTATAAAGTGAATTCTAATAATGTTTCTTTTATTGGTGATAGAAATACCGTTACTATAGAAAATAAATTACCATTAACAGATATAAGTGGTAAAAGCCTTGATGTTAAAACTGGAATAATAGATGAGGTTAGTTTTTCAGTTAAGGGTGTGGGTAAAAAAAATACTGAAGTTAATTATGAAATATATTTAATTAATACTAATACTGATATGCAGATTAATCCTGGTTTTATTAAGATTTATTTAACCGATGGGAATAATAATCCATTTGAATATTATTCTAAGAATTCAGTACCAGCGTATAAAAGTTTAAATGTTTCTAATAGTCAAGCTAATGGAAAACTTATATATTCTGGTAGTATTAAAGGAGAAGAAATTCAAAAGTTTAAACTTAGAGTTTGGCTTGCTGATAATTATGTATTAAATGATTCTGATAGAAGTTTTTCAGGTACTATTTTAGTTAAAAAAGTATGAGTAGAAAGGGAATGTTCAAAAGAAAGATTCTTTTGTAATTGTAGTAGAAGTTATGGAAAATAAAAAAAGTGTTTCAAAGAAAGTTTTATTATTAATATTATTGATAAGTATTATTGTTGTTTTAATAGTAGTATTAGCATTTGGACTTTTCTTTAAAAGCAAAGATAATGATGATAAGAAAGATTATAATGCTGGGGTTATTACTATGAATTATTCTGATAGTACTAATTTTAAAATTACTAATTTAATACCGGTTACTGATAGTGTTGGTATGAATTTTAATGAAGCTGGTACTTATTATGATTTTATTGTTGATACTAAGATGGAAGATTCTGATGAGGTATCATATGAGGTGGCAATTTCAGTTAATGAAGATGAAACTAATGTTGATTTAAGTGTATATTTAGAAAAACAAGAAAGTGGTTCTTATAGTAAGGTTTTAGCTCCAACTATATTTAAACCACTTAGTAAAAGTAGTAGTTTTGGTACTCCTAAAGGAGCTATGGTTTTATTTAAAAATAAAGTAGTTAATAATTCTAATGATAATTATAGGTTACGTGTATGGATGGATGAAAAAACGGTTACTGTACCTAATACTGTTTATACAATTTCTGTTAATGTAGATGTTTATGGTCATGCAGAATAGTAATTATATATAGAAAAGAGTGTCTTATGGATAATTCGTTGTCGAAGCAAATTTTGTTAGTAATAATAGGAATAGCTTTATTAATTGTTGCAGTTGTTGGGGTATCATATGCTATTACAGTAAGTGATATTTTTACTAATAAAGTCAGAATAGTTACGGATAGTTCTAATATGGGAATTGATATGAATAATACTTTACCTATGAGTGATAGTGAGGGTATTTTAAGT
>OLGM01001464.1_pt1 | contig 10375 bp, 11 predicted proteins | sample 1606001 | NCBI WGS metagenome assembly OLGM01 (sample SAMN03283294) | human gut metagenome | biome: human-associated habitat; material: feces | host: Homo sapiens | place: Peru | collected 2012
GGGTCCCCTCCACACCCGGCCCTGCGGGGCCACCCTCTCCAAGCAGGAGAGGGCAGGGGATAGCGGGGTCTGCTCTGTTTCAAGAAAGGAGAAAACCAGAATGCTCAAACCAGAAAGCAATCAGGCGGTGGAGAATTTCTTCTCCTCCGTGGATACCGAGTTCAATCAATTCCTGCATGACCGGAAGCCGGAGGATTATCAGGCCGCCGCTCAGCTGATCCTGGAGTCCCAGGCCCAGGGGGGCCGGATCCATGTCACCGGCATTGGCAAGTGCAGCCATGTGGCTACCTATGTGGCATCCCTGCTGTCCTCCACCGGCAATCCCGCCTACTACCTCCATGGCACCGAAGCCGTTCACGGCTCCTGCGGCCAGCTGGTGGCCGGGGATGTGGTCATCGCCATTTCCAACTCCGGCGAAACCGGAGAGCTGAAATCCACGGTCCTTGCCGTGAAGAACAACGGCTGCAAAACCATCGGTGTCTCCGGCAATCCCAACAGCTGGCTGGCCAAGAACACCGACGCCTTCCTCTTTGCCGGTGTAAACGCCGAGGGCGGCCCCCTGAACCGGGCTCCCCGGAATTCCGTCCTGGCGGAAATGCTGACCCTCCAGGCCCTGTCCGTGGCCCTACAGGCCGAGAAGGACTGGGATCCCATCCGCTATGTCCGCTGCCATCCCGGCGGAGCCCTGGGCCAGCTCCGGGACGGCGAGAAAAAGTGAGGTAAGACCTATGCTGAAAGGAAAACTGATCCACCCTCAGCTCATGGCGGCCCTGTCCGCCTGCGGCCACGGCGATAAGATCCTCATCGCCGACGGCAACTACCCCCTGGACTCCAAGACCACCGATGCCGAGCTCATCTATCTGGGCCTGACTCCCGGCCTGCCCACCGTCACCGATGTGCTGGATGCCATTCTCAGCGCCTCCAACGTGGAGAAGGCCCAGGTCATGACCCCCGGCGAGGGCGAGGCCGAGCCTGAGATTTTCAACGAGTTCCGGAAGATGCTTCCCGGCCAGGAGCTGGAAAAGCTGGGCCGGTACGAATTCTATGACGCTTGCTGCGTCCCCGGCGTCAAGGTCGCCATCTCCACCGGCGAGAAGCGGACCTTCGCCAACATCCTCATTACCGTAGGCGTGGCGTAAGCGCCCATGGGGCGGTACCGTGCAGGAGCCTGTGCCGCCCCACACCCGTCAGGGCTTCGCACCCTCTCCGAAGGAGAGGGTTTTCTTTTTTTCAAAAAAAGGATTGCTTTTTTGGAAGACCTATGATACAATGCTCCGTGTGCCCGGTCAAAATATTGGGATGTCGCCAAGCGGTAAGGCACCAGACTTTGACTCTGGCATTCGTCGGTTCAAATCCGGCCATCCCAGCCAACATGATCCGCTAGCTCAGTTGGCAGAGCAACTGCCTTTTAAGCAGTGGGTCCGGGGTTCGAATCCCCGGCGGGTCACCACAGCGGCCACCACGTAAGTGGTGGTTTTTTTGTGCCCCAAATGGGGCTGTATCCCCCCGGGGGGCTTCTCAAAGGCCTCCGGAACGGGTAAAATAGGCTGGAAACCAAAATAGACAGACATTGGAGAGATGACCGTGGAAAACCGCGAAATAGAAGATCGGGTGGTGCGCTACTGGACCGTCCGGTCTCACGATTTTGGAACCATCCGAAAAAATGAATTGGGCAACGCCATGGGCAGGCGCTGGCTGGCGGAGCTGGAGGCCGGTCTGCCCCAGGGGGGCCCCCTTCGTATCCTGGACATTGGCACAGGCACAGGCTTCTTTGCCATTCTCATGGCCCGGCTGGGCCACCGGGTAACGGGCATTGACCTAACGCCGGCCATGCTGGAGGAGGCTTCCGCCATATCCTCCAGTCTGGGGCTGGACATCGATTTTCGGCAGATGGATGCCCAGCAGCTGGATTTTCCGGAGAATACCTTCGACGCTCTGGTCAGCCGGAACCTGACCTGGACTCTGCCGGAGCCAGAGAAGGCCTATGCCCAGTGGTACCGGGTCCTAAAGCCCGGCGGTGTGCTCCTGAATTTTGACGCGGATTACGCCGAAAATGTCCGCAGCGAAAGCACCCAGAACTGTTCCGTGGCTCCGGACAGCCCCTATGGCCACCTGGGCATGACCAGTGCCCTGGTGGAGGAAAACAATGCCATCACCCTGGAAATGGACCTTGGGCAGAAGCGGCCGGAGTGGGACCTGTCCCGGCTCCAAAGGCTGGGCTTTGCCGAATGCCGGGCAGATCTGACGGTGGGGCGGCGGGTGCTGGGTGACGCGGACCTGGTGAACGCGCCCATGTTCGGGATCCTGGCAAAAAAATAAAAAAACTTCAAAAAATATCCCCCCAGGGGGCTTCCGCAGAAAGAAGATCCTGTGCTACTATGTAGCTACGGTTAACAACACCCCCCTAAATTCTTTCCTACCCTGAGAGTGAAACGCCGCACCGTCGAAAGCCGTGCGGCGTTTCTCTTTGGGCGGATATCCATGGTCAGGAGATACGCTATGAGGCAGTTCGTAAGCTACGAAGAAGAGAACATCCACTATTGGACCCACCGGGCCCCGGGCTATTCCGGCGTGAATCAGGAGGAGCTGGCCACGGACCAGAAGCGGGTGTGGGGCCGCGCCATTGGGGAGCGGATCGCCGCCCGGTTTCCGGGCAGAGGGCCGGAGAGCATCCGGGTACTGGACGTGGGCACCGGCCCGGGATTCTTCGCCATTATCCTGGCCCAGATGGGCTATCAGGTGACCGCCGTAGACTACACCGCCTCCATGCTGGAGGAGGCCCGGCGCAACGCGGGGGCTCTGGCGGGTAAGATCGATTTCCGGAGAATGAACGCGGAGGAGCTCCTCTTCCCGGAGCACAGCTTCAATGTGCTGGTGACCCGAAACCTGACCTGGAATCTGCCGAATCCGGAGAAGGCCTACGGCCAATGGGTCCGGGTCCTGGCTCCCGGGGGGCTGCTGCTGAACTTTGACGCCAACTGGTACCGCTACCTCTGGGACGAGGAGGCCAGGCTGGGCCACAGCCAGGACCGGGAGAAGCTGGCTGCCGCGGATGTCCGGGACGAAACCGCCGGGACGGATGTGGATGCCATGGAGGCCATCGCCCGGAAGACCCCCCTCTCCAGACGGCACCGGCCCCAGTGGGACCTGGAGGTATTGGAGTCCCTGGGCATCCAGGCCGCTGCCGATGAGCAGATCTGGCGGCGGGTATGGACCCGGGAGGAGCGGATCAACAACGCCTCCACCCCCATGTTCCTGGTGGAGGGGCGGAAGGCAAAGCTATGGGAAAACTGACAGCATACATCACTAAGCGCCTGCTGCAGCTGATCCCCGTGGTCCTGGGCATTACCTTTTTGTCCTTCGCCATGATGCGCATCGCGGGCAGCGATGCCGTCATTGAGCTCTATGGGGACAAGGGGGCCGTGGCCCAGGAGATCATTGACGCCAAGCGGGGGGAGCTGGGCCTGGACCAGCCCTTTCTCACCCAGTACGGCTCCTGGCTGAAGGGCCTGCTGACGGGGGATATGGGCACCAGCTACATCTCCGGGAAGAATGTATTCGACACCTTTGTCAGCAAGCTCCCGGCGACCCTGCTGCTGACGGCGCTGTCCATCATCGCAACAGTGGTGATCTCCATTCCCCTGGGCATCTGGGCGGCGGTGAAGCAGAACCGGTTCACGGACTATTTCCTCCGGGTTTTCAGCTTCCTGGGCAACAGCCTGCCCAACTTTTTCGTAGCCCTGCTTCTCATGCAGCTGTTCTCCATCCGGTGGAAGCTGCTGCCGGTGATCTCCAAGGGCACAACGGTGCAAAGCGCCATTCTGCCCACCCTGACTCTGGCCATTGCCATGTCCGCCAAGTATATGCGGCAGGTCCGGGCCACGGTGCTGGAGGAGCTGAACAAGGATTATGTCTTGGGGGCCAAGGCCAGAGGCGTGCGGGGAAGCGTCACCCTGTGGAGAAGCGTCCTCAGGTCCTCCATGCTGACCATCATCACCCTTCTGGCCCTGTCCATCGGCAGCCTCCTGGGGGGCACCGCCATTATTGAGAGCATCTTTATGTGGGACGGCGTGGGAAAACTGGCGGTGGACTCCATTACCATGCGGGACTATCCCATGATCCAGGCCTATGTGGTCTGGATGGCCATCATCTATGTGGTGGTGAACCTCATCACCGACATTCTCTACCATGTGCTGGACCCAAGGATCCGATTGGGGGTGCAGGGGGGATGAGACTGAACAAAAGCGGGGTCAAAACCCGTCTGGCGGTCTTTGGGGCCCTCGGGCTGCTGCTGATTGTCTGCTCCTTCTTTTCGGCGTATCTGACCCCCTATGACCCCTATCTGCAAAATCTGGACATTGCCAAGCAGCCGCCCACCAGGGCCCATCCTCTGGGCACGGACCGGTACGGCCGGGATATGCTGTCCAGAGTGATCGCCGGGAGCCGTGCCAGTATCTTTTCCACCCTTTTGCTGGTGGCAGTCATCACCGGCCTGGGAACGGCGGTGGGAGTCACCTGCGGTTGGGTGGGGGGCCTGACGGATACGGTGCTGATGCGTATTTCCGATGTGTTTCTGGCCTTTCCGGGGCTGGTGTTCGCCCTGGCGGTGGCCGGATCCCTGGGGGGCGGACTGCAAAACGCCATCATCGCCCTGGCGGCCATCTCCTGGCCCAAGTACGCGAGGATCGCCCGGAGCCAGACCCTGAGCCAGAAGGAATCCCAGTGGATGAAGGCGGTGCGGCTTTCCGGCAGCGGCACGGGGAAAATCATTTGGGGGCACATTCTCCCCAATATCCTGGGGCCCATCCTGGTCACCTCCATGCTGGACATGGGCACCATGATGATGGAGCTGGCGGCTCTGAGCTTCTTAGGCCTGGGGGCCAAGCCTCCCATTCCGGAGTGGGGCAGCATGATGAGCGACACCCGGAGCCTCATGACCACCTCCCCCTGGATCACCTTCAGCCCCGGCATTGCCATCTTCCTGTCCGTGATGATCTTTAACCTCCTGGGGGACACCCTCCGGGACTACGCGGACCCCAAGAGCCGGAGGTAGCCAATGGAAGAACTGCTGAGATACGATCATGTGGATATTTCCTACCTGGGGCAGCCCGCTGTCCGGGACGTGAGCTTTGCCCTGCATTCCGGAGAAATTCTGGGCATTGTAGGCGAAAGCGGCAGCGGCAAGAGTACCCTCATCAAGGCGGCCATGGGGCTGCTGGGGGCCGAGGGCTGCGTCACCCGGGGAGAGATCCGGTACAAGGGGAAGAATCTTCCGGATTTGCCCCCAAAAGAGCTTCGCAGGCTCTGCGGCCCGGAGCTGGGCTATATCTTCCAGAGCGCGGGCAGCTCCTTCTGCCCCATCCGGACCGTAGGGGCCCAGCTGTTGGAGACCATGCGTGAGCATGGAAAAATCTCCAAGGCGGATTTTCAGGCCCAGGCCCTGGAAATGCTTTCCAAGCTGGGCTTTGCCGATGGGAAGCGCATTCTGGGGAGCTACCCCTTTGAGCTGTCCGGGGGGATGCAGCAGCGCATCGGCATTGCGGCGGCCATGCTGCTCAGGCCCTGCGTTCTGTTTGCGGATGAGCCTACCTCCGCCCTGGATGTGACCATTCAGAAGCAGGTGGTGGAGGAGATGCTGCTGGTGCGCAGGACCTTTGGTACTTCCATTGTACTGGTGGCCCATAATCTGGGCGTCATTGGCGCCATGGCAGACAAGGTGCTGGTACTAAAGGACGGAGAAGCTGTGGAATCCGGAAAGACCCAGGAGGTCCTGGCCAATCCCCAGGCGGACTACACCAAGGCGCTGCTGGCCGCGGTGCCCAAGCTGCGGAGGTAGCCATGGAACCGATTTTGAACGTAGAAAACCTGACCAAGGTCTTTTCCCGGCAAGGCCAGGAAGATTTTACGGCGGTAAAGGGCATCTCCTTTGACCTGCTTCCCGGGGAGTGCCTGGCCATCATCGGGGAAAGCGGCAGCGGCAAAACCACCGCCGTGCATATGATCTCCCGGCTGGTAGACGTATCCTCCGGGAGAATCACCCTGGGCGGCCAGGACATCACCCACTTGAAGGGCCAGAAGCTCCGCAGGGTCTACAGAACCATGCAGATGGTGTTCCAGACCCCTACGGAGTCCTTTGACCCCCGCCGGACTCTGGGGGACGGCATTGGGGAGAGCCTGCGCAACGCCGGGGTATCCAAAGGGGAGACCCGGAAAAAAGTGGAGGCCCTGCTGGAGCAGTGCGGCCTGGAGGCGGAATTCGCGGACCGCTACCCCCACCAGGTCAGCGGCGGCCAATGCCAGCGGGCGGCCATTGCCCGGGCTCTGGCCATTGAACCCAGGCTTCTCATCTGCGACGAGGCCACCTCCGCCCTGGACGTGACCGTGCAGAAGGAGATCCTGGACCTGTTGAGCGCCCTTCGGGCTCAGCAGGGCCGGAACCTGTCCATTCTCTTCATCTGCCACGACATTTCCCTGGTCCAGCAGTTCGCCGACCGGGTGCTGGTCATGTATCAGGGAAATATTGTGGAGGAAGGGACCCCGGAAGACGTGATTTGCCATCCCAAAAACGACTATACCAAGCGCCTGATCGACAGCATACTGTAAAAAAAGAAAGAAGGTATCCCCATGAAAAAAAGATTTTCCCTGATCCTGAGCCTCTGTCTGGCCCTCTCCCTGCTGGCAGGCTGCGGCAAGGGGGAGGCCCCCAGCGCCGTCCCCTCCAAGAAGACCATGGTCATCGGTGACACCACCTTCAACTCCGAAAACTGGGAGGAGACCGTAGATCCCCACCGGACCTACAACGGCTGGGCCTGCATCCGCTACGGCATCGGAGAGACTCTGGTGCACTATACGGACACCATGGAGTTGGAGCCCTGGCTGGCTACCGACTGGACCAACGACGGCGACTGCACCTGGACCGTTACCCTCCGGGATGGGGTGAAATTCTCCTCCGGCCGGGATATGGACGGGGCTGCCGTGAAGCAGTGCCTGGAGCATCTGCTGGAAAACCACGACCGGGCCCCCAGCGACACCAAGATCGTGGATGTCCAGGCCCAGGGGCAGGTATTGACCATTACCACCAGCGAGCCCAACCCCGCCCTGATGAATTACCTGGGAGACCCCTACGGCTGCATCATCGATGTGGATGCTTCGGATTTCGAAGCCGGTATTGTGGCCGGAACCGGCCCCTATGCCGTCAAAGAGCTGGTCACCGACGACCATCTGTCCCTGGTGCCCAACACCTACTACTGGGACGGCACCCCCAAGATCGATGAGCTGACCATCCGCACCCTTAGTAACGGCGACACCCTGTCCGCCGCCCTCCAGGCCGGGGACATTGACGCCGCCTACGGCATGGCTTATGAGGCTTACCCCAATTTTGAAAACGGCGGCTACCAGTTCTCCTCCATCCAGACCTCCCGGGCCTTCTTTGGCTCCATGAATATGACCAGCTCCATCATCCAGGATGCCGCCGTCCGGAAGGCCATTGCCATGGGCATCAACAAGGAAGGGTTTGTGAAGACTCTGCTGGAGGGCCACGGTGTGCCCGCCAACGGGGCCTTCCCCGACGGCTTCAGCACCTTCGGCGGCGAGCATGTAAAGACCGAAACCTATGATCCAGAAGGGGCCAAGGCCCTTCTGGAAAGGGCCGGTTGGGTAGACTCTGACGGCGACGGCATCCGGGAGAAGGACGGGGTGAAGCTCACCATCCGCTGGCTGACCTACCCCAGCCGCCAGGAGCTGCCTCTCCTGGCCGAATCCGCCCAGGCCTCTTTGAAGGAGATCGGCATAGACGTGGACATCAACTGCACCGCCAATCGCCGGGAATTCCTGGCGGATATGGGCAGCTGGGACATTTACGCCTCTGCCCTGGTGACGGCCCCCTCCGGGGACCCCCAGTATTTCTTCACCACCTCCTGCCTCCCCGGCATGAGCTACAACTTCGGCGCCTACGATGACCCGGAGGTCACGGCCCTGATCGAGGACCTGTCCAAGGAGTTCGACACCGCCAAGCGGGGGGAGATGGCCGTAAAGCTCCAGCAGATGATCCTGGACGACAACGCCTACGTCTTCTGCTCCTTCCTGCAAATGAACATGATCTCCAAGGAGAATGTGAGAAACTACACCGCCCACGCCTGCGACTACTACCAGGTGACGGCCCAGCTGGATATCGAGTAAGGCTTCGGTGCCGGGGAGAGATCCCCGGCACCCTTCTATTTGGGGACCCACCCGCCTGAAGGCAAGAAATTTGAGAGATTTCCAAAATTTGTGGTTGAATTCTTGTGCCCGGCGTGATATGATAAGTTTGTATCGATATGGGCGGAGTCCGCCCTGTTGACCACAACGTTTCAAAGGAGCGTTTCTATCTATGCCAAATCCTCATACGATTGCCGTAGCCGGTAAGGGCGGTGTGGGCAAAACCACTACCTGCGGCATGATCATCGAATATCTGTGCAAGCAGAAGAAGGGTCCCGTCCTGGTTGTGGACGCGGATGCCAACTCCAACCTCAACGAGGTCCTGGGCGTGGAGGCCGATGTCACTCTGGGTCAGATCCGGGAGGAGATGGCCCACGCTGAGCAGACCGGCTCTATCCCCGCGGGCATGACCAAGGCGGATTACGCCGAAATGCAGTTCAACAACGCCCTCATCGAAGAGGACGACTTCGACATGCTGGTCATGGGCCGGACCCAGGGCAAGGGATGCTATTGCTATGTCAACGGCGTTCTGAAAACCCAGGTGGACAAGTACGCCAAGAATTACGCCTACGTGGTCATGGACAACGAGGCGGGCCTGGAGCACGTGGCCAGAGGCACCCTGCCCCATGTAGACACCATGCTGCTCATCTCCGACTGCTCCCGCCGGGGCATTCAGGCGGTGGCCCGGATCGCCGAGATGATCGACGAGATGGGCCTCAATCCCGGCCAGATGGGCCTCATTGTCAACCGGGCTCCCGGCGGCGTTCTGGAAGCCGGAGTGAAGGAAGAGATCGACAGGCACGGCCTGAAGCTTCTGGGTGTCCTGCCCCAGGACGACGGCGTTTACCGCTGCGACTGCAACGGCGAGCCCTCTGCCCTGCTGCCGGAGTCCTCTCCCATGAAAAAGGCCCTGTATGACCTCATGAAAGAGCTGAAAATCTGAAGACCCGGAATGACCGGGGGATTGCCACACCAGTCTGCGGACTGGTTCGCAATGACAAAAACCGGATAAACGAGGCAAGGCAATTGCCTCTTCTATCAATATACATTCAAACAAGGGGGATATTCTAATGTCTTTCGAACCTAAGAAGCAGCCCTACAGCGGCAAGATCAATGCCGTGACCCTGGGCACCGGCGACAAGGCAATTGTCATCGGCGGCCAGAATGTGCTGCCCTTCTACACCTTCGACGCGCCCATTGAAAACGCGCCGAAGATCGGTGTCGAAATCTCCGACCTGGCAAGCGAGTGGACTGCGCCTGCCCTGAAGGAGTTCTATGCCGGCTGCACCACCATGGCTGACTACGCCAAGAAGGCCGAGACCATGGAGGGCGCTGATTTCCTGTGCCTGCACTTCGAGTCTGCCGATCCCAACGGTGCCAACCGCTCCGTTGCCGACTGCGTAGCCGACGCCAAGGCCGTGGCCGATGCCGTGGCCATGCCCATCGTCATCATGGGCTGCAAGAACATCGAGAAGGACGGCGAGCTGTTCAGCAAGATCGCCGAAGCGCTCCAGGGCAAGAACATTCTGGTGCTCTCTGCCCGCAGCGAGGACTACAAGACCGTCGGTGCCTCCGTCGCCCTGGCTTACGGCCAGAAGGTTGGCGCTGAGACCGCTGACGACATCAACCTGGCCAAGCAGCTGAACATCATGCTGAAGGGCCTGACCGTTTCTCCCGCCTCCATCGTGATGAACGTGGGCACCGCCGCCGTGGGCTACGGCTACGAGTACGTGGCCTCCACTCTGGACCGTGTCCGCCTGGCCGCTCTGGCTCAGTCCGATGCTGACCTGCAGATGCCCATCATCGCTCCCGTGTCCCCCGACACCTGGGGCGTGAAGGAATCCACCGCTTCCGAAGAAGATGAACCCGCCTGGGGCAATCGGGAAGAGCGCGGCGTTGGCATGGAAGTTGCCACCGCTGCCGCCAACCTGACCGGCGGCGCTGACGCTGTCATTCTGCGCCATCCCGCCTCTGTCGCCACCATTAAGAAGTTCATCACCGATCTGATGTAAGCGGAAGGAGGATACATACCATGGCTTTGAAAGGTCTAGATATTTTTAAGCTGTCTCCTAAGAAGAACTGTAAGGAGTGCGGCAGCCCCACCTGTATGGCATTCTGCATGAAGGTGGCCCAGGGCGCTGTTCCCATCGACAAGTGCCCGTATTTCTCTGATGATGCG
>OLGM01001465.1_pt1 | contig 10367 bp, 8 predicted proteins | sample 1606001 | NCBI WGS metagenome assembly OLGM01 (sample SAMN03283294) | human gut metagenome | biome: human-associated habitat; material: feces | host: Homo sapiens | place: Peru | collected 2012
TGAGCTCGGTGAAATTGTAGTATCGGTGAAGATGCCGATTACCCGCAACGGGACGAAAAGACCCCGTGAACCTTTACTGCAGCTTAGCATTGGGACCGGGTGCGTGATGTGTAGGATAGTCCGGAGACAGCGAGGCGGGGGCGCCAGCCCTCGCGGAGTCGACGTTGAAATACGGACCTTTGCGCATCTGGTCTCTAACTCGCGGAAAGCGAGGACACTGCTTGGTGGGTAGTTTGACTGGGGTGGTCGCCTCCAAAAGAGTAACGGAGGCTTCCCAAGGTCCGCTCAGGACGAATGGCAACCGTCCGCAGAGTGCAGTGGCAGAAGCGGGCTTGACTGGGAGACAAACAGGTCGAGCAGGTACGAAAGTAGGGCAAAGTGATCCGGCGGTTCCCCATGGGAGGGCCGTCGCTCATAGGACAAAAGGTACTCCGGGGATAACAGGCTGATCGCTCCCAAGAGCTCAAATCGACGGAGCGGTTTGGCACCTCGATGTCGGCTCGTCACATCCTGGGGCTGGAGCAGGTTCCAAGGGTTCGGCTGTTCGCCGATTAAAGTGGCACGCGAGCTGGGTTCAGAACGTCGTGAGACAGTTCGGTCTCTATCTGTTGTGGGCGTTGGAAGTCTGCGGAGGTCTGGCCTTAGTACGAGAGGACCGGGTCGGACGAACCTCTGGTCAACCGGTTGCGGCGCCAGCCGCACCGCCGGGTATCCACGTTCGGTCAGGATAAGCGCTGAAAGCATCTAAGCGCGAAGCCGTCTCCAAGATGAGACTTCCTTAGAGGGTCGTCGTAGACCACGACGTCGATAGGCGGGAGGTGCAAGGGCCGCGAGGCTCTCAGCCGACCCGTACTAATAGCCCGAAATCTTCCGTGTGGAAGTGAGTTGAGTCTTGTTGTGATCTCTCAAGTGATATTCGCGGTGGCTTTAGCCGCGGGGTCCCACCTCTTCCCATACCGAACAGAGCAGTTAAGCCCGCGCGCGCCGATGGTACTGACACACCAGTTGGGAGAGTAGGTCGCCGCCGTACTTCGGGGAGCCCCGACGTCGTATGACGTCGGGGCTCCTTTCTTTGTGTGCGCGGGGCACGCCTACTACGCCAGTATGCCTGCCTTATAGAATGAACTCCCCGACTGTACTGCTATGTCAGCCGGGGAGTCCTTTTTCATTGTCTCCAGAAGGTTTATTACTTCTTATAGGCCTCAAGTGCTTTCTCAAGAACCAGAAGTGATCGTCCTAAATCCTCAGTTTTGAGCACGTATGCCATCCGCACCTGATTCTTGCCAAGGTTTGGTGTGCTGTAGAATCCTGCTGCCGGAGCCATCATCACGGTCTCACCAGTGTAGCCTTCCGGGGTTCCGTCATCTTTGTACGAGAAGTCTGTCAGGCACCACGCACAGAAGTCCTCCGCGTTTTCTACAGGTAGTGACGCGATTGTATAGAAGGCGCCATTGGGCATTGGCGAATACACTCCAGGGATCTTGTTCAAGCCTGCGATAAAGAAATCACGTCGTGCGAGATATTCATCGAAGCATTCTTTTGAATATTCCTCGGTTCCTTCGATTGATGCTTCCGCGACAATCTGGCCGAGAAGTGGTGGACTGAGCCTTGCCTGGCAGAATTTAAGGATCGCTGCCATCGCTTCTTTGTTGTGACTGACTATCATTCCGATTCTCATACCGCATTCCGAGTACCTTTTCGAGACAGAGTCTATGACCACAACATTCTGCTCAAGACCTTCAAGGCAAAGGGCTGAAAGATATGGTGCGTCCGTGTAACGGAATTCTCTGTAGACCTCATCGGCGAAGAGGTAGAGATCATGACTCAGAACGATGTCGCGAAGTCTCTGCAGTTCTTCTTCTGAATAGAGGTATCCTGTCGGATTGTTCGGATTGCAGATGAGAATGGCCTTGGTCTTGTCGGTGATCGCTTTCTCGAAGTCCTCCACTGAAGGAAGCGCGAATCCGTTCTCTATTATTGATGTGACGGTCTTGACGGTCACTCCGGCGGTCACGGCGAACGATAGGTAATTGGCGTACCCCGGCTCGGTCATTATGATCTCATCGCCGGGATTCAGACAGGCCATGAATGTCAGAAGAAGAGCCTCAGAGCCTCCTGTTGTGACAATGATCTCATTGGCATTTACTTTTATCCCGAATTTGTCGTAATAACCGACCAGCTTGTCTCTCAGAGATTTGAGACCTTGGCTTGGACTGTATTCGAGAGTCGTTCTGGTTATTGTCTTCAATGAATCCAACGCTTTTTGAGGCGTAGGAAGATCCGGCTGCCCGATGTTTAGATGATAGACCTTTACCCCTTTGGCTTTTGCCGCGTCAGAAAACGGGGTCAGTTTTCTGATTGGTGAGGCGGGGATTTTTTCCCCACGAATAGAAATCTTCGGCATATTAATTATGTAGTTTGTCCAAATTTAGAAAAAATGTGGTTATCTTAGCAAGATAAATACAACTTTTTTAATATGAATGCCCGAATTCTTGTGGTCGATGACGAGGAGGACATCTGCGCGATTCTGAAATTCAATCTTTCCAAGGAAGGTTACGAGGTTGTGACCGCTAATTCCGCAGAGGAGGCACTGACGCTGGACATCGCGTCATTCAATCTGCTTCTTCTGGATGTTATGATGGGCGGAATGTCCGGTTTCGAGTTGACGCACAGGCTGAAAGCTGATCCTGCGACTGCCGACGTGCCGGTCATCTTCATCACGGCGAGGGACACGGAGGACGATGCGGTGGAGGGTCTTGACATCGGCGCTGATGACTACATCTCCAAGCCGTTCTCGATCCGGGAGGTGGTTTCCCGGGTGAAGGCGGTTCTGAGGCGCACCGCGGCAAGGCGTGGGGAGGATTCGGGAATATTCATTGACGACGGGCGGAAAACCGTGACCATCAACGGGGCCGCGGCTCCTTTGACCAAGATTGAATATGAGATATTCAGACTCCTGTTCACCAACAAAGGGAAGGTTTTCCCGCGCGAGGATATTCTTTCAAAGGTTTGGCCTGACGATGTGATTGTCACCGACAGGACTGTGGATGTCAACATCACCCGCCTTCGCAAGAAGATCGGTGAATATGGGAACAGGATAGTCTCGCGCCACGGGTTCGGTTATCTATACGAGGAACAATGATAATACTGTTGTCTATAGTCGTTGTATTGCTGGCTCTTGCGTTGATTACGATGCAAGGACGGTATGTTCATCTTAAGAAATCCATAGATAAGGGGAAGGTGAGTATGTACGACAAACTGCGTGACAGTGAGGAGGATAAGACTCGCTTGAAGAGACAGCTGACTCAGAATGTGGCTCATGAGTTGAAGACCCCGGTCAGCAGCATCCAGGGCTATCTTGAGACGATAGTGTCCAATCCGGACATTGACAAAGAAACAAAGGACCAGTTCATACAGCGCTGCTATGCCCAAAGCCGCCGTCTGTCAAGCCTTCTCGCGGACATCTCGACACTCAATAAACTCGATGACGCCCCTCAGGAATATGAGTTTCAACCAGTGAATATCCCGGATCTGCTTCAATCCATCCAGCGGGACGTGTCCATGCAGATGGAGGATAAACACGTGACATTCAGGGCTTTGGTTGATCCGGAAGTGGCTGTGGACGGCAATCCTTCGTTGCTATATTCAATATTCAGAAACTTGACTGACAATTCCATCGCATACGGGGGCGAAGGGGTTACAATCACCGTGCAGGTCTTGTCGGAAAGCGCGGATTTCTATACCTTCAGCTTCTCTGACAATGGCCCAGGAGTGGCGTCCGAGCATATTCCTCATCTTTTTGAGCGGTTTTACCGCATTGACAAGGGACGTTCCCGCAAGATGGGAGGCACTGGTCTCGGGCTTGCGATAGTCAAGAACTCTGTGCTGCTTCATCATGGCAACATCTCTGTCCGCTTAGGCATCGCCGGAGGGCTGGAGTTCGTCTTCACGCTGCCTAAGGCGGCTTAGGCTTGCTGTAAGTGTGTGGGGGCTCTTCTCCGTTTTTTTTGTCACCACTTGTAATTTGGAAAAAAAATTATTACTTTTGGAATAATATATTTGTTTTTATTAACTGGCGTAAGCCACAAAATCTATTTTTTTATGAAAAAAGTATTTGCCGCCCTTGCCGCCCTTGCGATGATGGCAGCGGTTGTTTCGTGCGAGTATGACTCGCCGGACATCAGGTTTCAGCAAACCACGAACTTAACGAATGATTACAGCGCTCTGGTGAATGCGCTTCTGGATCAGACCAAAACTGTTTCGGAAAAGCTTAATCTTCTTGAAAAGGCCATCAATAATCAGACTTTCACTCTTGAACAGAAGATAGAACTTTTGACAAAGGCCTACGAGAGCGGTGTCATCAAGTATGAGGAGTTGATAGGGAAGACAATCGCGGCGATCAATTCCATGAGTACTTCCGTCGCCGAGAAACTCGCCGCCATAGAAAATGCTCTTAAGATCCAAACCTCGGACTTGAGCGCGAAACTCGCTCTCATCGAGTCTTCTGTCAAGCTGGGACTTGCCGACAACGCGAAGGCTATCGATCTCGTCAGGACAGCCATCGGCTCGCTTCAGGGTTCTCTGGAGGAGAAACTTGCGGCTGTCGAGAAGGCTGTGAAGGATCAGACGATGGATCTTAGCGCGAAGCTGGTTCTTATAGAGGGGACGGTCAAGGCCGGATTTGCCGACAACGCGAAGGCGATTGATCTTGTCAAGGATGCCATTGGCACGCTTCAGGGCTCTCTGGAGGAGAAGCTTACCGCTGTGGAGAAGGCTGTGAAGGATCAGACGATGGATTTGAGCGCGAAGCTGGTTCTTATCGAGGGTGCGGTCAAGACTGGTCTTGCGGACAATGCTGAGGCGATTAAACTTGTGAAACAGGCGGTAGAGTCTCTTGAAGGAACTGTCGAAGAAAAACTTAAGGCTATCAATGAGACAATAGAAAGCCAGACCAATACCCTGTCCGGGAAACTTGCCGCGATTCAGGGTTCGTTGGATGCCGGTCTTGTGGGAGAAGACAGCACGCTCGGCCTTGTGAAGAAGGCTATAGATGCCTTGAACGCTACTGCGGGAACGGCCAATGATAAACTGGACGCCATCAAGAATGCGATCGACTCGCCTACTTCTGGGCTTAACGTGAAGCTTGAGGCTATAGAAGAGGCTTTGTCTCAGGGGCTGATTGATGTGACTAAGAAGCAGGATTTGATTCTGGCCGCACTCAACAGTGCGTCGACATACCATTTCACTGATGATGAACTTCTTGAGAAGGGGCAGGATTATTTATTGGTTGACGCCGCCTTCTGGGAGGCCAATCACGAGAACTATGAGGTGGTAAGGAAACTTAAGGAGTTGATTAAGTTATCTGTGCCACATAAATATAAGTTCTGGATCAAACTACCTTCCGGCAAGTACCCGATATCAGGCTCCGAGGACACAAGTTTTTATGGCCCCCTTTACACCGAAGGAGGAATTATGAAAGAAATCATGAACTCGGGAGAAGTGATTCTTGCGGTTGATTGTGACTCTTATCTCGATCCGAAGTGGCACACTGTAAATGGACACAAATGTTACTATCTTAAGAAAGTCCATAAAGGTTGCAGATACAATTTTGTAGTGAAAGTGGGCGAAAGGGCTGCCGGCAAGAAACTCAAGGTGGAGGGTATGAATTCCAAAGATCGTTTCATTCAAGTCACTTATGCTCAAGTTGGGGAATGCATTGAATATTGGCATCGGTCTGATGCGGTAAAGACCAGAACAGGAGTATGGGGATTTCAAGAGTTGCAGTATTACCCGTATCAATACCCGGATAATTCCGTAGAGTTTATAATAGTCGAAGATAATTAATACCATTCGCTACTTATGAAAAGATATTTGACAATCATAATGTTGGCCTTGTCCTCGGGCCTCTTCGCAGATGTTGTGGCGCAGGAGCGGGGGAACAGTGCCTACCGCACCTCCACCTGGGGCCTTTATGCGGAGGGCGGCGCAACGATGGTGCACGGACTGGGAATGTCAAGCGTGGACGCGGCGCCGGGTATGAATATATTCCCGGAGATAGGTGCCGGAGTCTCGTTCAACATCCGTCCGTGGATTCGTCTGGGGCTGAACTACGATTTCTCGAAATATGCCCGTGAGCAGCGGTTCTCTGAGTTCCAGCCTATTGAGATTCCTGCCGGGACCGGAACTCTTTCCGAGCGGTACGGCGGCCTAGTATATTCAAAGATGTGGACACATTATCACGCCGCTGACATGACTCTGGAGTTCAACATCATGGAGCTGTGGAGGAATCGTCAGGACAGACGCTTCAACCTTTATGCGGGAGCCGGTTTCGGCTGGCTTTTCGCCAGTGGCAACACCTACGACATCTCGATGGGACATGAGCGTTGGAGCGGGTCGTACAAGGAGACGATAAACACTTGGCTGGATGCGGTGAACTCCAGGCATAAGTACGATGTCGGTTATGTTCCGATGCTGCTGTCCGCCGAGTTTGACGTGAGTCCCGTGGTGACGGTTGGCCTGCAAGGCAATTACAAACGGCTTCTGAAATGTGATAACGCTCCCAAAGGGATCGCCACAGGCTCAGTGGTCTTGAGACTGAATATTCTTGGCTCAAAGTCAGGTTATAAGGGCACGGGACGAAAGTTGCGTGAGTCCGAGCTTGCCTTGGCCGCGATGACCGTGGCCAGGGCGGCAGCCAAGGCGGACTGTGAGGCTTCCGGCAAAGCCAAGGATGAGGCTCTCGCATCCGCCAAGACCGAGAACGCCGCGCTGAAGTCCCGGGTAGAAGCCCTTGAGAAAGAAAACGCTGAGCTTAAGGCGCGCCGCACCAATGAGGTTCTTCAGGATCTTACCGTTCAGTTCTCCAATGACAGTTTCAAGCTCAGCGCTGCCGCGAAGGCTGATCTTGACGCTTTCGCTGAACGTATGAAGGCTTTGAATGAAACCGAACTTGTCGTTGTCGGAGAGGCTTCCGCTACAGGTGCCAGCGGACATAACCAGCGGCTCAGCGAACTGCGTATCGAGACAGTGCTTGACTATCTGCGGAAGCAGGGAGTTGATTGCAGCCGCGCTTTCCGCCAGCCTCTTGGAGATTCCGGCAAGGACGCTTCCGACGCAGCCCGCCGCGCGACGATCCTTGTTGTCTCCCGTGGAGAGTAAATGACGGATAATTAACCTGTTGAATGAGTATGCTCCCATCTGTCACAGATAGGAGTATATTCATTCGATATTATTGATAATATTCATTTTTATTAATAGGCGAAAGCCACTGAAACCCGATTTTATGAAAAGATTTCTTCTAACCCTATCCCTCTGCTCGCTGGTGGCGGCGGTTGTTTCGTGTGAGTATTACTCCCCGGACATCAGATTTGAACAAACGATTACGAATGACTACACTGAGATTGTCAAGGCTTTGCAGGATCAGACAATGAGCATTTCAAAGAGGTTGGAGCTTTTGGAGGATGCTATGAAGAGCCAGACAATGACCGTCTCTGAGAAGATGAATCTTCTTGACGCGGCCTTGAAAAACCTGACTATGACTCTTTCCCAAAAGATGGAGCTTCTTACAAAGGCGTATGAGAACGGTGTCCTCAAGTACGAAGAGATGACAGGGAAGCTCGTCGATGAGATAAGGTTGATGAATGCGACTACAACGGAAAAACTTGAGGCGCTCAAGGGGGCGGTTGAGGCGCAGACATCGGATCTTGTGACCAAACTGGACCTCATAGAGAAGGCTCTCTCCCTCATAGCCGAGAAGGCGGAGGACGGATTCGACAGGAACGCCGAGGCCATAGGTCTTGTGAAGGCCGCGGTCGAGTCGTTGACCGGTTCGATGGAGGAGAAGCTTGCGGCGATAGAGTCCGCCATCAAGAGCCAGACGACGGAACTGGGCTCGAAGATGTCTCTCATCGAAGCTGCCGTCAGTGCAGGCTTTGCTGACAATGCGAAGGCCATAGGGCTTGTGAAGGCCGCGGTCAACTCTCTGGAAGGGACTATCGAGGAGAAACTGACGGCTATCCGTAAGGCTATCCGGAATCAGACGGTTACCCTGTCGGGCAAACTGGAACTGATCGACGCGACGCTCAAGGCAGGATTCGCCGACAACGCGAAGGCTATCGGCCTTGTGGAGGATGCCATCGGATCCCTTGAGGGCACGGTAGAGACGAAACTGGATGCGGTCAAGAGGGCTGTCAACAGGCAGACAAAGGAATTGGGGCAGAAGATGAACCTGATCAGGGCGGCGGTAAGGAACGGCTTAGTCAAGAACGCCGAGGCGATTGATCTCGTGAAACAGGCTGTCGAGTCTCTCGAAGGGGCAATGGATGAGAAACTTGACGCGATCAACAAGGCGGTGGGCGACCAGACTGGCGCGTTGTCTGAAAAACTGGCGGCGATCGAGGGCGCTATCCAAGGCGGCCTTGTCGGAGAGGACAGCACGCTCGGCCTTGTGAAGAAGGCGATAGACGCCTTGAACGCGACGGCCGGCACGGCCAACGACAAACTGGACGCTATAAAAGATGCGATAGATTCTCCTATGTCAGGGCTTAACGTGAAGTTGGATGCGATAAAGGAGGCCGTGGCAAAGGGCTTGGCAAGTGTGACCGAGAAGCAGGATTTGATTCTGGCCGCGCTTAACAGTGAATCCTCTCATAATTTCACAGAAGACGAACTGATTGAGGTCGGGAATGACCATCTGTATGTGGACGCTTATTTCTGGAAGAATCATGCACAGGATGATTACGAAATAAATAAAGTGCTTAAAAAAATGCTCCCGCTCTGTTTCCCGGGCTCCTTTGAATTTGTCTATCGAAAGGATGGCGTTGACTATCCTCTTTCCGGGAACAAGGAGGGAAGTTCTTTCGGAAGGTTATATAATAAAAATTCTCATCCGAGTATAGATCCGCTGGATGAATTGATTCTGGCGGTGTCGTTGCGTGAAGATGGGAAACCTAACGTTTCGCCACTCAACGGGCATGATTGTTATTGCCTTCAAAAGGTGTATAAGGATGCGTGGTATGACTTTGGGGTAGCAAAAGGGGGAATGGCCAAAGATAAGGAGCTGAAGTGTATTGTTCCGGCCAGCAAGGACGACTCATTCGGAAGGCAGAACAGTACCGAGATACGTTATTCTGTCAGGCTCAAGGCGGAAAAGAAAGATGGTGTTTTCGGTTTCCGAGGTCTGCCGACCAAAAACTACATACTTGTCTTTGCCGACAAGTAAAAGTAATAATCCTCATCGTGGAGAGTAAATAACAGATACTAAACGCACTAAATGGATGTCCTCCTACCCGTTATGGGTAGGAGGACATTAGTTTAATATTATGATATTCAGATGATTGTCTTCCACGGCGAAACAGTGGTATGCTGGTGTAGTGCCACCATACCACTGTTCCCTACTCCCGGAAGCCTTTCGAGGCGCGGAGGAGGTGACGGAGTGAGCTGGTGAGCTCACGTGTCTCCTGAAGGAGGTTCAGATAGAGGTAAGCGACTGTGATATTCTCCTTGGAGGACTGCATCCGCTGCATCTGTGCCTCACGGGCTTTCTCAAGGCAATCCTTGAGTTCCTCGGCCTCGCGGCGGACATCATCGACCTCGCCGTAGGAATCGGTCTGGAGAATCTTCCCGGTGCGCCTCAGCAGGAACAGCACCGTGTCCCTCAATGGGATATATTCCTTGACCTGCTCTTTGCTCAGCGGCACGAAGTTGTTGTCCACGTGCTCCTCGCAAGGGTCGGCGATACGCCTCAGGCAGTATAGGATCTCTTCACAGGAGTTCCTTCCGAGGTGGAACCAGGTGTTCTTCTCCATCGCGACCTCCGGGTCAATTTTACGGAACCCGATCATCTCCTTACGTCTGCTGTTCTTCAGCTCCTCCCTCTTGCGTCTCATGGTGCTCTCAGCCTTGTGCAGCATCCCGAGATCCTCCTTGATGAAGCCATCGGTGATCTGGCGGAAGGTTGTGTTGACATATTCAAGGAAATCAGACTGGCTGTCGGCTATGTGCTTGCTCAGAAGCGTAAGGATCTCGCTCTTGTCGGTGCTGAGCATCATCTGGTTGAAGGTCACGTCTCCGTTCTCTTCCTCCGCCTTTTTCTTGTAGCGGATGTTGCTGCGGACGAGCAGGAAGATCGCGAGCGCCATCATGATGCAGGCGGCGACGAAGCCTCCGATGTGCATCAGCATCGCCACGAGGAAGCAGAGAATGAAGGCCGCTCCGGCTGTGATGAACCAGCCTCCGATGACGGAGACGACACCAGTCACTCTATAGACGGCGCTCTCACGGCCCCACGCGCGGTCGGCCAGAGAGGAACCCATGGCTACCATGAATGTGACGTAAGTTGTTGAAAGAGGTAGTTTAAGGGATGTTCC
>OLGM01001470.1_pt1 | contig 10342 bp, 10 predicted proteins | sample 1606001 | NCBI WGS metagenome assembly OLGM01 (sample SAMN03283294) | human gut metagenome | biome: human-associated habitat; material: feces | host: Homo sapiens | place: Peru | collected 2012
CCTGGAGCCAGAGGGTCGCCGCCACGCTGCCGCAGCCGGTGCCGCAGGCCAGGGTAAAGTCCTCCACCCCCCGCTCAAAGGTAAGCACCCTTACCTCGGTGTCGGAGATGAAAGAATAGTAGTTGACGTTTGCCCCCTTGGGGAAGGCAGGGTGATGGCGCAGTGCCTCCATCTCCGGGCGAAGCTGCTGGCTGTCCGCCCACAAATCCCCCCGGTATTCCCGGACGGCGTGGGGCAGGCCGGGATTGCCCAGCTCCACATAGGCAACATCCTCTACCCGGTTCAGTTCCAGAGTGGTGGGGGTATTCAGCCGGATGCGGAAGCGGTTTCCCTCCAAATGCCAGCCGGGCACAAGCCCTGCATCGGTCTGGACGGTCATGGATTCCCCGGCAATGCCCAGCTCGTTTGCAAACCGGCAAATGCACCGCGCGCCGTTGCCGCACATCTCGCCCCGGGTGCCGTCGGCATTGTAGAAGATCATCTCAAAGTCGAAGCCCTCGGCATTGCCCACCGCCAGCAGACCGTCGGCATGGCGCAGGGCGCAGAGCTTTTTGGCCAGGGCAGAAAAATCCAGGTCCAATCCCCGGCCGTCGAAGACCATGAAGTCGTTGCCTGCCCCGTTCATATAGAAAATTTTCATGGTGTCACCCCAGCAAGTTTTCCATGTTGTAGATCCCCGGCTGCTTTCCTGCCAGGAAGGCGGCGGCCTCCAGGGCCCCATCGGCAAACATACCCCGATCGAAGGCCTCGTGCCGGAGGACCAGCTGCTGGGTGGGGGTGCAGATGTGAATTTCGTGGATACCTACGATGCCTGCCAGCCGCAGGGAGGAAACGCCGATCTCCTCACGGGTCCGCTTGCCCTCTCCGGCCCGACCGCAGTGCTCGGTGGCCTGGGGCCGGACCTGCTGGACAGCCTGGAAGAGCATATGGGCGGTTCCGCTGGGGGCATCCACCTTCCGGTTGTGGTGGATCTCCAGGATCTCAATGTCCGCCTCCGGGAAAGCGGCGGCGGCCTGCTTGGCCAGACGGCACAGCACCGCGATTCCTAAGCTCATGTTGCCGGAATAGAACACAGGGATCCTGTCCCCGGCGGCGTAGATGCGCCGCTTCTCCTCTTCGGTGTGTCCGGTGGTGCCAATGACCACGGCACAGCCGAAACGTTCGGCGTAGTCCAGGACATCGGCAACGGCGCTGTGGTGAGAAAAATCAATGATCACATCCGCCTGCCGGTCCCCCAGCTCCTGGAAGGTTTTGGAGGCTCCGTTTTCTCCATCGATGCTGACGGCACCCACCTGGTTTTCACCCAGACGCTGGGAGATCAGCTTGCCCATGGCACCATTGGCACCGCAAACAATGGCTCTCATAGGGCCACCCCCTGCTTGCGCATTTCCGCCAGAAGTTTTGCCCGGTTGCCCTCCTCCATGGGGGTCAGGGGCAGACGGATAAACTCCTTGCCGTAGCCCATGGCGCTGATGGCAGCCTTGGCGGGGATGGGGTTCACCTCGCAGAAGAGCAGGTTGATGAGGTCCAGGTACCGGCACTGGAGGGCCGCGGCTTTCCGCAGGTCTCCGGCGAAGAAGGCATCGGCCATCTCTACGGCACCCTTGGGGATCACATTGCTGAGCACGCTGATGGTGCCCATACCGCCCATGGCCAGCATAGGTACGGTCAGGCCGTCCTCGCCGGAGTAGACGTCGATCTTATCCCCGCAGCGGGCGAAGAGCTCCACCACCTGGCTCATGTTGCCGCTGGCCTCCTTAATGGCGGCAATGTTGGGGTGCTCCGCCAGCTTCTCCACGGTGGTGGGCAGGAGGTTGCAGCCGGTGCGGGAGGGTACATTGTAGAGAATGATGGGCTTGTCCACCTTGTCGGCAATGGCGGTATAATGGGCAATGAGGCCGTTTTGGGTGGCCTTATTGTAGTAAGGTGTGACCACCAGCAGAGCGTCGGCTCCGGCCTGGGCGGCGGAGACGGAATAGTCGATGGCATGGAGGGTGTTGTTGGTGCCGGTGCCGGCAATGACAGGCACCCGGCCCGCTACCCGGTCGATGGTGAAGGAGATGACCTTCTTCCGCTCCTCAGGGGTCAGGGTGGCGCTTTCTCCGGTGGTACCGACGGCCACCAGGGCATTGATGCCGGAGGCCAGCTGGAAGTCGATGAACCGGCCCAGAGCCTCATAGTCCACACCCTCCGGAGTCATGGGGGTGACCATAGCAGTGGCCATGCCTTTAAAAATCGTTTTTTTCATAGGGTAACATCCTTTCCGTCATTCGGTGAATTGGTTGAAATAATCGTATAGCGGTATCAGATCCGTCAGCATCTGCTTGACTCTGGTTTCCAGCTGGGGCCCGAATATCTCCGGTCCCACGTCCTCACTCCGGACGCAGCTGATGTCCCCCTTCCAGGCGAAATAGGGGGCAAGGGCTTCCGTGGGGGCCTCCTTGGGCCGCTTGTAGCATTCCGCGGTTACGGGAATGCCGGTTTTCCGCTCCGTATCCCGAAGAAGTTTTTGAAAGTCCTGGGGCTTGGCGGCGATCTGCCTGCGGAACCGATCCATGGTGGCTACCTTGGGCTTCCAGACGGTGAAGCCGTAGCTGATGCCTTCGGGACGGATTTCGAAGAACAGGCAGGGGTTTTCTGCCCACCAGTCCACATCCTGCCGGATGCACAGCCACAGACTCTCCTTGTAAGGCAGGGGATGGTGGAGCCGGGCATCCCGGTAGATGCGGCTGACCTTCAGGATGCTGCCGGGGCTGTCCAGGAAGGGCTCGAATACTGCCGCGCCCAGGGCCTTCATGGGCTCGTAAAGGGAATCCACATACTGCTTTTTGTGGGCCAGGAACCAGTCCCGGTTGTTGTTCATGCGAATGCCCCAGAGAAAATCAACGGTCTCCGGGGAGAAACCTGTAAACATTTTTGTCCTTCTTTCTCGGTCGTTCCTTCGCGTAGGGGACGATGCCCACATCGTCCCGGATGTTCGACGACGGACCGGTCACCTGGTTCGTATCAACCTGCCATGACCGCCCGTCAGGTCTCGGGCGGATGTGGACATCCGCCCCTACGCGGAAATTCCGGATGTTTCCATGATTCTGAAAAGCCGGGCGCAGTATGCGCCCGGCTTCAGGTTTATGATCAGGCCAGAGTCTGGATGTAGTCCCAGTCTTCGATGCTGGGCTTGATGTAAGGAACGGTGGCCTCCCGGATGGTGTCATCGGGGGTGATGATGGTCACGCCCAGGCCCTCCAGCTCAGAGGCCAGAGACTTCTCGGCGGTGATGATCTGCTCGTCCTGCCAGGCAATGGCGTTGTTGATGGCGGTCTGGACCACTTCCTTGTCGTGGTCGGACAGGCCGTTCCACACGTCGCCGTTCATGAAGACCATGTTGGGGCAGATGATGTGGTTGGTCAGGGTGACGTTCTTCACCACCTCGTAGAACTTGTAGCTCTGGAAGGTGGTCAGGGGGTTCTCCTGGCCGTCAACGGTGCCGGTCTGCAGGGCCATGTACAGCTCGTTGATGTTCATGGGGGTAGCGGAAGCGCCCCAGGCCTCTACCATCTTGATGTACAGGTCGCTCTGAGGAACACGGATCTTCATGCCCTTCAGGTCAGCCAGAGTGGAGACGGGCTTGTTGGTGGTCAGCTGACGGGTGCCGTAGTAGAAGGAGCCCATGATGCGGACGTCCACCTGCTGGAACAGCTCATTCAGGGTGTCCTTGTATTCGCCGTTCAGAGCCTTCTGCATGTGCTCCACGCTCTGCCACAGGTAGGGAGCCTCTACCTGAGCGGCCTTGGGGATCCAGGAGGCGAACTGGGCAGGGCCCTCGGTGATGATGTCCACCATGCCCTCCTGAACGCCCTCCACCAGGTCGGAGGAGCCGCCCAGCACACCGTTGGGGTAGCCGGTCACATGGATGCCCTCGGCGTTGGCGTTGATCTCGTCGATGGCCTTCATCATCATCTGGGTAACCACCTGGGTCTCGGGATGGACGGAGCCCCACTTGAGTTCCTTCACGTCCTTCTTGGCTTCCGTAGCGGGAGCCTCAGTGGCGGCGGGGGCATCGGCAGCGGCGGCTGCCGTCGTGGCGGCGGGGGTAGAGGTGCTGCCGCAGGCGCACAGGGAAACGGCGGCGCACAGGGCGAGAACCAGAGCCAGTAATTTCTTCATTTGACTTCCTCCATTTTTTTGTTTTTTATTCCAGTATCGGCTTTTCGCCGGTATCTGCGCTTTTTTAGCCGTACATCAGCTGGGGCAGCCAGTTGGTGACGCCGGGGACAAAGGTGACGATCATCAGCACGATCAGCAGAGGCACCAGGAAGGGGGCCGTGGCCTTGATGACCCGCTCTGCGGAGACCTTGGACACATTGGACACCACATACAGCACCACACCGATGGGCGGAGTGACCACACCGATCATCAGGTTCAGGATCATGATCAGGCAGGCCTGGGTCTCGGTGCAGCCCATGGCCATCATGGCGGGGATCAGAATGGGTCCCAGGATCAGGATGGCGGCAGTGCCCTCCATGAAGCAGCCGATGAACAGCAGGAACACGTTGACCAGGATCAGGAACAGCACCTTATTCTGGATCAGGGACAGGAAGGCGGTGATCTGCTGAGGGATCTGGGCCACGGACAGGATGTAGCCGAAGATATTGGCAGTCATGACGATGGACAGCACCACGCCGGTGGTCTCGCAGGTGGAGAGCATGACCTTAGGGATGTCCTTCAGCTTCAGGTCCTTATAGGACAGAAGGCCAATGAGCAGAGAGTAGGCGGCGGCCACAATGGCGGCCTCGGTGGTGGTGACGATGCCGGTGTAGATGGACACGAACAGGATGACGGGGGCCATCAGGGCCAGGAAGGCTTCCTTGAAGGCCACCCAGATGACCTTCAGCGTGGGCCGGGGGTTTCTGGGGTAGCCCCGCTTTCTGGCGTAGTAGGCAACCATGGAGCACAGGGCAATGGCGATGAGAATGCCGGGGATGATGCCGCCTACGAAGCAGCGGCCCACGGAAGCACCTACGGTGACGCACATAATGACCATGGGCAGAGAGGGGGGGATAATGGGGCCCAGCACGGAGGAGGCAGCGGTGACCGCACAGGAGAAGTCGTCATCGTAGCCCACTTCCCGCATGGCCTGGATCTCGATGTTGCCCAGGCCGCCGGCATCGGCAACGGCAGTGCCGCTCATACCGGCGAACAGGGCGGAGCACAGCACGTTGGCGTGGCCCATGCCGCCGGGGACGGTGCCCACGATTACATTGGCGAAGCGGAACATCTTCCGGGTAACGCCGCCGGTGTTCATCAGGTTGCCCATGAGGATGAAGAAGGGGGCGGCGATCATGGTAAAGGAGTTAGAGGCCTGGGTGATCCGCTGGACAACCACCATGGGGTTGGTGCCGGTGAGGAACATATACAGGAAGGATGTCAGGCCCAGGTTGACATACAGGGGCAGCCCCGTAAACAGCAGGATCAGAAACAGTATCAGGATGATTGCAATGGCGCTCATTCAGCCTCGCCTCCCACATCTCTATAATTTCTGGGGCCCTTGGTGAAGCACTCAATGAGGCCCGCCAGCTCGTAAAACACAATGGTCAGGTTGCAGATGGGGCCCATCACATACACAATGCCGTAGTTCAGGGCGATGGACACGGCGGTGCGCTTGGCACCTACGCCGATCAGGTTGATGCCGTAGCGGATCATCAGAACCGAGAAGATGATGACCAGCACATGGCAGAAGGCCTGGAGCCACTTCTGGACTCCCTGGGGCATCATATTCAACAGGGCGGTGATGCGGATGTGGGAATCCTTCCGGGTGGCAATGGCCCAGCCCAGGTAGCAGATCCACACATAGGTCAGCTGGATCAGCTCCTCTGACCAGACGATGGGGTTATTCAGGATCCATCTCCAGATGACCTGTGCCAGACCCAGGATAAAGATACCGCTGAGCAGCACAACGGACAGCCAATCGATGACCGTTTCGGTGACTTTTTTCACCGTCGGCAGGATCTTGCCCAAGAACATTCCTTTTTCCTCCAATTCTGTCTCCTCCTTTTTTATCTCTTGGCTTCCAGCTCCCGGGCCTGGCGGATCACGTCCTTGCTCATTTCCCGGAAATAGTCCAGGGGGGTGCCCATGGACAGGAAGCTTGCTCCCTGCTCGATCCACCAGCTCACCAGCTTCATATCCACGCCGATGGAAAGGCCGAAGGGCTTGCCGTGGGCCTTGCATTTGTCGATAATGCGCTGCATCAGGTCCTGGACCTCGGGGTCGAAGTAGTTGCCCATCTTGCCTACGGAGGCGGACAGGTCCATGGGGCCGCAGATGATGCCGTCTACGCCCTCTACTTCCAGGATCTCATCCAGATTCTTCACGGCCTCCACGTGCTCGCACTGCATGAGCTTCAGCAGCTGGCCGTCTACGGTCTGCAGGTACTCTCCCAGGGGCTTGGTGCCGTAGTCCAGGCCACGGAGGGGACCAAAGCCCCGGATCCCCTTAGGCGGGTAGGTGCAGATGGCCACGCACTGCCGGGCTTCCTCCGCGGAATTCACCATGGGGAAAATGACACCGTCGGGGCCGCACTCGATGATAGGCTTGATATTGCACATCTGGTGATCCGGCACCCGGACGATGGCGCAGCTGCCGCCGGCATTGGTGGCGATAATGGCGTTTTTGATCATGGGCTGGGTCATGCCCGCGTGCTCGTTGTCGATCCACACATAGTCGTAACCCAGAAGGCCGCACAGCTCATAGAAGTCCAGCTCGGTGTTGGAGCAGTGGGTACCGAAGCACAGGCCGCCGGCGGCCAGCTTGTCCTTGATCCTTTGAATGTTGTTCATGGGTCCTTCTCCTCCCCTTGGCATAAGCAAAAGGTTTTAAATAATTCATGAACTGATTATATATTGGGTTTCAGAGAAAGGCAATACGATTTCATGATTTCACAAATATTTGGATAGAATTTCACGATTTGTGAAATCGTTTGACATATATGACAGATTATGCTAGTATATTTCTATCTCAATCAGTAAATTAGGAGAAAACACTATGGTTGACCAGAAAACAATTGCGGAAAAGGCCGGGGTATCCCGGGCCACGGTATCCCGGGCCTTCACCCAGAACGCCAACGTCTCCCCCAGGTCCCTGGCGAAAATTCAGGCAGCCATGGAGAGCCTGGGCCTCCAGCCCCTGGCCTGGTTTCCCAGCGATATACGCAAAAAGTCCAAGTATGTGCTGATCCTCTGCGGCGACATCAGCAACGCCTTCTTCTCCCAGGTCATCAAGGGCATCAGCGACCGGCTGTTGGCCCTGGGGCTGCTGCCCGTGGTCTGCAACAGCAACTACAACGCGGACCTGGAGGAAAGCCAGATTGAAATGGCCGATGCCAACAATTACCTGGGCATCATTTTCGTCACCGCCACAGAGCGTCCCACTCTGGCCGCCACCCTGTACCGCACCAATACCCCCGTCATCCTGGTCAACCGCTATATCCACTCCTTCGAGACCCACACCGTCTGCATCGACAACTACAAAGGCGGCTATATCGCCGCCATGCACCTGATCGAAAAGGGCCACCGGCGCATCGCCCACATCGCCAGCTACAAGGGCACCACCCCCCAGATGGACCGGATCCAGGGCTTCCAGGAGGCCATGCAGTGCCTGCCCCGGGGGGAATACCGCTACCAGGTCTACTTTGGGGACGGCACCCTGGAGCGGGGCAACCAGGTGGCCCGGGAGCTGATCAAAAACGGTATGCCCTACACCGCCCTTTTCGTGGCCGACTGCCAGATCGCCATCGGCATTGTAAACACCCTCCGGGAGCAGGGCTTCCGGGTGCCCGCAGATGTCAGCATTCTCTGCTTCGACGACTCCCCCTACATCAACCAGTATGGCCTGCGCCTTTCCACTGTCACCTACAATCCCCTGTCCATGGGCTCTACCGCCGTGGACCTGCTGGCCCAGCTCATGAGCGACCGGCTCAGCAGCATCTCCCACGTGAACCTGACCCCCCAGCTCATCCAGCGGGACAGCGTTATGGATATCAACAAGAGATAGCAGTACCAAAAATGCCGCCGTCCAGACCCGGACGGCGGCATTTGGCATTCTTACGCCTTGGGAAACAGCTTCCCGATGGCATCCCGGGCGGATTCCTGCTCTGCCCGTTTTTTGCTGGTGCCCTCACCCTGGCCCACCACGGTGCCGTTGAGGGACACGGCCACGGCAAAGTGCTTGTCGTGGTCCGGGCCCGATTCGGCGGTAAGCTCGTAGGTCAGCACCTGATTTTTCTTCTGCTGGACCAGCTCCTGGAGCTTGGTCTTGTAGTCCACATTGTGGAGCTGGCTCACAGGGACCTCTACCAGGATAAAGGTCTGAATGAATTTCTTCGCGGCCTGAATGCCTCCGTCCAGGAAGCTGGCGGCGATGACGGACTCCACGGCATCGGCCAGGATGGAGTCCCGGGTCCGGCCTCCCCCCTGCTCTTCCCCGTGGCCCAGGAGCAGATGCTCCCCCAGGTGGATCTCGTTGGCCACCTTGGCCAGGGTCTTTTCGCAGACCATATCAGCCCGCATCCGGGTCAGCTCCCCTTCCGGCCGATCCGGGAAGCTGCGGTACAGGTACTCCGCCACCAGCATACCCAGTATGCTGTCCCCCAGAAATTCCAGCCGCTCGTTGCTCAATAGGCTATTGTGCCACCGCTCGTTGGCATAGGAGGAGTGGGCCAGGGCGTTTTGCAGCAGGGAAATATTTTGAAAGTGATAGCCGATGGCTTCTTCCAGATCTTTAATCATGAACTGTCTGCTCCTTATATTTGGCAAGCTCTGCCAGTCTCTTTTCCAGCTCCGGAGTCAGGTCGTGACCGGCCGCATCCATGGCCTGCTTCACCGCGTTGCGGAAAGCCAGGGCATCGGAGGAGCCGTGGGCCTTGATGACGGGCTTTTTGATACCCAGCAGCTGGGTGCCGCCGATCTCATGGTAGTCCATCAGCTTCATCATGTCCTTCACGCCGGAGGCGCACAGAAGGTAGCCCAGTTTGGACAGAGCATTCTTTTTAAACATTTTCTTCATGAGGCTGCCCATAAACATGGCGGTGCCCTCGATGGATTTCAGCAGCACGTTTCCGGAGAAGCCGTCGCATACCACCACGTCCACAGCCCCCAGGGGCACATCCCGGGCCTCCACGTTGCCGACGAAATTCAGCAGCCCCTTGTCGGAGGCATCCTTCAGGAGGCCATAGGCCTGGCGCTGCAAATCGGTACCCTTGCTGTCCTCGGTGCCGATGTTGAGAAGGCCCACCTTAGGCTCCGCCACCCCCAGCTTGCTCTGGGCATAGGCAGAGCCCACCAGACCGAACTGCAGCAGAAATTCCGGGGTACACTCGGCATTGGCGCCGCAGTCCACGATCAGGGTCTGGCCCCCGGCCTTATTGGGCATGGCGGGGCCCATGGCCGCCCGCCGGATCCCCTTTACCCGCTTGACGATCAGGGTTGCGCCGCTTAAAAGCGCCCCCGTAGATCCGGCGGAAATGAAGGCATCCCCCTGGCCCTCGGCCAGCAGCCGGAGGCCGATGATCATAGAGGAGTTCTTCCGCTTGTGGATCACCGTGCCGGGATCGTCGTGCATATCCACCACGTCCTCTGCCCCGGCGATCTCTATTCCCTGGGGCAGATCCTTATAGCCTTGCTCCTGCATGATCTGCAAAATCTCTTCGCTGCGGCCCACCAGGGTGATCTCCGCCCCAAAAGTCTTGACCGCTTCAATGGCCCCCAGCACGGGAGCCTTGGGGGCCAGATCGCCGCCCATTGCGTCCAGGATGATCTTCATTGGATTACCTTCCTTCTTTTTCGTTCTTGACCTTCCCCTGGGGGAAGGGGGACCGCCCGCAGGCGGTGGATGAGGGGCGGTACCGAGTCGGTCCTGCTTGCCGCCCCACTCCCGTCAGGGCTTCGCCCTGCCACCCTCTCCCAGGAGAGGGTCATTCTGGATCATCTCATCAATGACCCCCAGTGCCCGCTGGGAGATGGCCAGGTTCTTTTCTGCCTTTTTCCGCACCCGGTACTCCAGAGGACTGATGATGCTGAAATTCACGTTCATAGGTTGGAAATTCTCGATGCTGCCGTCGCTGATGTACAGCCCCAGGGCACCGATGGCGGTGGTTCTGGGAAAGGCCGGAGGCTCCTTCCCCTGGACCTTGGCCGCCATGGCCACAGCCGCCAGGAAGCCGGAGGCCGTGGACTCCACATAGCCCTCTACGCCGGTCATCTGTCCGGCAAAGGCAATGCGGGGCATCGCCTTCAGCCGGTAATACCGGTCCAGCAGCCGGGGAGAGTCCAGAAACGTGTTGCGGTGC
>OLGM01001471.1_pt1 | contig 10338 bp, 25 predicted proteins | sample 1606001 | NCBI WGS metagenome assembly OLGM01 (sample SAMN03283294) | human gut metagenome | biome: human-associated habitat; material: feces | host: Homo sapiens | place: Peru | collected 2012
CTCGCTATTGGCTTTCTTCGATTCACCGTTTTTATTGTCGCCATCAATGTACCAATCCGACCTGCTACCGTATGCATTCTTGCCGATGTTGTACGGTATATCGGCAATAATCAACTGTGCTCTAGGTATCTGATACCTTTTAGCATTTTCGAAATGGTCATTGTAAAGTTCAATTTTTACTGTTCTATCATGAATTATTTCTCCCATGGTGCTTTGTACCGTGTCACTTTCTGCATTTTTTCGTAGTCTCTGATTGTTTGATTTGCTTCAAGCAAGAATGCAAGCATTTGTTTGTTCATCTCATCTGCCTTTTCTAGCTTTGCTTTAAGCTCATTATTTTCTTGTTCTATCGTCATTTTGTTATCCCCCTTTTTAAGTGCGATTTAACGATGATTTTACTTCAGATATATAAATTATCATCTTTTTCATTTTCACCGTCTTATCGCTTAATTAAACGCTGTTTTAGAATGTTTTACGAGTTTTCTAACCCTCAATCTGTTTGAAAATCTGTTTTTCGTCAATTTGCAGTGCTTTTTTTACATCGTTCGGTAGCATTGCCAATTCTTTGTCTTTCTCAGCTCTTTGCTTGTAATTTCTCTGAAAGTTGCTTGAGATTACAGAATTCACCGTGTCGCTATCCATTTGTGACCAATTGTGAAGCTGTGAAGCACTACCAACCAGTCTTTTCAAATCATCAGGTAGCTTTTCAAATTCTTCTTCTGCATACCACCCAGAACGTGATATTGCTTTTCGTACAACTTCCCACGCTTCAAGGCTTGAGACTTCTGTGTTTGTTGTCGTCAAAGAATGCATTTTGTTTTTGATTTGTCCTATCGTTGGTGCGAATGAACTTTCACTTGTGTTGATTAGTGACTTAACCGCATACGATACAAGCCTTGCATCGTCGTCTTTGAACATTTCAACCCATAGAGCTTTGTAGCTTATGATTTGCTCTTGCCCCCAGTTGTGAAACGATTGAGGAAATGAAATTTTCAAAACGTTCAAAATGTCCGTAACTTGTTTTTCTGTCATTTCCTAGAAACTCCAATCGTTGCTATTCACTTTCCTAGGCTTTTGGATTTCTTCACGGTTTCTTTTCTCGACTGCACTTACAACCCACCGCTTAATCGCTAGGTAATGGCTTTTTGACGTGTAGCCTTTTTCTTCGATGTACTCGTCTAGAAAGCGAATGATTTCATCGGCGTTAGGGTATTCAGCATGTAGCTTTGCGTATTCATCGTCAGTGAGAAGGACATGCGAGTAGTCGCCATATTTCTTTTTTTTGGGCTTTTTGGCTTTAGGGCTTTCAACCTTTGGCATTTCATTGTCATTTTCTTTCGCAGTTGTCTTTGGCTCTGAATCTTCGAGCTGGGTTTTCTTTTCATCTTCGTCAGAAGATGTTTCTTTATCTGTTTCTGTTACTGTATCTGTTTCTGTTACTGTTTCTGTTACTGTTACTGTTACTGTTTCTTTGTCCCCATATGGTGTGCATAGGGTGTCTATACCCTCTCCATACGGTATGCATACCCTATCAGCACCGTATAATTTGTTCATTTTTTCGATTATAAAGTTCTTAAATTCTTCACTTTTTATGTCATCTAACTTATTTTTTAACGCTGTAAGAACAGCAGGTGATTTGTTCCAGTTGTATTTCCAATAATTCACAATCAGAACTTCTTTTGTGTTGAAATCAAATTTAATAACTTTGTGTGAATCTTGTAATCTGTGTATCAATCTTTTTACTGTATCTTCGTTGTATCCTGTTTCACGTTCCATTTGCTTCATGCTGATTTCATAACATCCAATCATTTGAGTATGAGGATTTGTTAAGAGATAAAGCATGAAATATTTATCTTCAGGAGTGAAATCATCATCAACTTTTGAATCAGTCCAAAATGATTGATTTATCGTTCTATATATTTCTGCCATTTGTTATATCTCCTGTAGCTCAATCAATACTGAATCCCTATCGCCATACAGCTTTATACAAGACACTTTCACAACTTGTTTATCATCTTCATACGCAACACCATTTAGGCTGTCTAGAATACTTTTTATGATGTTGTCACAATCAGGCTTTTTTGTTGGATAAATGTTGTTTCCTTGCATTTCCCAGAACTTCTTTTTTGATACGCTTTTTGGTATTGCAACGCTTACTGTAATATTCGCTTTAATAGCGTTTTTAAGCATTATTTCACCATATTTTTCTCTGTATGATATTTTCACTAGGTTCTCATAAGAAGCTGTTTCTTTTGGCGTATAAACGTGTCCTGAGCGTGTGAATCTTGGTCTCTGTTTGGCTTGAGGTTTTCCATAAACAATGAAACTAATCTTTTGCAATGTAGTACCTCAGAAATCTTGATTGTCTGCCTGTTCTTCTGTTATGTCGTGTTACTGGTTCGGTCAAGATTACGTGACCTTTTTTTCTTAAATCAAATATCTTTGCTGATAATCTTGTAACACCTAAATATCTGAATGCATCCATTGATGTGATGTAATCATTTTCTTTCATGTATTGATATACTTGTTCTTCTTGTGTCATTTCTTCCTTTCATAAATAGTTCTTGTGGAATGTTTCCATCCACATATCGTGACCGTGTAATTTTTCAAATTGTATTTGTGCTTTTTGCTTCCATAAAATGTCGATAATTTGATTTGTATGTATCATTTCATGGTGCTTTCTACACAATGGGATAATTAATCCAAACGCTTCAGATTTCTTTCTGTTTGCAATTCCATTGATAACATGATGTATGTCTGTTTTAGGTCTGCCACAAATGATGCAGTAATCTAAATCATCTGTGAGAATGCTTTTAGTCATTTAGCGTTGTACTCCATTCTCTTTGCATTTGGTTTTCTAATAATCTTATTTGTAGTTTTAAAGTGTTAATTGCTTCTGTATTAGCTTTATAAACTGCTTCAGCTATATCCCTGTTAAGCCTTAATTCTGCAACTTCTGGTATTCCATAGCACGTGAGGGAAATAATCCCTATTGCTTCACCATCAGCTCTCATTTTTAAGACTTCCTGTCGTAGCTTGACTTTGTAATCTCTTTCAGCTTCAGCATAAGCAGTTCCACTTTTTCTAAGTTCTTTCAAACTTAATGAAAGCTTTTTAACTTTGTCTTGTAATTCGTTGTATAAATCTAGTTCTTCCATATTCTCTAGAATGGTAAATCTTCATCTGCAATGATATTTACACCTGAAACATCTTCAAATTCATTCATATCAGCTGTTTTAAGCTCGTTTACAGCTGTTTCTTGCTTAGGTTGATAATTTACCCTTTGCAAGATTTGTACCCTGTTAGCAATTAATTTTGTGTCGTATACAGTGTGTCCATCTTTGCCTTTGTAGTTGCTTGTTTGAATTCTTCCTTCAACTAAAAGCAAATCACCTTTGCTTGCATATCTTGCTAGATATGTTGCTGTATTTCTCCATGCAATGCACTGAATGAAATCAGCTTGTGCTTGTTCTTCTTCAGGCTTTTTCATTCTGTTGCTTGCAACTGTAAATCTGATAACATCAATTCCGCTTTGTGTTTTTTCTATATGAACATCTTTTGTTATTCTTCCTGTAATTATTGAATAATTTGTATCACTCATTGTTTCTCCATTCTTCAACCAGTTCTTTCACTAGTTCTTCATTTATTTGTATATTTACATAGCTTCGCTTATCACCTTTTAGATGTATTCCTTTTAGAAACTCTATCTTTGTGCCATAGCACTGTTGATAAGCTAATCTATATGTATTTAGCTGATATGCTAAATATTCTTTGTCCAGAACTCTTACTGACTTAATATCAGCAAGTCCTATATTTCCTTCTTCATTTTCAATAACTAAATCCAACCTGCCAGCACATATTGGTTCATCATCTTCACCAAACAAGATGATTGCTTTTTCATTTTCTAGAACTTCAAATTTGTAGTAATTTTTTAAAAACTTAAAATTGTGTAGTTCTTTCAAATCACTTTCAACGCCATTAATGCACCAATCCTCAATGGCTTTATGAACCGCTGTACCGTGGTCAGAAGCATTTTTTAAAGTAACAGCACATACACCCTTATATTTATTTATGAACTTTTGGTGTATGATTTGAGTAACACTTGGAACAATTTGACCGTCAACAAGGTAAAGATGTTCACGGTCATAATATTCAAGTGTTCTTCCGCATATTTCTTGCTGAAAATCCATATCAGCCAACTTTTATGCGAATTGAAGGTGCTGTTTCTCTGAAAGAAACGTATCCGTCGTAGAGGTCAGGGTTATCTTCTTTAAATGCTTTTTGGTCGAAGTATTCACGATTCTGACCTTCTACATAAGTTATTGTCAATTCATCACTTTTGAATTGTTTAATGCTGTTTTCTTGCATTGCTTGAAGAACAGCTTTTTTTATTTCATCTTCTTTCTTTTTAATCTCTTTTGCTTGTCTTTCAAAATCAACAAGCATTGTTTTTACATCTTCAGTTAGGAAAATTTGATTTCCTTCTTTTACTACAATTTCATTCATATTTGAACTCCTCTCTGTTATATTTAGCTGTTACAATTCCTGTTATTTCATCTATTCCTTCCATGTCTAACAGAAACTGTCTTGCTTCATCTGTGACATAATTCATGACTGCCACAACATCAGCTCTTTCAATTCCGAATCTTGTTTGAACATCCACTTCATCACCCTTTTTTAATGAATAAGAAGGTGCTTTGAAGAAATACCTTTTTTTGCTTAATCCATTTTTAAATTTACATAATGCTATTGCTTCTTTCATGCGTTTGCTCCTTTCAATTTCTGTATAAGTTCACTTGCCTTTGTCATTGGCAATTCACTTAATGTCTTAATATTGTTTGCTTTTAACAGCTTTTCTAAATTCTCGCCTTTGTAATAAGTTTCTAAGATTTGCATTTGCTTTGGTGAAGCCTTTCTATCTGTTACAATAGGTTCAGCTTTTTTGTCGCTTCTTGAAACTGCATCGACTTCATCGTTTTCACAAATTTCCATTGCTTCTAGCCACAGATAACGTCTCATGTAGGTATGTTTTGCACCTAACATTTGAATAGGTGTAGCACCTTTCATTTCCGCCTTTTCTACTGGGCTAGAGAACAATATGCAATCACCAGGATTATCAACATTTAAGATAAATAACTTAGCTGTTTCATTCGTCCCTGTTTCTCCTGTATCTTCATCAATTGAATTTTTGTCTTGAATGTAGAATTGACTACACAATCCAACTTCATTGAAGATTTCGTTGATACTTGGCAAGAAATCACTTAACTCAAAATAATCAAATCCTGAGAACTTGTTCTTACCGCTTTTCTTTAGCTTCTTCTGTTGCAATAACAGTCTTGCTTTGCTTAACTTTCCATACACATTCATTGTTTGTTCCATGTTTGTTTTACTCTCCTAACTTTTCTAATATCATGTCGTATAAATCATCACAATCGTCATATAAGGCTTTTCTTTCATCTTCTTCAAGATTATCTATTGCTCTGTAAACTGCTTCAGCAACAGCCCGTGTAGCTCTTGTGACTTTTTGCTTTCTTTCTATTTCTTCCATATCTTCTGTAAGAGGTATGTTCCAATCTTCTTTATAATTTCTATATTCTTCTACTGTCATATGCTTACCTTTAATGAATGAATTTGAAGATTGAATCTAGTACAATCACGCTTGATATTGCAAGTGCTAGCAGAGATAATTCAAACTCTTTAACATCTTCTTCCGTTGCATCGAAGTGTTCCAGAAGATAACTTTCAAATAAATTTTTCATTAGCAAGCACCTACCACGTTGTCTATTTCAAAATACATTTCATATACAGTGCGCATAAACGCCGTTAGAAGCATATTTACATTTTTGATAGCTTCTTCATTGTGCTTTTGTTTAATCCCACAGCTTATTAAGGTAAAACTTTGTTCTCTAGCAAAATCTAGAAATTCTTCTTCATCTGCATCGGTGTTTTCTCCGTAGTTTGAAAAATAATTTTCGATAAATGCTTCAGCTATTGATAAACAAGCTAATTTACATTTCTGGGCTTCTTCTGAGCCATCATCAATAAAAACTTCAGTGATGTATCTTTCCTTTGCTTTTTCTAATTCCTGTTTTCTTAAATTCATACTTTCCTCTCTTTTCTTTTGAATGAGGTATATAAAAACCTCATTGATTTTCTCAAAGAGGTTGCGTTGAAAATGTATACTTAAAAATAGTATAATTTTAATGCACTCTTTGAGTGTGGTTTTAGTGGCACGGTGTTATGTCGGCAAACTTAGTCCCGTGTCACTACCTATTTAGCTTTTTTGATTAGTTGTCTGATACATTCAGCTCGACTAATCTTTTTTTCTTCACATAAAGTGTCTAGCTTTTTTAATGAATCTTCATCTATAACAATTTGTAATCTTTTGTTTTTAGGCTTGCCTATAATTGGTCTACCCATTTTTTTATTACCGACCATTTCACCCCTTTCCACTTAGTTTATGTAACACTTACTTACACAAATATATCGGCAAATAAATAATATACTTATTTACACAACTAAGTCAACAATTTTATTCGTTTTTTGGAGCTTTTTTAACCTCATTCAATTTTCAAATAACAATTCATGGTATACTTTCTTAGTAATACTTTTTTCTCTTTTTGCATAAGCTATGTCTTATGCATTTTTAATTTAATGCTTGCAATAACACTTTCTTCAGTGGTCAAATCATATCCTTGCCACTCATCGAAGAAATCGTTGTCGGCTGTCTTTTTAAAATACATACCGTTAGCAAATTTCACTGGGATGAAGTATTCCAACATTTGCCCAGAATTCGATTGTTTTTCTTGAAACCCCTAACCGTTCAGCCATGTCTTGAATGGTCAGCCTTCTTTCAATAATGTTTCTTTCCTTCATGCTATTCTCCTTTCGCATTTAACTGTTTGACTGCAATCTTATATCCAAGAGCCACGCCCTCAACATTTAATGCGACAGATTCAAGCATTTCATCTGACATTTCAGAACATGCTTTCATGATTCTTGCCATGTCTTGAACTCTTTTATCCATTAGCTATCCCCTTTCTATTTCTGTCATGAATAAGGCTATTACATGGGCAATTTGACAGAAATTTTTATGTATAAGAAGGTTAATTTGTAATAGCCTCATCAGTGCCAGCATTACTGGCAGACCATCGGAGATTTCTCTCCTAGGTTTCGGCTTTTAGAATGCTTTTTGGTCGAAGTTAATTCTCAGTGCCTAAATAATCCATGTCGTATGCTTTTAAATCTTCATCTGATAATTTGTAGTTGTACCAAACAAAGCTCCAATAGCCTGTTTTAGCTTTGTCTGAATCCTCAGCTTTACACCATCTTGAAGGCTGACATCCCATTCCAAGTGGTCTTAATCTCATTCCATATTTGTATGTCATTTATTTACGCCATCCTTTCAACTTGTTTTGGGCTGAACAAGAACGCCTTACATAAGTAATAATCACGGTTCATATCAATTGTTTCTTCGTTACTGCTGTCACTATCTTTTTGCTTTTTCTTTTTCCATAACTTAGTAGTAACTACTGCATGTTGACCTTTAATAATTTTGAAACCTAACTCTTTCCATGCTTGGAATGTATACAGTGCTTCAGGTTCTGGAATTACTTGTCCATCTTCTGTTTGAAGCATTCTTCCTGTCGTTCCAATCAATCCTTTTTCCATAGCGTTAATTCTTTCACTCATTACAATTTGTTCGTTTGTCATATCAATTCCCTCTCTTTATTATTTCTTACTTACAAAGCCTCTATACGCCAAATAATCAATACAAGAATCGCACCTTAGCATTGCTGGCTCTCCTATAAAATCCCAAGCTTCAATCAAATCAGCCCAGCTACCAAATGAGAAACAATGTTCGATGAATGAAATTTTTGAATTGAACTTTTCAATAACTATTTGATATCCATCATGTTTTTTAATAAATTCATGTTTGATTCCCATTTTCCACAGCTTTTCATGTAACTTTTTAATTTCGTTGTAACTCATAAGCTCCAATCAACCTCACAATCTTTAAATTCTTCATTCAAGCTTTTTACCATTGCTGTAACCTCATTTAATTGGTTAATGAACAATCGTGTTTCTTCTGCTGTTCGAGTGCCTAATGCACACCAGTTGATACCTAATTCAAGAGTTTTATAAGCCAAGCCCATTGTTTGAATAGTTATTATTCTATTGCCATACTTTTGAAGTATTTTTTCATTTGCTTCTTGAATTTTTGATAAATATTCCTTGTAACTGATTTTTCTCTTTTCCATGTTATTTGCCCTCTCTTATTTGCTATTTCTTCCGATAAGTTCTCTTCTAATAGCTTCGATTTTTTCATCTAGTTCTTTTTGATTTTCTAGACAAATCTTTCTTTGTTCCATTGCGAACTCATGCATAAACATCAATGCTTCTGTATCGATTGTTTTTACGCCTTCCATAAATTCCTTTGTCATATCTTTTGCCCTCTCTTTGTTAACTTAATTAACTTACACTTATTATTATATACATTTAATTAACTTTTTCAACACATTTGTTTATTTAATTAACTTTTTCATATATAATTTAAATGTAAGAAAGGAAACACCATAAATGAATGAAAATGAAATTGGTCTAAGAATTCATGCATTAAGAAAAGAATTAAAACTAACGATGGATGAATTTGGTAATAGACTTGGAATAAGTAAAAGTGCAATATCTTTAATAGAACATGGAATAAACAAACTTTCTTCATCATCAAGAAAAGCTATTCTTCGTGAATTCAATGTCAATCCAAACTGGTTAGATACTGGTGAAGGTGATATGTTCATAAAACTAGATGCTAATAAAGAATTAGCTATTGAAATGGCTAAAATATTCAAGTTGGAAGAAAACGACCCTCGAAGAAGAATTATCAAAGCTCTTTTGACTATTCCAAGCGAAGATTGGGATTCAATCATGGATTCAGCTATTAAACTTGCAAACGCATACGATGATACGAAAAAAGCCACTTTTGAAAGTGGCTCGGAATTAAGTAGGGATAAAGTTCAAGATGAATAGATAGATTATTTCTAATTCTTCTTCAATTAGTTCATCTAACAATATTATTATTTGTTCTTTCATTTGCACTCCTTTCTAGCATTTTTTGCCTGTGCTGAGGACTGCATACTCAAATCAAATTATTTTTAGTCATATTATTACACTCACTTCCATATTCACATTATAGGACTGATTTTTGAATATTAAAGTGGGTTAAAGACTTAAATTATTTGTAAAATTATCAACATTTTAATAATATTAAAATGCAAAATAAAAATAGCACGAGTGCGAAAACATGCTATTTTATTGCAATTTTTCAATTGCGGAAGGAGTTGTACTGTAATAAAACGGCGATTTTTTATTACATATTAATTTTACCATGAAACGTGAAAAGTACATTCAAACAAAGAAAAATTCTAAGGGAGAAATTTTTTATAGAATATATATCCCATATAAAAATGAGTTTGGTGTACCTCAGAAACCAATATCAGAGAACGTTAAAGCTAAAGACTATGAAAGTACAAAAGTAGCTCTTGCTTACGCTTGCATGAAGCGTGATGAATACTTAAAAGAAATAAGATTAGGAACATATCGCAAACAATATCCAACAATTAAAGAATTATGGGATATACGATATGATTATTTTCCGAAATCTTTGCGAACTCAGCAAATAAATGATGCCTTCTGGAAGGGCGGAATATGCGATTTAAGCGACATTAAAATTAATAAGCTAAATACTTCCGAGCTACAGAAAAACGTTAACAAATACGCTTTAAACCACTCACAAAAGCAAGTTTCACGCTACATCGGTCATTGGAAAGTACTTTTTAAATTAAGCAATTTACTTGATATTCCTGTATCAGATAAAACGCTTATGATTACAGTTCCAAAATCCAAAATAACTGTAAATCCAAAAGACGTTACATTCTCAAAAGAAGATTTCTTAAAATTAATTCAAATATTAGAAGACTATACATGCAAAAATGAAAAGCGGTTATATCGTGCAAAAATGCTTAGATATATTCTTCTTATCGGATACTACACTGGAATGAGACCAGCGGAAATAATAGCTTTAAATTCAGATGATATGATAAACGATAAGATAAAAGTATGGAAATCAGTCGGCTCAACTGAAACTGAAGCTCGTACAATTGTTACGACTAAAACAGCTCAGTCTATTAGATACATACCAATTCACGATGATTTAAAGCCATATCTTGAAGAACTAAAAGCCTTTTCAAATTACAGTCCACTTATAACAGAAATAGACGGTAGCTTAATAGATGTAAATGATATTTCAGCAATGGTTAAGCAGTTCTGTACAAGATACAA
>OLGM01001482.1_pt1 | contig 10277 bp, 6 predicted proteins | sample 1606001 | NCBI WGS metagenome assembly OLGM01 (sample SAMN03283294) | human gut metagenome | biome: human-associated habitat; material: feces | host: Homo sapiens | place: Peru | collected 2012
CATCCGTGACAGTGTCGTCCTTCCGGATGGATTCATGGAAAAGCTGCTTGCCTTTTATGAGCAGGACAATATTCCTGTCGTAAAGGAAACCAAGCGTGGTCATAAGGAAATTAATTTAAAGGAAAGCATTTATGAGCTGTCTGTGGTATCGTGTGCACTCGGAAAAGCAGACGAAGAAGCAAAGGAACGGATTTATATGAAATTAAATGCCAGCAGTGGCGGAAATATCAAGCCGGGCTTTGTTCTCGAGAGCTTCTGTAATTCCATTTCTTATGAGATTCCGCCATTTGGCTATACGGTTCACAGAATTGAAACCTATCGGGAACGGGAAGGAGAGTTCGTACCACTGTTATGGGAAAAATCATAGTCATTCGTAAAGCAGACCGTATTCTGGTGTTCACCTTTTCAGATTACCGACCCGATGCACTGCAGGTATTTTATTCACCGGGAAAAGGCGATCTGGTCGGAAATGTATATGTTGGACGCGTGGATCGCGTATTACCGTCCATGGGAGCTGCCTTTGTGGCCGTGCAAAAGGACCGGAAGGTCTATCTGCCTCTGCCATCTTGTAAAGACAGATCCGGAAATACCGTTATATGGAATGGTAAACCGGACGATGCTTTGAAAGCAGGAGATGAAATTCTCGTCCAGATTGAACGGATGGGCATGGGAGACAAGCTTCCGACTGCCAGAACGGATATTGACCTGGTCGGTCGCTATTGTATCTGCCGTGTAAACGGAAAGGGCATGCATTTTTCGAAGAAGCTGTCCTCTTCTGTGACGGCTTCCTTTAGAGAAGCCTTATCTGCCAGAGGTATCCCCGGAAAGCGTGACTTCGGTTTTACCATCCGTACTAACATTGAAGCATTGAAGGACTATGAAGAAGTCTTTTGCGAAATGGAGGAACTGATCAGGAATGCAGCAAGGATCAGGGAAGCTTCATCCCATCGGAGTATTTACAGCTGTCTGTATCAGGATACACCGGAATATATTTCCTACATCAAAGGAATTCCGATTTCTTCCTATGAAGAGATTGTGACGGAGGATCCCGGAATTTATGAAGAACTGCAATGTCTTTTTCCTGCTGAAAGGCTCCGGCTTTATACCGATACCTCATATCCGCTTGAAAAGCTGTATTCCATTTCCACGCATTTAAAAGAAGCTCTGTCCGAAAGGGTCTGGCTGAAAAACGGCGGTTATCTGATTATCCAGAAGACCGAAGCCATGACCGTCGTTGATGTGAATTCCGGAAAAGGAAGCGAAAAAAAAGGAAACAGCAAGGAAGACATGGTGTTTGCCATGAACTGCGAAGCGGCTTCTGAAATAGCACGCCAGCTGCGGCTGCGGAATCATTCAGGTATTATCGTGGTGGATTTTATCAATATGGAAGAGGAACCGCATAAACAGCAGTTATTGACCTGTTTCGACCGGTTTCTTAAGGAAGATAAGCTGCCATGCCGTGTCGTGGATCTGACGCCGCTGGGAATTGTCGAGGTCACCCGTAAAAAATTTAATAAGCCTTTAAAAGAAATGCTTGACAACATAGAACTTTAATGGTACCTGACTTCCGTCGTTTCTCTCAAAACATAGTACTCAGTTGTCAATGAGCATGGTGAACTCAAAGATGTTTTCAATCTCTTTTTCTGTCAGATACAGTGCATCGAGATTGGTTAAACCGGTTAATTTTTTGATTTTTTCATTAACGCTTTGGTTCTGGGAAATATTGATATAGGTCCCATCACCTTTGGTAACGACCCTGAAGTCACGCATAAAATTTACAAGATCATAGGAATTGATCTCGTTATTGAAACATTTGATTTCCAGAATCCTTAAAAGAAACAAACTAAGGTAGCAGATTAAAAAATGCCCATAGATTGTTTCTTTTTTTTGCACATAAACAGGCCGTGCATCCAGATAAGATTTGGTGATACGGAAGGACTCTTCTATTTTCCAGAGGTTGTGATATGTGTGGTATACCTGCAGTGGTTCCATATCCAGTTCAGATGTCACTAGGAGATTGTATCCTGCGTATTTCAGATCCTCGTCGATCTTTGCCTGGTTGATTTCAATTACCGGCTTTCGACTTTTTCCATTTTGATCTGTATTTGTGACCTGAATATATTTAACAGAATCCCCCAGATCCTCCCGTGCCATTTTTTTGTAAGTGGTATAGTTGGCGGCCTTGTCCACCATTTTCATGATCTCAGCTTTTTGTTTCTGGGCAAGGGAAGGATTATAGGAAACGATGCGTTTTTCTTTTACGCAGAATGAGGTCTCTTTTTCCTCACCGGTTTCGGGATCTGTTTCCTTGAATTTATAAGAAAAAGTATCTACACAGGATTTCAGGCGGAACAGAAGCTTTCCGCTTTTATCACGGTAATCCGTATAGACATTCGCATCATTCTCAAGAAGCAGCCACTGCTTTTCTTTTTCACTCAGTCCCTTTCCATGAACAGATTTTGAAAAAATGTATCCGTCTTTGGCTTCTACGACAGCAGCATAAATGTTTCTGGCACAGTTTAATCCTTTATCTGCAACCTGCACAGTTTTTCCGGCAACTTTATAACGTTCCTTCATCTCCTGTATGATCTTCCGGATATATGGTTTCTCTGACTCATTTCCGGGATACATCTGCATGGCAAGCGGAACCAGATCTGCATCCAGAAGCAGGGCCTGGCCAATGATCGGATCATGCCTGTTTTCCTTGGAAGGGCCTTTCTGCTTATCTTCCTTCGGAAGGTCGATTTCAAAGTAGTAGTTTGTGCAGTCAAAGAAAACACTGCTGAAGTCACGCTTGTAATGCTCTTCATAACAATGGTTGAACAGTTCGATATATTTTTTATAGGACTCTCCAATAAAAGCACAGCCATCGTAAATCTGGTCTTCAGAAATAGGAATACCATGATAAAGATATGGGAAGACGGTAGATGCTGTTTTAGATTTTGAGCAGGGATAAAGAATCCGCGCATAAATTAGTTGTGCAATCATGTCATAAAGGTCAAACTGGAACCTTTTTTGCGATGCAAGGATGTCGATGGTTTCTCTCACATTCAGTTCCGAAAGAAGAGAGGAAATAAGAAAGTATCCGATGTTTTTTTCAGGCTGGACAGTGAATGCTCTGGGGCGTGTTTCATCAGAAACAGAATCCGCAAGTTCTCTGTTCTTATTCTCCACATATTTCTGATAATAAGAAACCGGGTCTGGAATCTCATCAGAAATGAGATCCGAGACGTATCCAAAGCTTTCGATATTTCTGGAACGAGGCTGCTTCTTTTCTTTGTCCCAGTAACTTTCATACATCTGCAGATAAGTTCCTTTTTTCTTTTTATCCTGTCGTAAATAGTATGCCATATGCCCTCCCGATAGAGTACTATGAAGTACTATTATTATGCAATATATCAAAAAAAATTTCAATAAAAAAATGCCCTGTAAGGACATTAAATTTTGCGATAAAATCAAGCTTTTCTGGATATATGAGCGATTTGAGACGTATTGGGGAATTTGAAAACGTCGGAATTTTCATAGTACTTCGACGGAAGACGGGTATATTATCTTTTCCATATTATCTTTTCCATTTATTCCTTTACTATCAATCCGTTCGTGTAATACTTTTTAAGTATTATAATAATGTCATTATATGTATTTCACATTGTAGGACACTTATGTTAAAGTAAAATCATCAAAAGGAAGTCAGGCCGGACCTCTAAAATGGCTTTTCCGCTAAACAGGAAAAGTAGCTGGATAAGTTGTAACAGATTGTTTACAGAAAGGTTAAGGTGACTGTTATGAAGAAATTTTTAGATAAAATCAATGAATTCTGTAAAGAGTATTATAAGAGCTTTGCGGAAAGAATTTAGTTTCGTTTTCTAAATTAGGCGAATTCATATTTACTTAATATAAGGGCTGCAGCATGAATGATCCCATGCTGCAGCCCTTCTCCCATTCTTATGAAACTTGTCTGCATCAGTTATTTTCAGTCAATCCACCGGTTGCCTTTTACTTCAAAACAGATTAGCTATTCAGAACCACGCTATTTTAACTTCCAGATATCGCGATTGTACTCGGCAATGGTTCTGTCTGATGAGAAGAAGCCTGCCTTTGCAATATTTACAAGCATCATCTTCTTCCATTTGGTACGGTCTTCGTAATCTGCAAATGCTTTATCCTTTTCTTTGATATATGCCTCCAGATCAAGCAGTGTCATAAACCAGTCTTTATTCAGAAGCTCCTTATAGAGACGTTCCAGATTCTCTTTATGTCCTGCTGCCAGTGCCTGCTTTCCAACGATAAAGTCCACGGCTTCCTTAATCACCGGACTCTTTTCATAATAATCCTTTGAAACATAGTCCGCTTTGGCATAATGCTCAATAACCTCTTCGGATTTCGCACCAAAGATATAAATGTTATCATCTCCAACCAGCTCATTAATCTCTACGTTCGCACCATCGGAGGTTCCAAGCGTCACGGCACCATTCAGCATGAACTTCATGTTGCCGGTTCCGGATGCTTCCTTGGATGCCAGGGAAATCTGCTCGGAAATATCACATGCCGGGATCAGCTTCTCTGCATAGGTTACATTGTAATTTTCCACCATCAGAACTGTCATGTACCGGTTCACATCCGGATCGTTATTCACGATTTCCTGTAACACCAGAAGTAAGTGAATGATATCCTGCGCAATGATATAGGCCGGTGCTGCCTTGGCTCCGAAGATAAAGGTCAGTGGACGAACCGGTTTCTTACCCGCTTTAATCTCCAGATATTTGTGAATAATGTATAAGGCATTCATCTGCTGACGCTTATACTCGTGAAGCCGCTTAATCTGAATGTCAAAAATGGAATCCGGATTTAAGGTAACTCCTTCGTTTTCCTTCACATATGCAACCAGCTCCTGCTTACGGTTCATTTTGATCTGTTCAATCTGATCAAGCACCTCCGGATTATCCTTATATTCAAGAAGCTTCTCCAGCTTATCCGCATCCTTCTTAAAACCATCTCCGATGGTCTGTGCAAGGTAGGTTGACAACTCACGGTTACAGCTCATCAGCCAGCGTCGGAAGGTAATACCGTTCGTCTTATTATTGAATTTCTCGGGATACAGCCTGTAAAACGCATTTAATTCGGTATTCTTCAAAATCTCTGTATGAATTGCAGCCACACCGTTTACAGAAAATCCATAGTGGATGTCGATGCGTGCCATATGCACTCTGCCATCCTTATCAATAATCTGCACCTTGGGATCCTTATATTTCGCAGCTACTCTCTTATCCAGCTCCTTAATATAAGGAACAAGCTGGGGAACGACCTTCTCCAGATATTTTAAAGGCCACTTCTCCAAAGCCTCTGCCAGAATCGTATGATTGGTGTAAGCACAGCATTTACTTACCACTTCAATCGCTTCATCCATGGTAAATGCCTTGTCTTCCACAAGAATACGGATCAGCTCCGGAATAATCATGGTTGGATGCGTGTCATTGATCTGGATGACTGCATGCTCATACATCTTACGAAGATCATACTTTTTCTCTTTCATCTCATAAAGTATCAACTGTGCCGCATTACATACCATGAAATACTGCTGATAAATACGGAGCAGATTGCCTGCCTCATCCGAATCATCCGGATAAAGGAATAAGGTCAGGTTTTTCTCAATGGCTTCCTTATCAAAGTCAATGCCCTTTTTAACAAGACTCTCATCTATGCTTTCAATATCAAAGAGACGAAGCTTATTGACACCACTGTCATATCCCGGGACATCAATGTCATACAGCCGGGAAACGACCTTTTTCCTGCCAAAGAAGACATCAAAGCAGATATCTGTTCTGGTAAGCCAGGATTCCTTCTCCATCCATTCATTCTTCTCTGCACACTGCAGTTTATCACGGAATACCTGTTTAAACAGACCAAAATGATAATTTAATCCGATTCCCTCACCGGGTAATCCCAACGTTGCAATGGAATCCATAAAGCAGGCAGCAAGTCTTCCAAGACCGCCATTTCCCAAAGAAGGCTCCGGTTCAACCTCCTCAATCACAGAAAGCTTCTTTCCATATTTGTTAAGGATCTCCACCATCTTGTCATATACGCCAAGATTAATCAGATTGTTGGAAAGCAGCTTACCTATGAGGAACTCTGCGGAGATATAAAACACCTTCTTCTCGCCTTCATTCTCATCCGAGACCTTCATGAGGCGCTTCGTTAATACAAGCACCACATAATACAGCTCCTGATCTGTAAGCTCTGCAATCTCCTTATCAAACATGTTCTGTGCAATTTCCAAAAGCTGCTGTTCCATATTCAGTACCAGCACATCCTTCTGTAAGTTCGTCTGTCCTGCCATAATCTCCTCCATAAATATCCTGAAATGATATCCGTTCCTGTTACCAGCTGTTCCTGCACAAATGACACTCATATCATTATATTTCCGTCCAGTCAGAACATACTGAATAATTACGTATTTCTTAAAAACTATAACGCTTTTACGCTTAAAATGCAAGTCAAAACCGCTTACAGTTCCTCTACATAAACAACTCCCTCAATGTCCCGGATTGCCTGTATCGTCGAGTCGTGCATATGAGGACCGGCAAGCTCAATACTGGTCATCACCGCAATATCATCTCCCCTGATCATCGTCTCCATAGTTTCGAATCCTGCTATCCGCAGATCCATCTTACGGAGCTGCTTACGCAGTTCCACAATGCTCTTCGCACTGTCCACCTCGATATAGAGCTCCAACACACGGGAATGCATATAGACATACCGGTCAAGCCGTGCAAGCCCCACAAAGGTAACCAGAACGAGTACCAGCATCACAAATGCCCCTTCATAAAACCCGATTCCTAACGCAAGTCCGATGCAGGCACAAGCCCAAAGCCCTGCCGCCGTAGTAAGTCCTCTTACCTGATTCCGGCCCGTTACAATGATCGTACCGACTCCCAAAAAGCCGACTCCGCTGATTACCTGCGCTCCAAGACGTGCAACCTCCTGTCTGGTGCCAAAACAATCCACAATATACTGTCCGGTCATCATAACAAGCGTTGCCCCAAGACAGACCAGTACATGCGTTTTAATTCCGGCGCCACGCCGCTTCATTCCACGGTCAATTCCGATCAGGGTTCCTGAAAGAAGTGCAAGCAGAAGCCGGATCGTTACTGACAGCATATTCAATTCCCGTAATTCTCTGAGCCACACCGGAATCTGACTGAATCCTGATAGTTCCATCTGCTTTCTGCTCCCTTTTTGCTAAAAAGGAAAGATCTTATGGATCTTTCCTTTTGTTTCCTGTGAAAAATCAATCCAGAATCTGTGCAATAATACGCTCCACCTCATCACTTTCATAAGGCTTCGTGATAAATTCGGATGCTCCGTATTTTACTGCCTGAATCATCTTCTCCTTCTGTCCTGCTGCTGTAATCATTACTGCCTCTGCATTCTCGTTATACTTCTTAATCAGCATCAGGGCTTCAATACCATCCATCTTCGGCATGGTAATATCCAGAGTTACAAGATCCGGATTGAGTTCCTTATACATGACATAGCCTTCCTCACCGTTCGTGGCCTCCCCGGCAATTTCATGTCCCATGCCCTCCAAGATCTCTCTCAACATCTTACGGGATGTTCTGGAGTCATCTACGATCAGTATCTTTCCCATTTCTTATTCTCCTCCTGTTTTCTCTATCGCATTTCAAGGCTGTCGCCTATGGTAATAAGCACCCGTATAGTCTCTCCACATACTTCAAGTGGAAGCACCAGCATCTTTCCGCTGTAAAATCCACTGATGGAATCGGAAAATTCCGGAGGACATAATTCCATTTCAATTCTCTGCTGGCTCATATCCGATGCATACAGACCATTTATACAGTTAATCAGCTCTGCCACTGCATCCAGAGCGTCCTCATCCACCTTTTCAAACGCTTCACGTCCGAAACAGGAGGCAATCGGTAAAAGTGCCTGACCGTTTCCTGCAAAAGCACAGGTAACCGGCCTCTCGCCCTCTACAAGCTGCATTGCACCGTTATCTGCAAGGTACTGTTTATCAAAATATGCCTTCATGGGCATGACATTATTATCAACACAACGCATCATCGTACGGAGTACAACCCCTGCCATATCCAGATACTCTGCTGCATCCGTCGGCAAAAACAGCGGTAATACACGATCCACATCATCACTCTTTAAGTCCTCCATACTGGAGTTCGTAAATTCATTCTCTGCCTGATATTCTCTCATAATATCGTCAAGCTCTGTAATCTTCATCAGGTTCAGGTTCTCAAGAGCCTGTGCAAATGCAAGATACGGGTTTCCCTGGAGTCTCAGCAGCTCGTCCACCTGCTTCTCCGTCAGATACCCCTTAATAACCGCTATATCACCAAAACGCTTGTCCATCACTGCCTGCAGACGATTGATCTTATCTGCCTGTTCCTGCGTAATCATCCCTTCTGCTACCGCAATCAGTCCTAACTTCACACGAACCCTGGTAATCTCTTCTATTACATCGTCTAACTGCTCCGATGTAATCTTCCCCTTACTGATAAGATAATTCCCCAAAATTTTTGAAATCATACCCATACCTCCCAATTGTTATTACTGTCCATTCCTGAAGCCTGTTCCTGCGCCGTCTGGCTGCAGGTGTCCGGCTGCTGTATGAGCAGTAACTAACCAGCTCTATTATTTTAAGAATACTATATTATGTGCCTTTCGTCAAATAGGTCTCATGTATTTCACATCACCAAAACATCAGGGCAAATGCCTTTCTTCCATACAGACATGCTTTATCAGATCAATCCAGGACGATCAATAAACATGCAAATGATGTTTTTACCAGTATATGCAACACAAAATGCAATACAAAAAATAAAAAGTCTAGTGTTTACTAGACTTTTCATGCGGGTGACAGGACTTGAACCTGCACGTCGGGGACACTAGAACCTAAATCTAGCGCGTCTGCCAATTCCGCCACACCCGCGGATAACTGATGGAACTTTATTATGTTATCATTCCACCAGATTCCTGTCAATCTCAATTTTTAAACCATCTCAGGATCGCAATTATTAACTATCCCCGGACTATCTGTTACAGTTCAGCCATGCCCATTCATAAGCTGCCGGATTGTACAGATTGACTATCTTGTAATGATCTCATTCTCCGGTTCACAGATATGAACAATCACATTCCTGTAAATCCTTACAAGGAAAAATATGGTTAGTCCACCGGATACGATTTCTGCAATCGGGTATGCCCACCATACCATGTCAATATTTCCTGTCCTCGAAAGCAGATATGCTACAGGAAGCAGTACAATCAGCTGTCTGGCAATGGATACCAGCATGCTGTACACACCATTTCCAAGAGCCTGAAACATCGAACTGCACACAATGGAAAAGCCTGCAAGCAAAAAGCTGATGCTGATAATCCGGAGTGCCGGACGACCGATCGCAAGCATTGTTTCTGACGCATCGAACAGTCCCAGCAGGCTGTCCGGCATAACCTGGAATACAAGGAATCCGATCAGCATCAGAATCACTGCATACAGAATGCTGAGCTTTAAGGTCTTCATCATCCGCTCCCTCTTGCCCGCACCATAATTATACGCAATAATCGGCACCATGCCGTTGTTCAGTCCAAATACCGGCATAAAGATGAAACTCTGGAGCTTGAAGTATACACCGAACACTGCCGCTGCGGTAGAACTGAATCCAAGCAGAATCTTATTCATGCCATAAGTCATAACCGATCCAATCGACTGCATAATAATAGAAGGAATACCTACTTCATAAATCAATCCGATGATTTTTCCATCCGGACGGAATCCCTTAATCCGAAGATGAATTTCCGTGTTGGCTTTAAGGTTAATGATGCAGGCAGCCGTTCCTGCAACAATCTGTCCAATAACAGTTGCAATTGCCGCACCGGCAACGCCCATTCTGGGTACACCGAAATATCCGAAAATAAAAATCGGATCCAGAACGATATTAATCACTGCCCCAAGGCTCTGGGTAATCATGGTATAAACTGTTTTTCCAGTAGACTGCAGGAGCCGCTCAAACACAAACTGTGCATACATACCAAAGGAACAGCAGCACACGATTCTCAAATATTGTACCCCATACTCTATGATCTGTGGATCCCTGGTCTGACTTAAATAAAAGGGCTTCGTTAAGAAAATACCGATCAGGCAGAATACCACATAATTGACCAGGGCAAGGAAAACACCGTTCTCCGCAGTCTTATCTGCTTTTTCAAAATCTTTCTCCCCGAGGGACTTTGATAACAGCGCA
>OLGM01001483.1_pt1 | contig 10272 bp, 6 predicted proteins | sample 1606001 | NCBI WGS metagenome assembly OLGM01 (sample SAMN03283294) | human gut metagenome | biome: human-associated habitat; material: feces | host: Homo sapiens | place: Peru | collected 2012
TAGTCATGCATAAATAATGCGAAAGATAAGACTCCTGTGAATCATCACAGGAGTTTTATTATTTAGTATAGAAAGGATAGACACAAATTCATGGCAGAAAAGATGAGAGAAGGAAAAGTAAGATGCTCCTTTTGCCAGAAGACAGAAGATCAGGTAAGAAAACTGATCGCAGGTCCGGATGGTAAGACATTTATCTGTGATGAATGTATAGAAGTCTGCAACGAGATTCTTGCGGAACAGATATATGATGATGAACCATCTAAGGGCACTTTTACGGACATTAATCTGCTTAAGCCTATGGAGATAAAGGCTTTGCTTGATGAATATGTAGTTGGACAGGATAATGCCAAGAAGGTTCTTGCCGTATCTGTATATAATCATTACAAACGAATTATACATAAGGATTCTGTTGTAGATGACGGAGTTGAACTTCAGAAGAGCAATATTCTTATGTTAGGACCAACCGGTTCAGGTAAGACATATCTTGCACAGACGCTTGCAAAGATACTTAATGTACCGTTTGCTATTGCAGATGCGACAACTCTTACAGAGGCCGGATATGTAGGTGAAGATGTAGAAAATATTCTCCTTAAGCTTATACAGGCTGCGGATTATGATATAGATAAAGCCGAAAAAGGTATTATTTACATAGACGAGATAGATAAGATTACCAAAAAATCAGAGAATGTTTCAATAACGAGGGATGTATCCGGAGAAGGAGTACAGCAGGCACTCCTTAAGATCCTTGAAGGAACAATGGCTTCGGTTCCACCTCAGGGCGGAAGAAAGCATCCACAGCAGGAACTTATACAGATAGATACAACTAATATTCTCTTTATATGTGGCGGTGCCTTTGACGGATTGGAAAAGATAATTGAGAACCGTATGGATCAGAAGTCAATCGGATTTAATTCCATTATAGCGGATAAGACAGATTTTGAAATCGGAGAATTTTTTGATAAGGTTCTTCCACAGGATCTTGTCAAATTCGGATTAATACCTGAATTTGTAGGACGAATTCCTGTAACCGTGGCACTTGATATGTTGGATGAGGATGCTCTTGTAAAAATCATTACAGAGCCTAAGAATGCCCTTGTTAAACAGTACAGAAAGCTTTTTGAATACGATGAAGTCCAGTTAGAAATCACAGAAGAGGCAGTAAGGGCTATCGCCAAGAAGAGTCTTGAAAGAAAGACAGGCGCGAGAGGACTTCGTTCAATTATGGAAAAAGCAATGATGGATGTTATGTACGAGATTCCGTCAGATGATAATATTTCCAAATGTATAGTAACTGAAAATACTATTACCGGGGACGGCAGACCTGAGATTGAATACCGCAGTACTAAGGTAGATAAATCCGCTGCAAAATCCGCTAACAGTAAAAATGGAGACAAACATGAATAATGAGGTAATCAGATTACCGCTTATAACTCTAAGAGGAATGACCATATTACCACGTATGGTCATTCGTTTTGATATAAGCAGAAAAAAATCAATAAAAGCCGTTGAATATGCCATGAAGCATGAACGGAGAGTATTCCTTGTTCCGCAGAAATCACCGGAACCGGTTGAACCTAAATTAGATGAAATCTATGAATGCGGAACCGTATGCGAAATCAGGCAGGTAATCAAAATTCCGGGAGGACCTGCACAGGTAACGGTAGAGGGTCTTTATAAAGCATCAGCGGACAAATACGAGCTTGAGAATTCTGAAATTAATTACGCAATGACGACAGAAGTTGATGAATCCGGAGGGTTTGAAGACAACGTAGAAAGAGAAGCATGGCGGAAAGTTATAATAAAAGCCGTGGAGAATTACTGCAATAGTTCAGGCATAAAATCTGCTAATACCGTAAGACGTTTAAAAACAATAAAAGATGATGCCGGTTTTGTATATGAAGCAACGGCGGAGACGCTTGATGATTTTATGCTGAGGGAAGAAATCCTCGCAACAGATGATATTGAAGAAAAATATTTTATTCTCAGTCATTCCATAATGAATGAAGCAGATATCAACGATTATAAAGAATTTATTATTTCCAAAATAAAGACCAAAATCAGCGAACAGCAGAAGGAATATTTTATAAATGAACAGATAAGACTTCTGAAAGAGGAGCTTGGTGGTGAGGATGAGGATGAAGACCTTGACGAAAGGGTAAAGAATCTTAACGCACCGGAATGTGTAAAGGAAAAGCTTGTTTCTGAGATGAAGAAATACAAAAGCTGTCCTAAGATGTCGTCAGAGCTTCAGGTAATCAAGAATTATATTGACACATTACTTGAGTTCCCGTGGAGCAATTTTACGGAAGAAAATAACGATATAAAACACGCAGAGAAGATACTCAATGAAGACCACTATGGACTTGCCAAAGTCAAAGAAAGAATTCTTGAGTTTATTGCGGTAAAAAGTCTCAGTAAAGAAAGCGATGCACCTATTATCTGCCTTGTAGGACCTCCGGGAACAGGTAAAACCTCCGTTGCCATATCGGTAGCGAGGGCGTTAAACCGGAAATATGTCAGAATATGCCTTGGCGGCGTCAGGGACGAAGCAGAGATAAGAGGTCATAGAAGAACCTATGTAGGTGCAATGCCCGGACGTATCGTTGAAGGAATAAGCCAGGCAGGGACACTTAATCCGCTTATGCTTTTAGATGAAATTGATAAAGTGGGAACGGACAGCAGAGGAGATACTGCCTCAGCACTTCTTGAGGTACTTGACAGTGCCGAAAACAGTGCGTTTCATGACCATTTTATGGAAGTACCGGTGGATTTGTCAAAGTGCTTTTTTATGGCAACAGCAAATGACACACAGACAATTCCAAAGCCATTGCTTGACCGTATGGAGGTTATCGAAATTAACAGCTATACAGAGACTGAAAAGTTTCATATAGCCAAAGAACACCTTATTCCAAAACAGATTAAGAAAAATGGCTTAATGGCTAGACAGCTATCATTCAGCAAAGATGCGGTAAATGGTATAATTAACGGATATACAAGAGAAGCAGGAGTCAGGGAATTAGAAAGAAGCATTGCTGCAGTATGCCGTAAAGCAGCCGCAAAAATAGTTTCCGGAGAGACACAGACTAACAAAATCAAAGCTTCTAATCTTAAAGAGTATCTCGGTACCGTTAAGTTTGATAAAGAAGAAGCATTGAAATCCGATGCTGTAGGTATAGTAAAAGGACTTGCATGGACAGCAGTTGGAGGTGTGACTCTTGATGTGGAAGCCTGCATTATGGACGGTAAAGGCGAGATTACGCTTACAGGACAGCTTGGAGATGTGATGAAAGAGTCGGCAATAGTCGCACTGGGATATATAAGATCCAAAGCATCGGAATATGGAATAGATAAGGAACTTTTTGAAAATAAAGATATCCATATACATATTCCGGAGGGCGCGGTGCCAAAAGACGGACCATCCGCAGGAATTACAATGACGCTGGCGATGCTATCCGCGTATACTAACCGTAAAGTAAGCCATGAATATGCCATGACCGGAGAAATAACGCTTCATGGTAATGTGCTTCCTATAGGCGGACTTAAAGAAAAGATTCTGGCAGCCAAAAATGCCGGAATAAAAAAGATTATTGTTCCTGATAAAAATAAAAAAGATGTTCTTGATATAGAAGCCGAAATTCTTGAAAATGTTGAGATAATTTATGTAAAGAAAATGGATGATGTAATCCGTAGAGCACTTTGCAAGGAGGACTAAATGGTAATAAAAAGTGTAAATCTTGAAACCGTATGCGGAATAACAAGTAAACTTCCCGAAAATACACTTCCGGAGGTCGCTTTTGCAGGCAAGTCAAATGTAGGAAAATCCTCATTGATTAATGCCATAATGAACCGGAAATCCTATGCAAAGACATCTTCGCAGCCCGGTAAGACGCAGACAATTAATTTTTACAATATTAACAATGTATTTTATTGCGTGGACCTTCCGGGATACGGATATGCCAAGACAACCCTTGAGACAAGGGCAAAATGGGGCAAGATGATTGAACGCTATCTTAGCACCTCAAAACAACTGCAAAGAGTGTTTCTTCTTATTGATATCCGCCATGCTCCATCTGAAAATGACAGACTTATGTATGAATGGATTGTAAGTGAAGGGTATGAACCTGTAATTATTGCAACTAAACTGGATAAAATAAAAAGAAGCCAGATACAGAAGCAGGTAAAAATATTGAGAGAAGGTCTTGGAATGTCAAAAGAAGGAATACTGGTTCCCTTTTCGGCAGAAACAAAACAAGGACTTGAAAATATCTGGGAAATAATAGACAATGCCGTACTCAAAACGGAATAATTTAATAAAAACAGTTAAAAATAGTGTAAGATGATAAATTTGTATCAGTTAGTCATCTTGCACTTATTTTTTTTGAATGATAATATATATCTAGTTAGTTAAGACTAACTAAGTGTGAATAATCATTATGAACTCCTTATAACAGTAAATGCCAATACTGTGTATGCGGGAAATCCCCGCATAAGGAGTTTCAAGATGAAATGAAAAGGAGATATGAACCATGAGTTACCTTGAAATTGAAAAAGTAATTGGAAGGGAGATCCTTGATTCCAGAGGAAATCCTACAGTAGAAGCAGAAGTATATCTTATTGATGGAACAGTTGGAAGAGGAACTGCACCAAGCGGAGCGTCAACAGGTGAATTTGAGGCTCTTGAGCTTAGGGACAATGATAAAACAAGATACATGGGAAAAGGCGTTTCAAAGGCTGTAGAAAATATTAATACTGTAATTAATGATGCAATCGTAGGAATGGATGCATCTGATATATATGCAATCGACAAGGCAATGATTAAAGCGGACGGAACTAAAGATAAATCAAAATTAGGTGCCAATGCAATACTTGCGGTATCAATCGCATGCTGCAGAGCCGCATCAATTTCCCTTGATATTCCATTATACAGATTTTTAGGCGGAGCTTCGGGAAACAGACTTCCTGTTCCGATGATGAATATTATTAACGGCGGATGCCATGCACTTTCATCAGGACTTGACGTTCAGGAATTTATGATTATGCCTGTAGGAGCACCTTCTTTCAAAGAATGTTTAAGATGGTGTTCAGAAGTATTCCACAACCTTGCGGCAATACTTAAAGAAAGAGGACTTGCAACAAGCGTAGGAGATGAAGGTGGTTTTGCACCTGCACTTAAGTCGGACGAAGAAGCTATCGAGACAATTCTTGAGGCTGTAAAGAAAGCCGGCTATGAGCCGGGCACGGATTTCAAGATTGCCATGGATGCCGCATCATCAGAGTGGAAGAGTGAAAAAGGAAAAGGCTATTACAAACTTCCAAAGGCAGGTACAGAATATACATCTGCAGAACTTGTAGAGCATTGGAAGAAACTTGTAGATAAATATCCTATCATCTCTATTGAAGACGGTCTTGACGAAGAAGACTGGGAAGGCTGGAAGATTCTTACAAAAGAACTTGGAGATAAGGTACAGCTCGTAGGAGATGACCTTTTTGTTACCAATACCGAAAGACTTTCAAAGGGTATAGAACTTGGATGCGGTAATTCAATTCTTATTAAGCTAAACCAGATTGGTTCGGTATCAGAGACACTTGAGGCAATTAAGATGGCACATAAAGCAGGCTATACCGCTATATCAAGCCACCGCTCAGGAGAAACGGCGGACACAACAATAGCAGACCTTGCAGTGGCTCTTAACACATGTCAGATAAAGACAGGAGCACCGTCAAGAAGTGAAAGAGTAGCCAAGTACAATCAGTTACTGCGAATTGAAGAAGAACTTGGTGAATCAGCAATATATCCGGGAATCAAAGCATTTAATGTGAAATAATTCTGTACAGATACTATAGGGACCTCCCTTTGTGGCGTAGTTTGCCACAGAGGGAGGCTTTTTTCTGTCTTAAAATAACTTATCATTGAGATTATGTTGGTAATTTGGTATCATATATACAAGTGTATTGGTGTGTAAATTATGAAACTATAAAGAAATCCGGAGGATTACATATGAGAACACGTAAATCAAGTATAGTGGGAAAAATGTGCTTTTTTATAATTATATCCACATTGTTTACCGCATTGGCAATAAGCATTGTATCAAAGAAAAGCATGAGTAGTTCAATTAAAGAGGAGAGGGATGGCAAGGCAGCTTTTATTGCCCGGGTAATACAGGAAGAACTTGGAGACGATGTCGTAGAGGACATTGCAGCCAAAGGTGAAAACAGCAGCAGTTATGATGATTTTAAGAAACTTGCGGATAAATATTCCGAAACGGAAGATGTAGAAAGCATATATATTGATGAAAACAGCAAGGCAGTAGTTGTGGCTATGAATACCGCTGATATCAATAAAGAGGTTACAGGTTATGTAAAGCATATATGCTTTGTGGCATGTGCGGTATTTGCTGCGGTTCTTTTATTGTATTTCTTTGAGTCACTGACGATAAGACGTAATTTCAGAAATATTAATACAACAATTAAAGAATTGGGAAGCGAGAATGGTGACCTTACCCGCAAGCTTGACATACATTCCGGGGATGAACTTGAGATTCTCGGCAGCGGGCTTAACAAACTTTTGGACAGAGTACAATATATTATTAATAATATAGCAAAAGGTACAGATAATATTAATGAAAGTATGACATCTATTGGAAATGTTATGAGTGATGCAGAAGCTAAGGTGACATTAATCAATGATGATATGAATAATATGGTAGCAGCCACAGAAGAAATAGCTGCGTCAACGGCAACCGCTTTTAACGAAGTGACAGAATTTTGTCAGGGAACCGAAAAAATAGCTGAACTCACCGAAAAAAATACAGAACTTGCAAAGAAAATCAACAATATTTCCGGAAAAATTACAAAACATTCCGATGAAGCAAAGGTTAAAGCATCAGACAATTATGAAATTATGAGCAGGAAACTCGAGACAGAGGATGCTAATGCAAAGTCTGTTGAAAAGATTAATGCATTGTCCAATGACATACTTGCGATTTCTGATCAGACTAATCTTCTTGCAATTAATGCAAGCATAGAGGCAGCAAGGGCAGGAGAAGCAGGCAGGGGATTTGCGGTAGTTGCATCAGAGATAAGCACTCTTGCAGAAAGTACCAATAAGGCAGCTAATGAGATACAGGTCGTAAGTAACACGGTAATGCAGGCTATAGAAGGACTTGAATCAATTTCAGCACAAATGCTTGCATATATAAGGGACAATGTACTTAAAGATTACAGTGACTATTCACAGGCAAACAGACAATTTGCAAGTGATACTGAAATTATGAACCGCGATATGGAAAATTTATCTGATATAGTTAAGAAGTACGGAGAGTCTGTTGAAGAACTCAGGACATCGATAGAGTCTGTAAGTGCGGCAGCAGAAGAAAACAGTGCCGAGATAATTACGGTGGCAGATATGGTAGATAAATTTGATGCAGCAATGAAAGATACCGTGGCAATGACCAAAGCTAATATGGAGACAGCAGCAGATATGAAAAAAATCGTGTCTGACTATAAAACATCAGACACTGAAAACAAACCGTACCGATAATATAAATCAATATCAAGGAGATTTGTATGAAATTATGGAAAATCGGCGTTCTGGGGATAGCTGCAGCACTTTTTTTGAATGGCTGCGGTAAGGATTGTAAAGATAAAATAATTAATCCTTCAATGGAAGATATAACAGCGGTAAGTGAAGTTGAGACAACCAAGAATTTTATCAAAAATACTTACACGGGGATAGATATCCGTAACAAGGGTGAAATTACCAATGAAACGGGGGATGTGTCCCGTATTGGAATGAATATGTATCAATCCCGTATCAATGACAAAGATTTTTATTTTAATGATGTGGCTGTCCGTGATGGAAAAATGATTGTTGCATATTCACTTGTGACCAGGGTATATAATGAAGGCGAAAAAGAAAATAATCATAATTACGGAATGGATATATATGAAATACACATAGCAGTAATCAATATTAATAATAAGGAAATTATAAAAGATTTTGTGCCGGGAAAGGAATTCCTTAATGTTGTTTTTGACAGAGGCGGTATAAGATGTCTTAAGAACTGCTACGGTGGTACGGAAGGCACATATTATGATTACAGCCTTAATAAATTATTTGATTTTAAATGCGATTACGATAATCAGGGTTATTTTTCCGAAAACGGCTGCAGAATATATTACTTTGAAAGAAATAAAATATGTATGTATAACCCGGAGAACGGCTCGGTCAGCAATGTAAAGCCTCATAACAAAATGCTGATAACGGCAATTAACGGCGTTTTTACCGATATGAACAGTATAGATTATGTATCGGTATCGGGAATAGGAACAGACCTTAAATCCTATAATGGTATCTTCAGGACGGATACCGGGGAATTTATATATCTGAACAGATACACCGGGACAGATGTTTATTTTGATACTACTTCGGGTAATGGCATAATATGGGAAGAAAGAAACAATTCTTCAGACATTCATAATTGGAAAGTATATCTTCCGGATGACAAAATCTGCAATATCAGATATAGTGGAGAGACACAGGATATTTACTTCAAGGTATTGGATAACGGAGATATATTTTTTTATGGATATAACGGAGAATATGTTGAAATGACATTGTTTGACGGTTATAATTACAAGTGTAAAGGAATTACAAGGCTTGACATCAGAACAATGTTTGATGATGCCGTGAATGGATATCTCATATCTCAGGTTGAGCCGGTATATCTTAACGATAATGGGATTATGATTGTATTAAGTGATGGTAATTCAGGCAACTATTATTTTGAATGGGATATAACCCGGAACAGTGAATATAATGTTAATATAGAAATATATGGTGCAGATGAAGACTTTCCATCGGTTGCATCTATGGCAGAATTATATGATCCTGAATTGTTTGTACCGGGTAGATTATCTGACGGACTTCTTCCACTGAATGACCGGGTAAAAGATATTGAGGACAAATATAATATAAAAATAAGCATAGGCGAAGAATGCAGCAATATCATAGGCGGATACGCAATAAGAGCACTTACCGATTATGATGATGTTAACAATGCTTTGGATATCCTTGATGAAGAATTGTCAAAATACCCTGAAGGGTTTGTAGGGCAGATCGGATATGGGAATTATGATACGATACATTTTTATATCGCAGCGGATCTGATAGGAACATCATCGGAGACGTTGAACACCGCAGGTGGTTTCCAGCTGGAGATAGGCAATGAATCCGTTATTGTGGTGGATTTTACTAATTTTACGATCGCAAGAACTACAATTCATCATGAATTAGGTCATTGTATAGATGATACTCTTACATATAATGGTTATATGGATGAGAATATCTGGAATAGCTATAACCCATTATCTGTAACAGGAGGATCTATATATACAGATACTTATGATTTGTTTGGGAATTACGGCGATGAGATATACGCTTACGGTTCTAATGGTGAAGATTGCGCAAATTCATATTTTGTGGACACATATTCAATGACTTATCCGTCAGAGGACAGGGCAAAGATATGGGAAAATATAATGTCTGACGAGAAATATGTGTATTGGGAAAAGACCCCGCACCTTACAGCAAAACTTAATTACTATGCCGAATGTATCCGGCAAAACTTTGATTCTACCGGATGGAATAATGTCCGTTGGGAAAAATATATGAATAAATAACGTAGGAGGAAAAATGGGAGCAGATTATTTAATTTTTACTGATGTATCTACGGATATAGATAAGGAAATGCTTAAAAAGTACGATATCAGATTCGTACCGATGGAATATGTGTTAGGCACGGACACATTTTACTGTGAACAGCCTGAAACGGAGGAGATGATGCACAATTATTACGAAAAACTCCGTAATAAGATAGAAACACATACAAGTCAGATTACCCCTAACAATTATTATGAAGTATTTGAACCCTTTGTAAAAGAGGGAAAGTCCTTGATATATATTTCATTATCAAGCGGATTAAGCAATACTTACGAATCAGCCCTTCTTGCAGCCAATAATCTTAAAGAAGATTATGAAGATGCGGAAATTGAGATTGTGGATTCGCTTTCAGCAACAGGAGGAATGGGCATTTTATGTGAAATTGCGGGAATGAATCGCGAAAAAGGAATGAATTGCAAGGAAAATGCGGAATGGCTCAGAAATAACGCAACCAGAATCAATCATTGGTTTGAAGTGGAGGATCTTATATACCTTAAAAGGGGCGGAAGGGTATCAGCCGCAACTGCTGTTATAGGAACCGCACTTAATAT
>OLGM01001484.1_pt1 | contig 10268 bp, 10 predicted proteins | sample 1606001 | NCBI WGS metagenome assembly OLGM01 (sample SAMN03283294) | human gut metagenome | biome: human-associated habitat; material: feces | host: Homo sapiens | place: Peru | collected 2012
CAGCTTCTACCCAGAATGGTAAGGTAGCCGTGCAGTTTACTGGTGGTATCAGCGTAAACACCCGTGCTGCCGGTTTAGCCTGGGCTGATGGTGACAAGATTGGTATCTTCATGACTGGAGCAAATCAGACTCTCTCGGCAGATGCTATCCAAGAGGGTGTTGACAATATTTGCTATCAGACAAGTGGAAGTATAGCCTTTTCACCTATTTCTGGAGGTAAGACTATTTTCTTCCCGATAGATGGAGATGTGGACTTCTATTCTTACTATCCACAGACCACTGTCAATGACTACAAGGTAGCACTTGATGTAACAGACCAAGGGAAACAAGAAACTATCGACTTCATGTATGCCAAGACAGAAGGCTGCAACAAAGCTACGCCACAGGTATTCTTGAAGTTCTACCATAAATTAAGCAATCTTGTTTTGGAAGTTCAACCAGGTAACGGTCTCACGCAAGAAGACCTTAAGAAAATGACTGTGACAGTGAAAGGTCAGAATACCAAAGCCACTTTCAATCTTGTGGATGGGACTATCTCTGGTGAAGAAACTCCTGCGGACATCACGATGAAAACTACCGAAGCTGGCAAGCTGTATGAGGCAATCCTGCTCCCTACAGAAGAAGAAAGCCGAGTGATAGAGTTTGACCTCAAGAATGGTTACGACGCTCCTTTCGTATGGACAATGCCTGCAAAACTTGAGGGTGGCAACAGATACCACTATACAGTAGTAAAATTGAGTCGTTCTGCCGTAGATATTTCTGGAACCATTAAGCCTTGGACAGAGGCAGGAGACAATAATGAACATATAGCACAATAACAACACTTAAAATATAACGTTTATGAAGAAATTTAGATTCTTATACATCGCTGCCGCAGCATTGCTGTTTGCAGCTTGCGCTAACGAAGAAGACGGTATCGGCAACAATGGTCCTGTTGCTGCTACCGTACAGGCGGACATTGTTAAAAACATCACACGTGCCACCACTGACGATACATGGTCTAAGAATGATGCCATTGGCGTATATGCCACATCTTCTGGCAATACAACAGGAGACAACAAAAAGTATGTAACAACAAATGGGGATGGTACTTTTGAAGCTGCTGACAATAACAACATCATCTATTTCAAGGACAACAAAGAGACAACATTTAGTGCATACTATCCTTATAGCAAATTCTTAACTGATGGTAAAATGAATTGGAATATAGCTGAGGTAGAAGCAAACCAACCTTGTAAGGCTGATGTACTTTTTGCCTCAGGAGCTACTGCAAGTAAAGCATCTCCAACTGTGAATTTTACAGATGCAGAACATCGCTTTAAGCATTGTATGAGTTTGGTTGAATTCAAAATTAAGCCAGGGCAGGGTGTCAAAGATAACAATTATAAATTCAATCGCTTGAATATGAAAGGAATATTTGCAAGCGGTAAATTTGACACAAGAACAGGTTCGGTTGAAGCTGCTGGTGACAGAGCTACTCTTACTCGTGTTTTTAATGATGTACCTTTTGAAAGCGAAGAAAGTTTTGCTTATATCATGTTGCCGCAAAGCCTTGAAAGCAATAAGATGGATATAGAGATTTACTTGTTGTTGAATGATAGCGAAGTAAAATACACAACCCCTATAACACCATCCACCAATGGACAATTTGAAGGTGGCAAAAAATATACATACAACATAACTGTTAAAAATACGGGGATTACTATAGAAGATGCTACTATATATCCTTGGGAAAATGGTGATTCAAGTGATTTAGACGCAGATATAGATTTGTAATGATAAATAAGGTACTGAAAATAGGGAATACAGGGTTAGTGAGCTTGGCCGCTCACTAACTCACTAACAATAAAAACTGAAGATTATGAAGACGATAAAACAAAGAATTTCCTATGCGGTAATGGGCCTTATGGCTATGGGCTTTACAGCATGTACGCAAAATGAAGATATGGCTCCAACGCTGAAAGGGCAGGAAATCAATGCCACCTTCTCTGTTGGAGGTATGCAGACTCGTGTAAATACATTGGGACACGGTAACAGTTGGGAGAATGAGGACCTAATAAGTGTACTGCAAATTTTCGGTGATGAAGATACTAGAACTGGTGAATATAAATATGTGGAAGAAAATGGGTTATACCATTGGGAACCTATCAGAAGACTTCGCTGGGAAAAAGTGGGAAGATGCGATTTGATTGCTTGGTATCCTTCTGATATAACCAATCCTTTTATCTATAATTTGCATATAGACCAAAGTGATGAGACCAAGTTGAAAGCTGCAGATTTAATAAACGGATATTGGTACGATGTCCCTAAAGATTATGTAGACATTCCTATGAAGCATCGTATGTCTATGGTTACAATAGTATATCATGTTGGTACTGCAGATTATCCTAATATGGATATTAGTGAACCACAAGTGTATTCTAAACACAACAGTGTTAGATTTGGCAGAGACCAAATCCATGGGCAATTTGAAATGAGTACACCTACAGGTAATCCAGATTGGGTACAAGCCTGTAAGCATGACGGCGATATGTTTTCAGCAATCGTTATCCCTGGTTCATACAAAACTGACGATATTTTCGTGAAATTCAAGATAGGCGACAAAAACTTCCATGCAAAAATGAGGTCAGATACGAACTTTCAAGAGGGCTATCGCTACACCTACAAACTCGATGTAGGAAAAGACAAAGTGGAACTAACCCGAATCAGCGTAGATGATTTGAAAGGTTGGGACAGTAACAACGAAGAAGATCTCAAATAATTGGAGGAAAGAATATGAAAAAGATATTTCAATACATCATGCTGGCAGTCGTTACTATAGTAATGGCGTCATGCACAAGTGATATAGAAGAAACAACCGCAACAACGGGCAAGAACAACGTACAGTTGGTTGTTGGTGAATTTCCGGCATTCGGAGATTCACAAACTCGTGCTATAGGTACACCTGATGAAGGCAAGACTTCATGGGCTGAAGGAGATGAGTTGCTTCTGGAGATAGACAACACCTCTTATGGAAGACATAATGCAACTTTTACATATAATGGCAGTAGCTGGAAATTGACAAGTGGTGAATTGGTTTATCTGGAAGGAGACCCTGCATATATATCCCATGTATATTACGCCCCTAATTACAAATGGGAAGCCGGCAAATTAGTTTTGAAAGAAGGTAAGGATCCTGGAACAGATGAATATATCGAGGGAAATGCTATAATCACTGGTAATGGTGAGACTATAACCGTTTCTTTTGCCGAGGCAACACGCAAATATTCACGTTTGCGTATTGCAACTCTACCCAATGAGCAAATAACAGTTGATACCGAAGATTTCACTCCTGCGGGCAGCAGCGATATGGAACAGAAAGGAAATTATACACTTACTTCGGATGAAAAGGGCAATGCCTATTTATATGGTACTTTTGAAAATAATTCCGAAGTTACAGTGAAATATAGAGAAGCACCTTTGAAAACTTACACATTCTCGCAAGCAACAGAAAATGCTAAGAGTTATGCACTGGATGCTTCTATTATTTCGCTGGCAGGCGAAGGTATCACTTACAATCAAATTGAGGAAGACGTCAAGAAGGAATTGGATGCGGGCAAGACTTACATCAATCTCATTCTTGCTCCCGATGCGGATGAAAATACATTTAATGCAATACATTCCGGACTTCAAGAAGCAAACGATGGGAGTATAAACCTTACTTTGATAGGATGTAAGAAGATTCCTTATGAAGTATTTATGCACTGTAAGATGCTGAAATCCATAGCCCTCCCAGATGTTACAGAAATCGAGGGAAAAGCTTTTTCAGCTTGTACAATGCTTCAAAAGGTAGTTTTTGGCAATCTTACAAAAGTATATGGCAATGTCGGAAAGAATGGTATCTTTGATGGTTGCAAAACCAAAGACATCGACTTGGTTTTGTCAAAAGACCAGAAAGTCATGAATGGTGGCAAAACCGAAGGTGGATATTGTTGGACTGCTGATATTATTAAAGATTATAGTGGTAGCGACGAACATAATGGAAGAGTATTCCTCGATTATGACTTCCAGTCTATTACATGTGGCTATCAAGTTCCATAATAAATACAGATTGTTTAACTCCTAAGCTGGGCAGGAGTATTAGTTGCTCAGCAACATATATTCACCCGCATTTCACGGGAAACGACAAGGGTCTATATGCCACGATGACAAGTGGCGTATAGACCCTTGATTATATGGTGATATTCGTAATCTATATCTCCGCTTTCAGCAGCTTTATAACCATCTGTTTTAAAATTCTATAGCGCAAAGTTACGGTTTTATTTTCATATCTGCAAGAGTTTTCTGTACGTATAAGTTAAATATTGCTAACATTTATTTCTTTTCTTGCGAAAAGTTCTCTGTATTGAGAACTTTTCGCTATTTTTGCAGCAAAAATAAACGATTATGAAGATATTAAAGTTCAAATTGCTGAAAGATTTTGCAAGGAAACATCCTGATGCAGCAGATCCGCTCATGCGCTGGGCAGAGTTTGTTGAAAAGACAGAATGGAAAAGCCATGCAGAATTAAAGCAAGCATTTCCTTCGGCAGATTATGTCGGGAATGACAGATATGTCTTCAACATATCAGGCAATAAATTTAGGCTTGTAACTATCGTTGTGTTCTTTCAAGGATTTCTACATATTAGATTTGTTGGAACTCATGCTGAATATGACAAGATTAAGGATATCAAAAATATATAACTATGACTATTAAAGACGAAAAAACATATAATGAAATTGAAGAGCGAATGGAGGCTCTGCTTGCAAAGGGCACCCAATTGGGCGGCATGGACTTTCTCAGCGAAGTAGAAAAGGAAGAATTAAAGGTCCTCAGCGAAGCTGCTTACGATTGGGAATGCGAAGTTGATCCCCATCCATGGCGAGTTAAGCCTTCACTCATAGCTGCCATCAAAGTTGCTTTTCGCCAAAAAGGCTACAAGCAAAAGGAGGCTGCAAAAGCTATAGGCGTGTCAACAACCGCATTAAGTGATATTCTCCATGGACGTCGTGCAATTAATTTTGATGTTGCAAGAAACATATACCACAACCTCGGCGTTCCTGCCAATGTTGTATTGGGATAGTTTAATGGTGAATGTTTAATGTTGAGTGTTAAATGTTGGTGTTGAATGAAAGAAATATGGCGATAAAGAAAAGGGCGCATCCAAGCTTGGGTGCGCCCTAACTTGTTAAATAAAATAGGAGGGATTCTGCTCTTGAAAAACCCTCTTAATGGAAGAGAATCAGGAAGCATCCAGCAGGTACTCACTCATGCCATGGGGTATTTTCGTTCTTCCATTGTCTTTTATTGTCATTTACTGAGTCCACTTTACAAAATCACAAATCATATATTTGCCTTTGTAACTTATTGATAATTAATAGTATGTTTTTGTAAAAAATGACTTTTTCTAGTGGGCTCAGTTAACAATCGCTGTAAGTGGACATTAGTGATCTAATACATACAATTCGAGCGGTAAAAGCCACTTTCTCTACCCCCATCTGATAAGTAGGTTCACTACCTACTGCTGCAGTGATAACATCCGGCCCATATCCACTCGTCATTTCCATTTAACCGATATTTAACCAAAAATACGTTTAACAATATTAAAACATTGTAAAACGGGGGGGGGTATTTTATAGTAACTACAAAATTATATACCTTTGCAATCAGAAATTAGTCTCCAAGTAATATAAGGGGATTAGTTTACCTATGTTGAGGACCATTTGATAAGTCATAATATGTTTATATTGGTTAACAACAAAGCAACAGTAATTTTCTGGACAAATAATTAATATAGTAAGTGATAAATGAAAAGGAAAGCAGTTTTGCTGTTTATTATTTTGGGAATTAAAACAGTAGGTTATTCACAAGATTTCGCCCTGAAGACGAACGGACTCTACTGGGCGACAACCACCCTCAATATGGGCGTGGAGAAGGCAATCAGCAACCAGGTAACCCTGGAAGCAGATGTAGCATACAACCCCTGGACATTCAGGGAAGACAAGAAGATGCACCTTCTTTTGGTGCAGCCAGAAATGAAATACTGGCTGTGCGAAAAGTACGAAGGACATTTCGTTGGTATCCACCTGCATGGTGCTCAATTCTACGGAGGTTTTGGCAGCAAGCTCTACGATGGCTACTTGGCTGGCGGAGGTGTAACATACGGTTACGACTGGATTCTATCCCCTCACTGGAACCTGGAGGCAGCCATCGGTGTGGGATACGCCCACCTCTGGTACAAGCAAAGTCCGAACTTGCCCTGCATCAAGTGTCAGGAAAAGAAGAACGATAACTATATCGGTCCTACCAAGGCTGCACTATCATTAGTCTATATCTTTTAAAAAAATGCATCATTTAATCACAAAGAATATTATGAATGATAGAATGAAACTCAATATTGTATATCTGGCTATTGCTGGTGTAGCCATGGCTCTTCTGATGGCTATGTCTTCATGCAGCAACCAGAACATAGTAAGTGATAAAAAGATTACATGTACTCCCGATTCCTTTATGCTCCTGCCAGATAGCGGCAATCAGGCTGCACTCAACCTTCAGGTTCATATCCCGAAGTGTTATTTCTCGAAGAGAAGCCGTCTCTTCGTAATACCCGTATTGACAGACAGCGACAGCATCGTGGCTAAATACAAGCCTATAGTGCTGGATGCGCCTATCTACAGAAGGAAGATGGAACGTAAATGGGTACTCGACAGCATTGCCGACCCATACGATTCTATTGCACAGAGAGTTACGAACACCAAGGTGGATTTATCCGTGCTCTATAACGACACCATCACCCTGCCTGCAAACTTCCATAAGGGAAGCCTCGTGGCAGTGGCTTCTGCCGACGGATGCGGCGAATGCCGTACCATCAGCTATACCAAGATGGCCGATGTGTTCCGTCCGGAAATCAAGAAGCAACTGCACCTCAACTGGATGATGCATACCTTCGAGATCAAGCCGAAGATAAGAGAAGGAAAGGGCGTGGCACGACTTGAGTTTGCTATCAATAAATATGATATCAATCCCAAGATGAGCAACAACCAGGCTGAGCTCGACCACATGTTGAGCGATATAGCTCCAGTGCTCAGCGACAGCCTCGCTACCCTCATTTCTTTGGGCATCTATGCTCTGGCGTCAGCCGACGGCCCGCTGAAGGTTAACACCCCACTTTCCCGCAACCGTGCCAACTCAGCCCTGAAGTGGCTGCTTGCGCACATAGAGAATGGCGACAAGGTGAAGAAGATAGCCCGTATCGGTTCACGCCCTGAAGGATGGCAGCCAGTATTGAATGCGATGGTGGCCGACGGCGATGCCGACAGTACGATGTTGAAGAACATCCTGACCCGATATGCCAACTTCAACGATGATGTGCAGGAACGCTATATCCGCCGACTGCCTATCTGGAACAGCATCAAGAAGAAGTATCTGCAGAAGAGCCGTAGTGTGGAATACACCTACACATACATCATCAAGAACTTCACCACCGATGAAGAAATGCTGCAGATGTACGAGCTCCGCCCAGATGCCTTCAGCGAAGATGAGTTCCTGCATGTGGCACAGATTGCAGAGAGTGCAGAAAAGCAGAAGCAGGTATATGAGACGACTTTGAAATATTACCCTATGTCGAAGATTGCTGCCAACAATCTTGCCATCCTACTCGAGAACGAAGGCAAGGTGGATGTGGCTGAAGAGATATTGAACCGCCAGAAGGCTGAAGAGACTCTGATCAGCCAGAAGGCACTCACAGAATAAATAACAGCGTATGACAAGATTAAAAGTTATCATATATAGCATGGCACTGGCTATGTCATTCACCTCGTGCGTTCGTGAAGATCTGGACCAATGTCCTCCTCTGCGTATCAACATCGAGGTGAAAGACAAGAATTATTTCAATGTCGACCAGACTGCACCCGATGAGAAACGGGATGAGAATCAGTCTTTTAGATCATTTGTTCCGTCTCTTTCCTATCGTCTGAGCCGACTCAACGACGACGGCACTCAGCAGGTTATCGTAGAAGAAAAAGGTTTCGGAGTAGAGGGTGATGGATTAACTTATCCCGTAAGCTTCGACCCCGACATGCCTTTCGGGAAATACGTCTTTACGGTATGGGGAGGTATGAAGAAGCGAGGCGAACTCAATCTGGATAAAAACGAGCTGTTGCTGCATCCGGAGCACAGTCAGGGCGATGATGTTTATCAGGTTTGCGATACCCTCGTCTATGATGAAAACCATTATTGCTATACCAGCGAGATGGAGCGCACCAAGGGAAAACTGGTTATATGGACAGAGAATCTTCCTGCCGGGTATCAACTGATGGATACTGAAGTAAGCCAGCTCTATGGAATAGTAAATCCAAGTTTCCTGTATTCTGAAGAGACCAGCGTCTTTCATGAATCGGAAATTGAAGCTGGCGCCAAGACCAAGACCTCTATTTTCCTGGCTCCTTCTTTCCAGAAGCATGAGTCAGTGGTGGATGTCAATTTCTATAAGAATCGTGGCGAAGGCGGCAATTCATCTGTGTTGTCACCTGATGACGTGAAGGTAAGCATGGAGCGCAATAAGATTACGGTGCTGAAATATGTGTACGATTCCGACCGCAATCGCTTCACCATCTATATGAAGGTGAACGACAACTGGGAGGAAATTCACGGTATGATATTGGATTGATAATTAATATAACTCAATTTTTTAATTTATTTTTATGAAAAAAGGAATGTTTTTTGCGCTTGCAGCAAGCAGTTTATTGCTCGGCGCATGTAGCAGCGACGACGCTGTGGTTAACACCACTGCGCAGAATGAGGCAGTACAGCAGCTTGTATTGCAGGTAGCAAGTAGCGGTGATGGTTTGGCAACACGTGCAGGCCGCCCATTGTATTCTTCACAGGCTTTGCAGACTATCCAGAATGTTCGCGTAATAATTTACAAGAACGAAACCGGAGGTGGCGAGAAGACTATTGTCTATGACAAGAAGTTGGACTGGACATCAAGTGCTATTTACAACACAAATGGCCATGGTCGCCAGATTACTCTTTCCTTGAAGGGTAATGAAAGACTGAGTGAAGGTAACTACAAGGTTATGGCTGTAGGTTACAGCAATGATAGTAAGTACACCTATTCTTTGAATGTAAAAGATCAAGCAGCCCTTACTAATCATACTTACAGTCCCATCACTGCAACCTTGGGGGCAAACGCTGATGCTGAGGAAGTATTTGCCGGTGATGCAGACCTGACAATCAACGCTAACCAGCAAATCACTCCCCTTATTTCTGGTGAAGAGAATAGATTGGCTGTAACCTTGCATCGTCAGGTAGCTGGTAGCTTCGGTTATTTCCAGAACATCCCTGCCAAAGTTGGTGGCAAAAAAGCCAAGACCCTCCGTCTCGTAGTAAGAGATAAGAATGATATGTTGACTTTCAAAGACTTCAACAGCTCATTCACAGCAACTGGAGAAACTGGCAGCACTATCAAGTATTATGTTAATGGTTCTAAATCAACAGGTGCAGCACTTACTCCAAATGCACATTTCAATAATGATAATGGCGACAATGGTTATGTGCTCTACTCTATCGATTTGAATACATGGTTCCCTCAGGGTGATGAAAACAATGACGGCCTGCTGAATGCTGAAGATAGAAGCTGGAAGCGCCCTGATGATGTAAAGACTCAGGTTGTGACGGGTTCTGTATTCGGAAGCAACTTCGTTATTCCATTTAAATACACTGATGGTAAGAACACCATGGAGCTTCAGCTCTTGGATGCAGATAACAAAATCATCAAGACTTGGACCGTTTCTATCCCACAATCAGATGTAAATAATGATGGAAACAAGGGACTTACAGACGCAAGTAATTCTATCTTCAACGTGGTTCGCAACCACATGTACAACTTGGGTGTGAAGACTTCAAATGGCACAAAAACTGATCCAGATCCAAGTAATCCAAATCCAGATCCCAAACCAGATCCAAAACCAAATCCAGAACCAGGTACTGACCAGCCAGAAGACTTGAATAAGTTTCAGCACCTCATCTTGAAGGTGAACGACAACTGGGAGGTTATCCACAATATGGAGTTGGGTGAATAATCTTACTATATGCTCATAATATAGGCAGTATTAAGAAAAATATATCCAAGGGATGCGAAGAGCCAGCTATAGGCACTCGCATCCCTTACAATCCCAACATCACGATATTTATTTATGACTCCACTTTAAAAAGTGAGTTAAATTTGAATTAAACATATGCCTTGGAG
>OLGM01001488.1_pt1 | contig 10255 bp, 10 predicted proteins | sample 1606001 | NCBI WGS metagenome assembly OLGM01 (sample SAMN03283294) | human gut metagenome | biome: human-associated habitat; material: feces | host: Homo sapiens | place: Peru | collected 2012
GCCCTCCGGTTTTTGTGTAACCGAAGGGCGATTGATAGTATTACATATTCTGTTGCGGAGCCGCTGTCTGTTCAAAGGTCGGTGGCTCGATTTCGAGGGACGGATATCCGTCCGCGAGTTTTTCTTGGAACTTATCCAGCTGCCGTTCCTGCTCATAGGTCAGCGTTTCGCAGTTGGCCTTGACAAAGTCCACACAGCGGCAGAGGTTTGCGGTTTCCTGCTCGGAGAACAGGCGGCTTTCAGGGATCAGTCCTGAGCGCACGGCAAAGGACTCCTTGGCATATTTATAGCTCGGAGAATAATCTCCCCAAAACACGGCATTACCGTCTGCGTTCTGTTTCCATGTGACAAATTCAAAACCGTGGCTTTCGCTGTACTTGGCTGCCAGCACCGTATCTCCGAAGGAGGCAAGCTGTCGGTATTCCGAAACATCCGCCGCCTTCATCTGCTGCGCGTGTTCGTAAAGAGCGACATAGTCCTTTACGGTGAGCAGCTCATTTTGAACTTCAGCGATTTTGCCGAGGTATTCCTCCGAGAGGTAGGGGTTGTCGTTGACGATGCAGTTCCCGTTGTACTTCACCCGGCACAGCGGCATCCCATCCGAGGACACCGCCAGCCAACCGTCACCGTCCATTTCGGTTTCAAAGCGGCCTCGCAGTCGCTTGGCTAATTCTTTTTGAAGCATAGTCATTTTCTCCTTTTTCGGTCAACAAAAAAGGCAGGTAGATTTTTGATTTCTACCTGCCTATGCCGTCCATATTCTGTTGTGTGAGAGTTCAAGACCTTCTACAAAGGGAAAATGCCCGATTTACATCTACAAAATCGAACACTGAAATTTTGCCCATAAAACGGCGAAAACCTCGATAAAATCGAGGTTTTCACGGGCTACATCTATTTTGTAGCCCTTTTATGGCTGGGGTGGCAGGATTCGAACCTACGAATGCAGCAGTCAAAGTGCTGTGTCTTACCGCTTGACGACACCCCAATATTAAGTTTGTTATTTATTTTGATTATCCCAAAATATTCAAATATTCCGAAAAGTTATTTGATAGTGAAAACTCCGCCAAATCTTATTGACAGGCGGAGTTAAATCAGTGGGGTGGATAGTCGGATTCGAACCGACGGTCTTCAGTGCCACAAACTGACGCGTTAACCAACTACGCTATACCCACCATACAGCATTGGCGCGCTGAGAGGGACTCGAACCCCCGACCCTCTGCTTAGAAGGCAGATGCTCTATCCAGCTGAGCTATCAGCGCATTTTTCGAATGCTTGAATATTATATATGTGTTGAGGCAATTTGTCAAGGCTTAAATTGTTTTTTCTTCATATAAACACAAATTACATCAAAATCACATAATGTACTATGCATACCGCCGTCTTGAAATATGCTTTTATCTTTTTTATAATATGCTCTATATATAAATTCTTTTGTGGCGGTGTGAATGAAGCCTCTTATTTTGCCTTATACCGACGCTTTTCAACCTTCTTCGAGCGCGTACAAGAATATTTTAGCAAAAAACCTTATAAAAAATCAATACTACATTTAACAATATTGCAACCTTGTTTATCGTCTATTTTGACAATATGAACAAATTGTTAAAAAACAATGAAAATTTGAAAAAAATAATTTGACAAATTCAATATGAGTTTTTATAATCTATTTATTATTTTAAGGAAAGGCAATTTTTAATGCTTTCCGCCTTGATATTATGAGTATTTTGCAGTGTTATGCTGAAAAATAAATTTTTAGAAAAAGAGGTTACACAAATGAAAAACTTCAAAAAAGTAATCGGCGTATTATTGACACTCGCAATAGTTGTTACTTGTTTTGCTGCTTGCGGCGGTAACACAGGCAAAACTACAGGCGACAAAATCGTTGTCGGCGGAACAGGTCCCTTAACCGGTGATGCTTCTTCATACGGCATTTCGGTACAGCAGGGCGCACAGCTTGCTATTGACGAAATCAACGCAGCAGGCGGTATGAACGGAATTCAGCTTGAATTTATTATGAAAGATGATAAAGCTTTGGCTGCCGAGACTGCAACCGCATATGACCAGTTAATGGACGCAGGTATGCAGATTTCAATCGGCTCAACCACAACAGGCTCTTGTGAGGCTTTCGCAGCAAAGGCTGTTGAGGACAATTTGTTCTTCATCACCCCCTCTGCTTCCGCAGCTTCCGTAATCGAAGGCAGAAAGAACGGCTTCCGTGTTTGCTTCGGCGACCCCGACCAGGGCGTGCTTGCGGCTGACACACTTGTAAATGACTACAAGATGAAGAATATCGGCTGCATTTACGATACATCCGATACATATTCAACAGGTGTTTACGAAGCATTCAAGGCTGAGATGGAAAAACTCGGTGTTTCCTTTACAACAAAGACCTTTGACGCAGAGAACAAAAAGGACTTCTCAACACAGGTTGAGGCTCTCAAGGATTGCGACGTAATCTTCACTCCCTTCTATTATACAGAGGCAGGACTTGTTGCTCGTGCTTGCTCGGCTAAGGGCGTAAACGCACTCATCTTCGGTTGCGACGGTCTTGACGGTGTTGCAGGTCAGATTGACTCTTCAGTTACAAACGAAATCAAGTACATCACTCCCTTTGACGTTGAGAGCACAAACGAAAACGTTTCTAAGTTTGTTGCAAGCTACAAGGCTAAGTACAACAAAGCTCCCGACCAGTTCGCAGCTGACGCATATGACGCTGTTTATGTAATTTACAACGCTATGCTTAAAGCAAACATTACAGACGCTAACATTTCAGCTTCCGAGCTTTGCGACAAGGTTGCGGCTGTACTTACAGGCGGTATGGAATTTGCGGGAACAACAGGTACAATGACCTGGAACGCAGACGGTGCTCCGAACAAGGTTCCGACAATCGTTACCGTTAAAAAGTAATTGTTTCTTGACTAAACAGCAAAAACTCATTAAAGCAGTCGGAGGGGATTATTATATCTTCTCCGACTTCAGCGATTTTTAGGAGAGCTGTAAAACACGGCTTTTCTGCGAAAATCGGCTAAAATCACGCCCTTGACGGCTACACTCGGGCAAGTGATATACCTTGTAGCAGAAAGGCTATGTGAATTATATGAGTATATTATTGGACGGGCTCAGCTTAGGTGCTGTTTATGCACTTATTGCGCTCGGATATACTATGGTTTACGGTATTGCCAAGATGTTGAACTTTGCGCACGGAGATGTTATAATGGTCGGTGCGTATGCTATCTATTCAACAATGGCGCTCAATACAAATCCGTTTATAGCAATGGCGGTTGCGATTGTTGTTTGTACGGTAATGGGAATTGTTATTGAAAAATTCGCTTATAAGCCCCTGAGAGGTGCTTCTCCCCTTGCGGTCTTGATTACCGCTATCGGCGTGAGCAATCTTCTTCAAGGCATTGCGCAGCTGATTTACGGCTCAACCTCAATAGCATTCACGGTTGCAAACTTCAAAACCGTTCATATTTTAGGCTCTGAAATCAGCGTCGGCACAATTCTTACGCTTGTTGTCGGTGCGATAATTATGATTGGTCTTACATTGTTTGTTAAGAAAACAAGAACGGGCAGAGCTATGCTTGCGGTTTCAGAGGACAGCGGTGCGGCTCGTCTTATGGGCGTTAATGTTGACAAGATAATTATGCTGACCTTTGCAATAGGCTCGGCTTTGGCTGCCTTCGCAAGCCTTTTCTATATTATCCGTATTCCGTCGGTTACTCCGACCTTGGGTGCAATGCCCGGTATCAAGGCTTTCACAGCCGCAGTTATCGGCGGTATCGGCTCTATCCCCGGCGCTATGCTCGGCGGAATTTTGCTCGGAATGATTGAGCAGATATGCAAGCACAATCCGACGGTTGAGGCTTACACAACGGCAATTGAATTTTGCTTACTTATCGTGATTTTACTTGTTAAGCCTGTCGGCTTGCTCGGTAAACGCAGAAGGGAGAAGGTATAATGGGATACGTTTCAAATGTAAAAAAGACCTTCAAGCTCAAATACTGCTTTAACTATATCGGCGTTGCGGCTTTTCTTGTGCTTATGATTATTTTAAGCTCAACGGGAGTTCTCAGCCGTTCGGCAGTAAATCTTCTTCCGAAAATCGCATACAGCATTATCCTCGCGGTTTCGCTTAACCTTGTAGTCGGCTTCCTCGGCGAGCTTTCGCTCGGTCACGCAGGCTTTATGTGCGTAGGCGCATATCTCGGCTCGTATTTTTCGATTTTCCTGCACAATTACATTGACAATTCGCTTGTCTGCTTCTTTATTTCGCTTGTTGTAGGCGGACTTTTGGCGGCTGTTTTCGGCTTTATAATCGGACTTCCGGCATTGAGACTTAAAGGCGACTATCTTGCAATAGTTACGCTTGCTTTCGGAGAAATTGTCAGAAATGTTTTCAAAAACCTGAGCTTCTTCGGCGGTGCAATGGGACTTAAAACCGATAAAATCAAGCTTCAGTCCTCAACGCTTTATATCGTTGCGTTTATACTCGTGCTCGTTGTGCTTTTCCTTATTCAGAACCTTATCCGTTCAAAGCACGGCAGAGCGATAACCGCTATCAGAGATAATGAAATTGCGGCAAAGGCTATGGGCATCAACGTTACATATTACAAGCTCTTCGTGTTCGTGATTTCAGCATTTTTTGCAGGTGTTGCAGGCGTTATTTACGGACATTACTACACACCTATCCTCTATTCCGCATTCGATTATAACTATTCGATTGAAATACTTGTTATGGTAGTTATCGGCGGTATCGGCTCGATAAGCGGCTCGATTATCGCTGCGACGGTTATCACATACATCAACTTCCTGCTTCAGAACAACCTTTCGGGCGATCTTGCGGCGGTAAGGCTTCTTGTATATGCAATTATCCTTATTGCAATCGTTATTTTTAACAATGCACCGGCACTCAAGCCCATTAAGGATAAGCTTAACTTCAAGAATCTTTCGGCTAAGCTCTTCAAGAAAAAGGAGTCAACCATTGTTGACGACGATGTTGCTTGGAACAGAATCGAGTCAAAGATTAGAATGGATGAGCTTCTTTCCGTTGACGTTAAAAAGCAGGACGGAGAGTTCAGCGACCCCGACAAACCTACGAAGGAGGGCAAATAATATGGCAGATATTATGCTTAAAACCGAAAATCTCGGTATTTCTTTCGGAGGACTTAAAGCAGTTCAAGGCCTCGATATTGAAATTAAAAAGCAACAGCTTTACGGCCTTGTAGGTCCTAACGGCGCAGGTAAAACAACCGTGTTCAATATGCTCACGGGCGTTTATCAGCCGACAACAGGCACATTTTATCTCGACGGCGAGGAATTAAAGGGCAAAACGCAAGAGCAGATTAACCATAAGGGTATCGCAAGAACCTTCCAGAACATCAGACTTTTCAATAATATGAGCGTTGTTCGTAATGTTATGGTCGGACTTCACAATCAGCCCGAATTCAAGTGCAATCCCTTTGTCAGTATGCTTCGCTTGCCCGGTCATTTTGACTCTGAAATCAGAATGAGAGAGAGAGCAAAGGAAATCCTCAAGGTTTTCGGACTTTATGAGGAGAGAAACAATCTTTCGTGCAATCTCCCCTACGGTAAGCAGAGAAAGCTTGAAATTGCGAGAGCGTTGGCTACAAATCCGAAGCTTTTGCTTCTTGACGAGCCGGCTGCGGGTATGAACCCTCATGAGACAAAAGAGCTTGTCGATATTGTTAAATATATCCGTGATGAATTTGACCTTACGATACTTCTTATCGAGCACGATATGAAATTCGTTTCGGGTCTTTGCGACGAAATAACCGTTCTTAACTTCGGAACAGTTCTTGCTCAGGGCGAAACCAAAAAGGCTTTGAGCGACCCCGAGGTTATCAAGGCTTATATTGGAGGTTAAATTATGGCATTACTTGAAGTAAAAGGTATTGAAGTATATTATGGCGTAATTCAAGCTCTTAAAGGTATTGATTTTGAGGTAAACGAGGGCGAAATCGTAACTCTTATCGGCGCAAACGGCGCAGGTAAGACTACTACCATGCAATCGGTTATCGGTCTTATTCCGCCGAAAGCGGGAACGGTTAGCTTTGAGGGCAAGGATATAACCCATCTCCACTGCCACAAGATAGTTTCACTCGGTATGTCGCAGGTACCCGAGGGAAGACGAATTTTCCAAGAACTTACCGTTTATCAAAATCTTCTTATGGGTGCATATATCCAAAAGGATAAAAAGGCGATTAAAGAGGATATTAAAAAAATATATGAACGTTTTCCGAGACTTGAGGAACGCAAAAATCAGATTGCAGGTACTCTCTCAGGCGGCGAGCAGCAGATGCTTGCTATGGGCAGAGCGCTTATGAGCCGTCCTAAACTTCTTATGCTCGATGAGCCGTCAATGGGACTTTCTCCGTTGCTTGTAGATGAGGTTTTCACAATTATAAAGGACCTCAACAAGGAGGGCACGACCGTTCTTTTGGTTGAGCAGAACGCAGGTAAATCGCTTGCGATTTCCGACAGAGCCTATGTCCTTGAAAACGGTAAAATCGTGCTTTCGGGTACGGGCGAGGAGCTTCTTCAGAGCGAAGAAGTCAAAAAGGCTTATCTCGGCGGTTAATTCAGTTTATTATTTTATGAAAGAGTGATAATATGGTTTACCCAATGACTGTCGCAGGAGTAAAGAGAGATTTACCCCTGTGCAAAATCAACGACAACCTCACGATTGCGGCGTTTGTAATCTTCGGCGACGTTGAGCTTACCTGTGCGTGTGCAAAAGAATTGCTCAAAAAAGCTCCCGAATTTGATTATATGGTTGCACCCGAGGCAAAGGCTATTCCGCTTATTCACGAAATGGCAAGACAATCTGGCAGGAATGAATATTTCCTTGTCCGCAAGAAAAAGAAAGCCTATATGAACGGTGTTTTTGAGACTGTTGACAAGTCAATTACCACCGAGGGCGAGCAGAAGCTCTATATGGACGGAGCAGACGCCGCTAAGATGAAGGGAAAGAGAATTCTTATTCTTGATGATGTTATTTCCACAGGCGGATCAATATCGGCGGTTGAAAACCTCGTTGAGCAGGCAGGCGGTAAGGTAGTCGGCAAAATGGCAATTTTGGCAGAGGGCGACGCTGCAAACAGAGATGATATTATTTATCTTGAGCCCCTCCCCTTGTTCAACTCCGACGGTACAACGAAATAATTGTTGTATTAGAAAAAATCTCATAGTATAATTAAGGCAACAGGGCAATGCTTTGTTGCCTGTTTTTTTGAGATGGGGTGATTTATTGGACGCCAAAAGAATTGCGGAAAGCCTTGACCGACTTGAAAAGCTTAGGAAATCCCTGCGAAATTCGGTTGTGTTTATTATTGTAATCGTATCGCTGTCGTTCCTGCTGTTTTTTATAGAGCCTGATATATTTGAATTTGCTCAATTTATCATTGGCGGCGGCTATGTGTTTATAGGCATAATTTTCGGCTCTACGATAAACAAAAAGAAAAGAGTTTACAAAAAGCTTTACAACGAGGTTATTGTAAGGACGGTTTTCGAGCGATACTTTGACATCAAGGAATTTAATTCGGACTACGGAATACCTTATTCGGCAATAAAAAATACCCGTATGATGAAAATGGGCAACACCTATTCCTCAAATGATTTTCTCCGTGGGGAATATAAGAACATCGCCTTTTCCCAATCCGACGTTACAATCAGCGAGGAGCATTACACGGGACGGCAGAAAACCTCTGTAACCTATTTCAAAGGCAGATGGATGATTTTTGACTTCAACAAAAATTTCGACTGCGACCTTTTAGTTCACGACAAAAGCTTTAACTATGCCGACCACAGAAAGAGCCTGTTTTCAAAGGAATTTGAGAAAATCCGATTTGAAAACATTGAATTCAACAAGACGTTTGAGTCCTACACCAACAACGAGCAAGAGGCTTTTTACATTATCACTCCGCACATTATGGACTCAATGACGGAGCTTCGTGAAAAGACAAACGGCGCATTGATATTCTGCTTTTGCAGAAATCAGCTTCACATCGGCGTAAACAACCGCCGAGACGCCTTTGAGCCGCCGATTTTCAGACCTATCGACGTTGAGTCCGCAATTTCGGATATTTCGTATGATGTGAGCATTATAACTCGCTTTGTTGATGAGCTGAATCTCGACAGAAAGGTATATAAAAAATAAAATTCTTGCAAAATATAAAGCTATATATTAAAATAAAATTAACATAATATAGGAGTGGTTAATATGATTTTCGGAATAATCTTGGCAGTTATCCTTGTGCTTGTGATAGCTTGGTACATAAGCGTTATGAACAAAATCAAGACAACGCAGGTTAGAATCGCCGAAGCTCGCTCGGGTATCGACATTGCCCTGACGAAGCGCTTTGACATTTTGACAAAGCTGCTTGATATTACAAAGGCTTATGCAAATCACGAGAAATTTACGATTATCGAGACTATTAAAATGCGTAAGGGTATGAGCGTTGCCGAGTGCTCGGAAATAAACGCAAAGCTCAACGAAACCGCACACGCCATCAATATGGTTGCCGAGGCTTATCCCGAGCTTCGTTCAAGCGAAAACTTCAAGCAGCTTCAAATTACCGTTGCGGACGTCGAGGAGCACCTTTCGGCATCAAGACGGGTTTACAACGCAAATGTTTCGTATTACAATCAACTTATCGTTAAATTCCCGTCGTCTATCGTCGCAAATTCAATCGGCGCAAAGGCGGAAGAGTTTTTCCAAGCGGATGACGAAAAGAGAAGCGACGTTAAAATGGATTTCAATTCCTAAAATAAACGGCAATGTGCATTTTTTGTGCATTGCCATATTTTATGTATTGACAGCGAACAAATGTTCTGTTACAATATGTCTACCTAATAACCAAAGGGGGCAGTTTTACGGAACGCTCGATTTTACATTGTGATTTGAATAACTTTTACGCCTCTGTGGAGACTGCTCTCAACCCCGAATTGAAAGGCAAGCCCGTTGCGGTTTGCGGTAAGGCGGAGGACAGACACGGAATTGTGCTTGCCAAAAGCGAAGCGGCAAAAAAATACGGCGTTAAAACGGGCGAAGTCATTTGGCAGGCTAAAAATAAGTGCCGTGATTTGATAGTTTTAGAGCCTCATTTTGACGAATATGTAAAGTACGGCAAGGCGGCAAGGCGGATTTATTACGATTTTACCGATATGATAGAGCCGTTCGGTATGGACGAGTGTTGGCTTGATGTTACGGCGAGCGAAAAGCTTTTTGGCTCGGACAGGGAGATTGCATATAAAATAAAAGAGCGTGTGAAAAAGGAGATTGGCATAACGCTGTCGGTCGGCGTTTCGTTCAACAAGACCTTTGCAAAGCTCGGAAGCGATATGAAAAAGCCCGACGCCATAACCGTTATCAGAAGAAGTGAATTTAAGGAGAAAATCTGGGATTTACCTGCCTGCGATATGCTGTGGGTCGGCAGAAGCACATACAAAACGCTCAAAAGATACGGAATTTTAACAATAGGCGATATTGCAAGAACGTCCGTCGATACGCTTGTTTCCCTTTTGGGTAAAAACGGCGAGCTGTTGTGGAAATGTGCCAACGGATATGAAAATTCCGAGGTTTCCGACTTTTTAAGCACCCCCGAAATAAAGAGCGTGGGCAGAGGCATAACCCTTGTCTCCGATATTACGGAAAATGACGAGATTTACAGGGTGATTTTGAGCTTGTCGCACGAGGTTTCCCGTGAGCTTCGCAAGCGCAGGCTTTCGGCAGGCGGAGTGCAGATTTCCGTCAAAAGCAATGAGCTGAAAAGCGTTCAATTTCAGAAAAAGACGAATTTCCTCACGCAAAACGCAAGGGAGATAGCAGACCTTGCCTTTTTGCTGTTTGATGAGCGATATGACAGGGAATTACCCGTCAGAGCCATCAGCGTAAGGGCGTTTGACCTATTAGAGAGCGACAGCGCCGTTCAGCTCGATATGTTTTTTGACATTGAAAAACATATCAAACGTGAGAAAATTGAAAAAGCAATGCTTTTGATAAATAAAAAATACGGCAAAAACACCGTCAAGGAGGCAACGCTGTTTTGCGATACGAAAATGCCGAAGGGCAAAACCGATTGCATCCTTTTGCCGAAGTCAAAGGTTATGGGATGAGTGCCCTGACGGGCAACATATGCGACCGTAGGGACAACCCTTGCGGTTGTCCGTGATTTTTGTTTTACAATCCCTCCGAGTTGCCTTGCGGCAACCCACCTCCCTTTACACAAGGGAGGCT
>OLGM01001490.1_pt1 | contig 10248 bp, 11 predicted proteins | sample 1606001 | NCBI WGS metagenome assembly OLGM01 (sample SAMN03283294) | human gut metagenome | biome: human-associated habitat; material: feces | host: Homo sapiens | place: Peru | collected 2012
CACCTGCGGTGACAGCTCCCCTCGAGGGGAGCCCAGTTTGTCAAAAACCATTTTTCCCGTCGTAGAGACTGTAGGGGCGAACATTGTTCGCCCGCCAACCTGGCGTAGCAACGTCTTTTCGGGAAGGTTTCTCACAAGGCAAACAGGCACGGGCGAGCACTGCTCGCCCCTACAAAGCACTTTTTCGACAATAAAACAGCACCAGCCGTCACGCTCCCGCGACGGCTGGTGCTGTTTATACTTTAGTGGGTCGTTTCATCAACAACGCTGACGGTAAAGGTTACGGTGCCGGTGTAGCTGCCCGCATAGAGGGCGTTGTCCGGCTTGACGAAGGTCAGGGCAGCGGTTTTACTGGCTTCGCCGCTTTCGGCGGTCAAGACCGTGTCGCCGGGGGTCAGCTCAGTATCGCCGTTTTTGATTGTGTAGCTTACCGTTTCGCTTGTGTCGTCCAGTGTGGCGGTAAACACACCGTTGGAACCGTTGATACCGTTGGTACCGTTGATACCGTTGATATCGTTGGTACTATCTATACCGTTGATACCGTTGATACCGTTGATGGTCACCTTCAGCGTTTGGTTGGCGGGCAGGGTGACGTCTTGGGCAGTAATGTCTGCCTTGGTGCTTGCAGCATTGCCCAGCACCACCGTGGCGGGGATGGTTACGGTGTAGGCTACCTGCGTCTTTTTGTCACCGCAGTAGATACATCAGCGCTCGTTAAGCTAACCGTGTGACCGTTGCCGTCGAAACTGCCATTATAAGGTGTGTCACTCGTGCCGATGCCCGGCCAACTCTTACCAACGGTACCAACGGTACCAACGGTATCAACGGTATCAACGGTTATATCTATAGCCTTCATCAGCACGGCGTTTGCCGCCGGTTTGGCAGGCATACCTTGCATCAGCGTACCGTTTGCCAGCTTGGCAAACCAGAGAAGGTTTTCGTAGCTTGCAATCTGATAAGTATCTCCTGCTTTGTCCGGCTTGCCGGGGGCGTTGCAGGCTGCGCAGCTGCCGTTATGGTTGTGATAGTAACCTTCCACACAGTAAAACTTGGCGCCGCCCAGTACCGGGTAAGTGTCCGTACCGAATGTCTGCCCCCATTGGGTCGTGGCGGTGGGGTCACTGCTGTCTGCGGCAAGCTTATAAGCGACCGCGCCGTTTGTGAACTGCGCCTCTGTTGCAATTGTTTCGTCGGTTTCAGAAACGATTTGTCCAAGCCGATAGCAGTTGGCGGTTGTTCCGTAATTATAGGTATATACAAGCCCCAAAATCTAGTTAGACAAATCGCCCAAAGCATATTCAGCTTTTACGCAGAACTCAATTTTCCAGACACTGTCTGGTAAATTAGATAGCCAAATACAACAGGCTTATATTTTATAAATCAGCATATTATGGTCAAAGCTGTCAAACAGGGGTATCAACATTCAAAAGAGAAAGGCCCAAAGTTGGACGCAAAGAATAAGAAACAGAACAGAAATAATTGAAATAGAATATAATTTGTGCAAGACTAACATTCGGGGAAGTGTCAACATTTTAATTTATTGACATTTCCCCGAAATCACGATATAGTAATAATAGAAAAAGGCTTAGGAGGGATGCCGGATGCTGAGCGATTACCAACAGCAAATAAAAGAGATTTTTGGCACGTCTGATTTGGATGAATTGCGAGAACTTGCAAAGATGCTGAAAATCAATAATCCAAATCCGCGCAATGCGGGTCGCAAGGCGCAGCTCACCCCCGATCAGAGCGTAGAGGTTTTGGAACTGCATAGAAAAGGCATCGGCAACACCGAGATTGCAAAACGGTTCGGCGTGTCGCGCCAGTCCATATACAAGTATATCTATAACGCTGAACATTTCAGTAAGGATCCGGATTTTACCATGCGGATGAACTTTATGAATGGTCAGCAGCTATGTACGGTCATCGACATCGATTTCAAGCACGAGATTGTCCGCATGAAGAACTACACCGACCGAATCCCTTTGCGGGCGTTTGGTGTTGTAGAGAATCCGTCTTGGGCGGATTTTGAGGAGTTCTTGAAAGAAAGATGCCTACCCGCCAGCCGAGCCGGTTTGAAGGACACTCTCCGGGAGATGGAGGTTCCTTTCTTTGACCCGCTGCTGATTATTGAAAAGACCAATGGACGTATGGCTGGGGATCATCAATGGGTGCAAATCATTCGAAATTCTGAAAAGTAAAAAGCTCCACAAATATAGGGAGTTCAAAACATTGTAGTGATTTTCATAAAGCCTTGACTATTTATTTGCTTTATGTATACTAAAGGTAAAGGTGGTACGTGGAAATGGTAACGGATAGAGGAAAATAGATCGCCAATATGTTTTTAAAAATGATGAATCAAAAAAATAATTAAAAGGAGCATCCGCATGGGATTGTCAACATCATACTTGACTAGCACAAAGAACTTCGAAGGAATTATGAATTCGATTCTCGGAGCACGTGCTCCGGATAGATTCACAAACAAATTTTTAGAGGACTTAGGATATAAAAGTAGTAATGATAGACTTATTACTGGAGTTCTTAAATCATTAGGAATGTTGAATGATGCTGGTGAACCAACACAGCGCTATTTCGACTTCCTTGACCAATCCCAGTCGAAAAAAGTTATTGCAGTTGGTGTTCAGGAAGCATATGAAGATTTATTTAATCTGAATAAAGAGGCCCAAAAGCTTTCCCAAGATGAGGTCAAAAATAAGCTTCGTACATTAACGCAAGGACAAAAAGGTGACAAGGTAATTGAGAGCATGGCAAGAACATTTCGAGTGCTATGTGATTATGCAGACTGGTCTGACATAGAGTTGAAAGATGTTTCTGCTCCAGAGCAGATTCCAGTCCAGCAGGAAAATGCTGATGCAAATACTAAAGACTTAAAAAGGGAAAAGCTGTTTTCTGAACGAGTTGGATTGCACTATAATATTCAGATTCACCTACCTGAAACCACAAATATGGCTGTGTACGATGCAATTTTTCAAAGCTTAAAAAGGCATCTTCTTTAAGGAGCAAAATGGACGAGAATCAGTTGTATGCATTTGTTATGCGAGGTGAGTTGGCAAAGTCTGCTCTTAGTCGGACTGATATCCTCGGTAAATATTCAAAGTCGGAGGTGCTGGCACATGAATATATCAACTCTCTTGCATTAGAACTTCTCGATGAGGAGCTTGTAGAAAATGCAAAATCGATGGCCACGGTTTATACCGCGATTGCTGCATTTGAGAATTCAGTTCGCCGATTTGTCGTTAAAGTTTTAATGGAAAACAAAGGCGAAAATTGGTGGGAAGAAGGTGTATCTGAAAAAATCAGAAAATTTGCAGAAAGTCGTAAAAAAGAGGAAGAAAAAATACGTTGGCACACTCGCAGAGGTGAGTCAATGATTAACTATACGGAGTTCGGAGATCTTGTTTCAATTATGTCTCAAAACATCGATTTGTTTGAAGATTACATAATATCGATAGATTGGGCAAGACAAATAATACAAACTATTGAAAGATCACGTAATGTTATTATGCACAGCGGGGAACTAGGGCGCAAGGACATTGAGCGAATTGGAACCAATATTCGGGATTGGATCAATCAGGTCGGTGAATAGGTACGTTTTTCATTTAGATGCAGGTCGTTCGCTAATGCATGACACACAGAATGATGTCTGCTATATTCTTAATCGAGATATAATCTTCCCTGTTCTAGAAAATAATATTCCCCGATTATATGCGGGATGCTATTTGCGCACCCATTAGTTTGATTAAAGGTACCACCAATGCATTCCCCATAGTAAAATACCGCATCCTGTCTGGCATTCCTGCTGTCCAATTATCAGGAAAACCATTTAATCTTTCACATTCAATAGGAGTTAAAGTTCGTAACCGATTGCTTGTGGGATCTAGGATAACGTGGGAGCTGCGATTCAAACTTCCCTCGCTTGTTAGCATCGTTCTGCCTGGACGATCTAGGGGGTCGGGGAACGGAACTGCCCCTTCAGAAAAGATGTAGCGCGTTCCATCTTTCCGGTGGCGTAACTCCTGCTTGGCTCCTTTTACATAACGCCAACGCGGCATAGTACTTTCCGTAAGATAATACTGCTCATCTATAACACCATCTTCTATAATACACCCAATCGAAGTTGGGGCTCTGCGTGCGGGAATCCCCTCTACGGAATAGTATCTCCCGTTTACCATTAAACCTGTATTATAAAATCGGCTTCTTTGAGAATCCGAAAGCTCTTGCATATCAAAAAATGCAAATTCATCAAGCCATCCCTCAGTATAGGTCTGACCATGAGAAGAAAGCGGAAATATCGGCGCGAAAAAGCCGTCACGCGTGACCTGCCTGTGTGCTCCCTTTAATCCGCGAATGCAAATATCATCTGCTGCATTCCGGAATAGTTGCGTATCATTATGATATGCAAAGATAAAGGTGCGGCGACGCCGTTGCGGAAAACCATAGTCGGCAGCATTTATAACGCGCCATTCGACTGCGTAACCTTTTTCATAGAAGCACCGAAGTATGATGGAAAAGTCACGTCCTCGTTGCCATGCGGGTGAAACTATAAGGCGGTCTACATTCTCAAGTAACACATAGGAAGGGCGATGCTCGTAGAGAATCGAATCTATTTCCCACCACAAGATTCCCTTTTTTCCCTCGATACCTTGTGGATTCCTTTTTGCAATCGAGTAATCTTGACAGGGAAACCCTCCGACCAGAAGGTCATGAGGTGGGATTTGAGACTTTGCATTCTTTATATCAGCGCAAACATGCTCTTTCTTTGCACCAAAATGTTTCACATAACATTCATAGGCAAATTGCGTTTTCATAGATGGTTCCCACTGATTTGCCCAGACAGTCTGAAAGCGTGAGGATGCTTGTTCTAGTCCAAGACGAAACCCGCCTACTCCAGCAAAAAGCTCTACAACACGAATAGGCTTTTCCATACGACCACCTCAAAAGACACAAAAACCAAGGCCCGCATAGCTGACCTTGGTTTTTGTTTATAAAATATTCAGCAATTGATTCCCCATTCGTGTGATGAGAGGAACGACCAATGCATTGCCCATAATAAAATACCGTTGTCTTTCGGACATTCCCGTATCAGTCCAGCCCGTGTCGAATCCATTCATGCGTTCACATTCTTCAGGCATTAGGCGACGAAGCTTTTTCGTATGCGGGTCTTCGATAACATGGGAACTTCGGTTTTTTGTTCCCTCACTAGTAAGCATCGTGCGACCTGGTCTATCAAGGGGGTCCGGAAAAGCAATGGGACCTTCAGAGAATTTGTATGCAAAACCGGTTTTCGATACGCGGTCTATCGTTTTTGCGCCTTTCATGTATTCCCATTTGGGAAGTTCTTCAGAAGAAAGAAAGTATTTATCATCGATATCACCATCAACAACAATGGAACTCAATTTTTGCGCAGGCTCTCCATGTGGTGTCGTTTCTGCCGAAAAAACATGACCATCAAGCATTACACCGCTATTATAAAAGGTGGTCTTAAACCGTTTGGTAACTTCTACTGTATCTTTGAATTCATTCAGATCTGTGTATGTGATTTTTGTTTTGTCTGCTATTTCTTTTTCAAGAGGAAATGCGCTTGCAAAGAATCCTTTTTCTACAAGCCAATTCAAATCCGATTTTGAAATGGAATCCTTTAACAGCCTTTTATATTGTTTAGTCGTATTTTTAAAAGCGAAAATGAAAGTTCTCCTACGGCGCTGGACACAACCATACTCTGCTGCATTGATGACACGCCATTCAACACCGTAGCCCTCTTCCTGCAAGCATTTCAAAATGATGCCGAAATCCCTTCCGCGTTGTGCTGTCGGCGATTTTAGCAATCTATCAACATTTTCGAGTAAAACATACTTCGGATGGTGCCTTTGTATGATTTTGTGAATAGACCACCACAGGACCCCTTTTTTTCCCTCGATACCTTTTGCGCCAGTACTTGCTACGGAATAATCTTGGCAGGGAAACCCGCCGACCAGTAAATCGTGCTTAGGCACTTGGTCAATAACAGTAGCGATATCTTCGTTAGAACAAAAAGACTTTTCGCCAAAATTCCGGGTGTAACATTTGTAAGCCCATTGCCCGGCCTGACCGGGTTCCCATTGGTTTGCCCATACTGTTTGAAACCTAGAAGAGCTGCGTTCAAGACCGACTCTGAATCCCCCAACGCCAGCAAATAGCTCTACAACACGAATCGGAGCATCTGCAGCCACTTTTATAACACCTCGACTTATGATATAATTATAATTAAGTATACCATAATGCACGCAAAAGATCAAGCATTTTTGCAGCATTGTAAGTAACCTTGCACATTATACCAGAAAACAGCAAAAAGATCAAGTACTTTTTTCGGAGGTGTCAAAATGTCCAACACATACAAAACAAAAGAAGATGTACTAAGGCGTGCACAGGAGGCCGTTGGCAAGACTTTTGGCGAAATCGATAAGACAGGTCGGTTATCCACAGGAAAAGGTGCTGCCGGCAATGTTATCGAAGAGAGTTGGTTCGGATATCGTCCGAACAGTGACCCCACGCCGGATTTTGAAGAAGCAGGTGTAGAGCTGAAAGTGACTCCTTTTGAAAAAACTGCAAAAGGAATCCGTGCAAAGGAACGGCTTGTTTGTGATATGCTTAACTATATGGAAGAGTATAAAGTTCCTTTTGAGCAGAGTGCATTTTGGCAAAAATGTGCTTGTATGCTTTTAATGCCCTATCAATATGAAACTGGTGTAGATAAAAGGGATTTGCGTATCGCGGATGCGTTTATCTTTGATTTCCCGGAAGAGGACCTTCAGGTCATTCGCAATGACTGGAAGATATTGATGGATAAAATCAAGTCTGGTCATGCGCATGAAATCAGCGAGGGTGACACGATGTATTTAGCGGCTTGTCCAAAAGGAAGAAACGCAAAGGATACTCGCCAGCAGCCATTCAGTGATATCCCAGCAATGAAGAGGGCATATTCTTTAAAGCAAAGTTATATGACTCAGATGCTGCGAGAACGCGTTTTCGGTGGCGTACCCAATGAACACATTATTCGCAATCCGGAATCTCTCCGTAAAAACACATTTGAAGCTCAAATCAGTAAAATAGTGAAGCCTTATTTGGGGATGAGTCGAACTGATTTACTGCGGAAATTCAATGTATCTCCTAATGCCAAAAATGCAAACGCATTATTGTTTGCAGGGATGTTAGGGATAAAGGGAAATGTTGCTCATACAGACGAATTTCGTAAGGCGTCCATCGTTCCCAAAACGATCATGGTTAGCGCAAATGGAAAAATAAAAGAGAGTATGTCGTTTCCAGCAATCGACTTCTGTGCTATTGTCAATGAAGAATGGGAAACATCTACTCTGTATGAGCAGTTGGCACCGACTAAGTTTCTATTCATCATTTTCAAGAAGACGCCGGATGGTGATAGCGCTTTCCAACGTATCCAATTTTGGAACATCCCAGTTGACGACTTAGAAGAAGTCCATGATGTTTGGCAAAAGACAGTAAATACACTTCGCAAAGGTGTTCATATCATTAAGGACGATAAAGGATACTGTCATAGCGACTTGCCAAAAAAATCGGAGAATAGAGTGTCCCATGTTCGTCCTCATGGAAAAAGTGCAAGTGATGTAGTGCAGTTGCCAGATGGTGGTTATATGACGAAGCAATGCTTTTGGCTGAACAATACGTACATCGAAAAAGTGACTCATTCGGAGGATTTGTAAATGGCAGGATATCTTTTTTTACTTGGCGAAATAAAGGATGCCAACGATAAGGTGATAAAAAACGCAAATGCCATATATAACGAGGTTTTCTCGACGGGGACATATAGCACACGAATGCATTTGGAGAACACCTTGAAAGCCGGAAATTGGTCCCAATCAAGGGCTAAACAATCCACTTTCACAGACTATTTGGGAATGAAGGAAAACGATTATGTTTTCTTTTTCTTTGACCGTGAGATACACGGAATGGGGAAACTTGTAAATATTGGAGAAGATTGCAAATACTGGGGCTATATCGGCGCAAACAAACCAGAAGCTTATTCTGAAAATCAAATTGAAAATGTAAAACTCTTCCCCGAAATCACACCGGACAACCGATGCGTATGCTTCTTTAAACCTGTACTAGAAACGTATAATTCATCAGTAGATATGGATGAGGCTCTCACATCGTATCCAAATGCATTCAAGGCGTTGCGCGTCATTGATGGGCGCTCATTTATCAAAATGGACGATGAAGAATCCTTCGCGTTAGCAGCGTTGATTAGGAGACGGACGAACTCCTCAAAAACGATAGCCTTTGAGAATCAAATTCATCGTATAGTATATGAAAAAGTATCGAAAGAAAACCAGTATTTTCTAACAGCAAAGTCGATTTTGCAAACATATCCAATAGTGAATAAAGATGGAATATGTAGTGAACAAATGGTAGAGGCCGCTGCAATAGAAAGACTTTCTAAAGAAAATCGTCTTATAAAGGACACCGATTGTTTGCAACGATGGGACTATGTATGTCATCAGGTATCTGCATCTCCATTCAAACCTATCAAATATATGGAGTGGATTGATATTTTCGGGTATCGAAAATCCGCATGGGATGAAGAAATCGGTATCCCTGTCCCTTTTAGCATTGATAAATATCTTGTGGTTGAAATTAAAAAAGATTACCTTAGGGAAAAAGATGCCGCTGCAGTTACACAGGTGATGAAATATGTCGACTGGGTCACAAGAAAATATGCGAATAATATCTATCCCATGGTGACAGCCTATATCATTGCAAATGGGTTTGATGAAGATTTTAAAAGGAGTTGTCGGGAGACGGGCATCAGAAATTATAATTTAGGTTATCGAAACTCTCAGCCCCAAACGTGGATGGATATAAAACTTATCAAATACTCTTTTGATGGCCAAGAAATATCTTTTGTGGAAGTTCCAAACGTGTAAGACATGAAACATCCAAAATCATATGATACAACGCCGGAAATATCGAGGCGTATGTCTCGTGTACATTTAAAACAAGGAAAGGCGGAAACTTTGTTAGCCAAAGCCCTTTGGCATAAAGGTCTTCGCTATAAACGTAATGACAAATCTTTGCCTGGGTCTCCTGATATTGCTATTCAAAAATATCATATTGCAATATTTATTGACGGCGAGTTTTGGCATGGACAAAATTGGGATGAACGCAAGAAAAAGCTCAAGCACAATCGAGAGTATTGGGTAGAAAAAATTGAAGAGAATATCACCCGCGATATAAGAAACGATAAGGACTTGCAAGCACGGGACTGGGTGCCGGTTCATTTCTGGGAAAAGGAGGTCTTAAAGAATCTTGATAGTTGTATCGCTAGTATCGAAGAAATAGTTGAAGTTCAACGAGAGCTTTTGATAGATGGAAAAGAAATCGAGCTATATGACCAAGGTGACGAAATCGTTGAATATGGATTAAGCAATTATTAATGCCGACAAAATTGGTTGCAAAGATATAGCATAATTTGAGGGATTGCTAGGTGTGACTTTGTAGTTCCATTTAGGGAATCTGACTTCAACAGGGCCACATAATCTTCCACTCAAAATACTCTGCCTGCGTGATCTCTCCCGCATACAACTTCTTCTGAACTGCAGCCCAATCCTTTAGGAAATCATCCAGAATCGTATCATCGAACCACATGGCCACCGGGGAGCGCGGCGGCCAGTTATCGTTGTCATCATAGTGCAGCGCAAGGTTTGGGTTGGCATTGTACCGTGCTGTGCCGCGCTCGGTGGGGACCAGCTTGATAACGCCGGGCTGCTCCTCGTCCAGCCAGAAAAGCTGCTCCAGAATATCGTTTGCCGGGCCGTTTCCGCCATCGGAAAGTGCCAACGGGGAAACACGCAAAGCCTCTGCTATTTGATTTAGCAGGGGCTTTTTTGGTACGCGGTAACCCATTTCGTACTGCGCAATGCGGTTTGCGCTGAGGTCGACCAACTCGCCCAACTCTTTCTGGGTCATGCGGCGGTGCTGGCGGATGCGCTTGATTTTCTCTCCGATGTTCATTTCGTTCACTCACTTTGAAGGATTTTCCTTATTGTACCACACCATAACATAAAAGCGCAAGAAAAAAGTAACAATTTTGCGAAAACTATTGACATTCGCATAAAAGCGCAGTATCCTATATTCACATCGCAAATATGCGAAAGTCAAAATTTAAGGATGGTGATCGAATGGATTGTAAAGAAATCAGAGAAATGTACAAGCTCATGT
>OLGM01001495.1_pt1 | contig 10229 bp, 6 predicted proteins | sample 1606001 | NCBI WGS metagenome assembly OLGM01 (sample SAMN03283294) | human gut metagenome | biome: human-associated habitat; material: feces | host: Homo sapiens | place: Peru | collected 2012
CTTTTTGTTGTGAAAAGGGTATATTTACCCTAACTTCACTTTGTCATTTAAGCAATCAGAGTGTATTTAAGAGTAAATATAAATGTTAAATAAAAGCACATAAATATACTTCTGTTTATAACAATGCATAAAAACAGGCTACAAAAAAATGAAATTATGTTGATTTTATTATAAAGAGGTGATATCATATAACAAAAAGGATTTTATATGACAATATTTAGCAAGGGGCGGAAATATGACAAAATAAAAAAGGACCTGATAAATCAGATCCTTTAATCACACACTGTGATGGTTGCAAAAGCAACGATTTGAATAAATTTTTATTTGAACTCATAGTGTAATCTCATAAGGTATTGAGATTATCTAAATTATATATCTAAAAAATCAATTTGTCAATACAAAGGAGTTAATTTTATGAATGATTATTATGCAGGCTTTGATATGGGTACGGATTCTGTTGGCTGGGCGGTAACCGACCCTGACTATAATTTATGTAAATTCAAGGGCAATGCTATGTGGGGCATTAGACTTTTTGATGAAAGCAATACTGCCGAAGAGAGGAGGGGCTTTCGCACCTCAAGGCGAAGAACCGAAAGAAAAAGGCAACGCATTGAATGGTTGCAAATGCTTTTTGATACAGAGATTGCTAAGAAAGATATAGCGTTTTTTCAAAGACTTAAGGAAAGTAAATTATACCTTGAAGACAAGTCGACAGCTGTACCTTATGCGGTTTTCGCAGATGAAGATTTTACAGATGTAGATTACCATAATCTTTACCCGACTATTTATCATTTGCGCAAAGAGTTGATTTTGAGCAGTGAGCCACACGATGTAAGACTTGTTTACCTTGCGTTACACCATCTTATAAAGAACAGAGGTCACTTTTTGTTTGATAATATGGGCTCAGATTTTGAAAAAGAGTCATCGTTTGAAGTGCTTTTCTCTAATTTACAGGAGTACCTTTGTACCGAATATGAGCTTAGTCTTGAGTGTACCGACTGTACTCAAATTGCCGAGATTTTAAAGGATAAAACTAAGAGGAAAACCGCAAAATCATCCGAAATTTGCAAAATGCTTGGTATCAGTAAAAAAACTCACCCAAAGCAGACGGCGGTAATTTTACTTCTATGCGGACAATCTGTAAAGCTGGCAGATTTGTATGGTGACGATAGCTATAATAACGAAGAAAAGCCGTCAATTACTTTTGAAAAAGGATACGATGATAATGAAGAATATTATCGTGACTTGCTTTTAGAGCGTTTTGAGCTTATTGAAAAGGTAAAGGCTTTATATGATTGGGCAGTCCTTGCAGATATTCTAAAGGGAGAAAAGTATATTTCTTTTGCAAAGGTAAAGACCTATGAAGAACATAAGAGTGATTTACAGCAATTAAAGAGTTTTGTAAAAGAAAAATGCAAGTCGGAATACAATGAGATTTTCAGAGAAACAAAGGACAAACTTAACAATTACACAGCTTATTGTGGAAAATTTAAAGAGGACGGAAAAAACGGAGCTATTATTTACAGAACAAATCAGATTGATTTTTGCAAATATTTAAAGGGAAAATTTGATAAGCTTGATAAAACAGGCTATGAAAGTATGTTTGAAAAAATTGAAAACGCAACTTTTATGCCTAAAATAGTAATTAAGGATAACGGCGTAATTCCTATGCAGGTGAACAAAAGCGAGGTTAAGGCAATTCTTAAAAATGCGTCAGAATATCTTGATTTCTTAAATGATGCAGATGAAAACGGAGTTACCGTTGCGGATAAGATTTTGCAAATATTTGAATTTCGTATTCCATACTATGTTGGCCCTTTGAATAATAGTAGTGACAAGGCATGGCTTGTGCGCAAAGAGGGTAAAATATATCCATGGAATTTTAAGAGTGTTGTTGATGTGGATAAATCGGCAGAAGAATTTATAAATAATCTTACTGCAAAATGTACCTATTTGCCTGATAAAGATGTTATACCTAAAAACTCGATTTTGTACTGCAAATTTATGGTGCTTAACGAACTCAATAACTTAAAAATTGACGGCAAAAAACCTGATGTTAGCTTCAAGCAGGCAGTATTTAACGACCTGTTTATGCGCAGAAAAAAAGTTACACAAAAGGCGCTGAGGGATTACATTAAAGCTCAGACGGGCAACACTCCCGAAATCACAGGAATTGACGGAGATTTTAAGGCGAATATGCGTTCTGCGCTGGAGCTTAGTATTTATAATTTAACAGAGCAGGATAAGGAAGACATAATCAAAGCTATAACTATTTTTGGTGATGACAAGAAGTTGTTAAAAAGACGAATAAAAATGAAGTTTTCCGATAAATTATCGGAAGATGAAATTAAGAAAATCTGCAAACTAAAATATAAAGATTGGGGAAGATTATCTCGTGAATTTTTAACAGAAATATATGACTTTGATACCACAACAGGCGAGTGCAGGGACAATATTATCAACACTCTTTGGAATACAAACGATAATCTTATGGAGCTGCTCGGCTCAAAATATAATTTTGCCAAAAGTGTAGAAAATGCAGTGTTGGGTTCTACACATAAAGCATCAATAGAAAAAATGATAGAGGATATGTATGTATCGCCAAAGGTTAAGCGCCCTGTATATCAGTCTATGAAAATTATGCAGGAAATCGTTAAGGTAAAAGGCGGTGCGCCTAAAAAGATTTTTGTTGAAATGACAAGACATGATGGCACAAAGGGTGATGCAGGTCGTACAAAATCAAGAAAAATACAACTTGAAGAACTCTATAAAAAATGCAAAGAGGACAGCGGAGAACTTTGGGAAGAACTTGAAAAAACAGAGGATGACAGATTTAAGCAGGACAAGTTGTACTTGTATTATACTCAAATGGGCAGGTGTATGTATTCGGGCGAAAGTATTGGGTTAAAGGATCTTTTCAACAATAATCTTTATGATATTGATCATATTTTCCCTCGCTCAAAAATCAAAGATGACAGTCTTGATAATCGTGTGCTTGTAAAAAAGCAGATAAATGCTCATAAGGATAACGATTATCCTCTCAATGGTAGTACGAGAGAAAAGATGAAAAATCATTGGCAGTATTTGTATCAGCATAATTTTATATCAAAAAAGAAATACGAAAGATTGACCCGAGTTACTCCTCTTACAGATGATGAACTTTCGGATTTTATCGCAAGACAGCTCGTAGAAACTTCTCAATCAACAAAGGCGGTTGCAACATTGTTTAAAACTTTGTATCCGAATACAGAGATAGTTTATGTTAAGGCAGGTTTGGTAAGCGAATTTCGTAACGAGTATAAGTTTACCAAGTGCAGAGATGTCAACGATTTGCACCATGCAAAAGACGCATATCTCAATATAGTGGTGGGAAATGTTTACAATGTTCGCTACACACACAACAAATCTATATTTATCAAAGGCTTGCAGACTAAAAAGTACAGCCTAAATAAAATGTTCACATTTGAAACAAAGGGAACATGGGATATAGAAAATTCAAAATCTATTTCCACAGTTAAAAAGAGTATGCATAAGAATAATATTTTATTTACAAGATATTCTTATGTGCAGAAGGGCGGCTTGTTTAAAATCAATCCTTTAAAGAAAGGTAACGGACAAGCTCCTTTGAAAAAAGATTTGCCGTTAAGTGATATTAGTAAATATGGCGGATACGATAAGCCGACAGCAGCATATTTTTCATATGTTAAATACGATGGTAAAAAAGGCAAGGAATGTAGACAGCTCGTTGCTATTGATAATTATTTAAAGAAATACTATGAAGAAAATCCGACAGAATATCTTACTGCAAGGCTCGGACTAAAAAATCCTGTTGTGCTTATTCCAATAGTAAAATATAATTCGTGTATAGAAATTGACGGTTTCAGAGTACATATGAGTGCTAAAACAGGAAAATATATTTCCTGCAAGCCTGCAACTCAGCTTGTCTTAGGCGCAGATAAGGAGGCTTATGTCAAGAAAATAAGTAAGTTATTGTCTAAACCCGAAGAATGGAAAATAACGAGCTTTGACGGAATAAGTGAAGATGAAAATATCGCTTTGTTTGATGCCTTTGTTGACAAGATGACAAATACCATTTTTAAAGTGAAATTTGCCGATATGGGAAGTAAAATCAGTTCTCATAGAGATAAATTTGTTTCGCTTGATGTCAGAAAGCAGTGTTATGTTTTAAGTGAAATTTTAAAAATAATACACTGTAATGTTGTTACAGGAGATTTAACATTTATTAATGAGGCTAAGAAAGCAGGGGCAATAAAATTTGGTATGGTAGTGACAGATTTAAAGGGCATCAATTCAATTAAGCTTATAAATCAATCTGTAACAGGTTTGTTTGAATCAAAAGTTGATTTATTAAATATTTGATAAAATAAAAGGAGGCGAGCAGCGGTGAGTTGGCGTACAGTTGTAATTACTAAAACTTCAAAGCTCGATTATAGTATGGGGCATTTGGTGGTGCGAGATGTTGAAAGCACTACAAAAATACATATCAGCGAAATATCTGTTTTGATTATTGAAAGTACGGCAGTGTCAATCACTGCCGCTCTCCTCAATGAACTTATAAATAAAAAAGTGAAAGTAATTTTTTGTGATGATAAACATAATCCGTCATTCGAACTTACACCATATTATGGCAGTCATGATTGCAGTTTAAAACTTAAAAGACAGATTGCGTGGATTGAAAATGTTAAGCAATTTGTATGGACTCAGATTGTTGCGGAAAAAATTAAAAATCAAGCAGCGGTACTAAGCTATTATAAATTGGAACAGTGCAATCAGCTTTTATCATATATAGATGAACTTGAATTTAACGATAAAACTAATCGAGAGGGTCATGCCGCAAAAGTATATTTTAATGCATTGTTTGGAAAAAGCTTTTCTCGCAATGACGAATGTCCTATAAACGCAGCACTAAACTATGGATATAGTATTATACTGTCTATTTTCAATCGAGAAGTTGTAGCAAGCGGCTATCTGACGCAACTTGGGCTCTTTCATGACAATATGTTCAATCAGTATAACTTGAGTTGTGACTTAATGGAACCTTTTCGAGCGTTTGTGGATTTTACAGTAAAAGAGATGAATCCGCAAAAATTTGAAAAAGAAGAAAAAGTTCAAATTTTTGCTATGCTTAATGATGAACTTAAAATTGACGGCAGAACACAAACTTTTATTAATGCAATAAAAGTGTATTGTAAAAGCATATTTGCCGCAATAGAAGAAAACGATACATCACTTATAAGGTTTGCAAGTAAATGAGTTATAGATTTATGAGAATAATAGTAATGTTTGATCTTCCTACAGAAACTCCGTTGCACCGCCATAACTACGGAAAGTTTCGCAGATATTTAATAAAAAGCGGATTTATGATGCTGCAGGAATCAATATATGTGAAACTTGCATTAAATCAAAATATGGCAAATTCTATCGTTGACAGCATAAAAAAGAATAAGCCGCCCGAAGGTCTTGTGCAAATACTTTCTGTTACTGAAAAGCAATTTTCAAAAATGGAAATAATAACAGGAGAATATTCTAACGATACGGTGGATACTGACGAAAGGTTGTTGATATTATGAAAATGCTGTATAAATATATGTCCGCACCTGTTGATTTTGAAAACAGCTGTATAAAATTATTAGTTATAGAGGATAAGCGGCTATTCAGAAAAACAATTCTTTCGGTATATCATAATGATGAAGATGAGTTATTTGTATTTTCTGAAAATTACAAACCAATGTATTTCAGCAAAAACATAAGATTTATTGATGATATTCTAACTTTTGAATTTGCGGATAAAAAGTTAATGACAAAGGTTAATGCATCTTTTGAAAATATGTGCAATGTTAATTTCTTTAATGAAATTAATAACTTGCGTGAGTGTTGCAACAGTATATGCGAAAGCTTGGCTAAAGAGTATGACTTCGATTTTAATTTTTGTAATAATATAGAAACATCTGCATTTTTAAAATTGTTTGCTTTTACACCACGCAACGATTCTGAAAACAGCGCAGAACGATTGGTGAGATATTTGAAACTTCTTAAAAATTATCTCGGCATAAAATGTTTTCTGTTGCAAAATCTCCATTTGTATCTTAATGACGAAGAAATAGAAATGATTTTATCATCGGCAGTTGCACATAATATTTGCATTGTAGATATAGAAAATTCTGTTCCTGCCAAAATTTCTAAATCAGAAAGTCTTATAGTAATTGATAAAGATTTATGCGAGATTGTTGACAAAAATTAGTTAATGTTTTACAATTATCTTATGAAATTACCATGCACATTATAGTGGTTGCATTTTATTTTCAATTTTGAGGGTTTGAGAATAGTGTAATTTCATAAGGTAGTAAAACTAGCTGTTTTGCTGCAGGGGCTGATACTCCGTTTGAGAATAGTGTAATTTCATAAGGTAGTAAAACGAATACGATATGTATATGTCTAATCGTATGGTTTGAGAATAGTGTAATTTCATAAGGTAGTAAAACAAATCATTGGGTAGCTTTTGCTTATTCAGTGTTTGAGAATAGTGTAATTTCATAAGGTAGTAAAACTAATTCAGGAATTTGTGAAATACTTTCAATGTTTGAGAATAGTGTAATTTCATAAGGTAGTAAAACAGTTTTGTTGCGCTTGTACGTTTTTGGATTGTTTGAGAATAGTGTAATTTCATAAGGTAGTAAAACTTTAATTCAAAAGGACAACTTCTTGATTTTGTTTGAGAATAGTGTAATTTCATAAGGTAGTAAAACACATTATTACCGGATCTAAGCCAACTTATGTTTGAGAATAGTGTAATTTCATAAGGTAGTAAAACAAAAAAATTGATGTTGAAGTAGAAGAAGGTGTTTGAGAATAGTGTAATTTCATAAGGTAGTAAAACTTGTGTCAGTGCCGTAAACGAAATATGATGTTTGAGAATAGTGTAATTTCATAAGGTAGTAAAACAAAACAATCACTATGTGTAAATATGCATATGTTTGAGAATAGTGTAATTTCATAAGGTAGTAAAACGAACGCTGATTTCAGAACATTGCTGTCCTTGTTTGAGAATAGTGTAATTTCATAAGGTAGTAAAACAATTAGCAGCCTACTTAAAGCAATAGCACCGTTTGAGAATAGTGTAATTTCATAAGGTAGTAAAACCGCTCAGATAATCTTTCCGCAAGACTATCGTTTGAGAATAGTGTAATTTCATAAGGTAGTAAAACATCAAATGTAAAGCCTTTGATGTGAGTGTGGTTTGAGAATAGTGTAATTTCATAAGGTAGTAAAACTTCAGTCAGAACATATGCCAGGGCTGTTAAGTTTGAGAATAGTGTAATTTCATAAGGTAGTAAAACCCTACTGGGATTGTCTGCGTACTCTATATAGTTTGAGAATAGTGTAATTTCATAAGGTAGTAAAACTGTCAACAGCTGATCAGATACTGGAGCAGTGTTTGAGAATAGTGTAATTTCATAAGGTAGTAAAACTACATTGTACTTTTGATTGTAGTTTCGGAAGTTTGAGAATAGTGTAATTTCATAAGGTAGTAAAACGGTAGTAACAACAGTAGTAATTACAGAACCGTTTGAGAATAGTGTAATTTCATAAGGTAGTAAAACTCCAGCAGGAGCATATTACTCTTAATCCTTGTTTGAGAATAGTGTAATTTCATAAGGTAGTAAAACGGCTACTGTTTCGGTAGCTATCGGTGCTCTGTTTGAGAATAGTGTAATTTCATAAGGTAGTAAAACCAAATTTCTTGAATGCAAATACATCATAATGTTTGAGAATAGTGTAATTTCATAAGGTAGTAAAACTGTGTTAAACTCAAAACCACCAATATTAATGTTTGAGAATAGTGTAATTTCATAAGGTAGTAAAACATGACAAATATGTTAAACAAAGTGATTATCGTTTGAGAATAGTGTAATTTCATAAGGTAGTAAAACGTTCCACCAATCATCTATGAACAATTCATCGTTTGAGAATAGTGTAATTTCATAAGGTAGTAAAACGGGGCTTGTCTTTACCGCCGTATATTCTGGGTTTGAGAATAGTGTAATTTCATAAGGTAGTAAAACCCAAGTCGCCTTTAGGACTACGCTCTTTGAGTTTGAGAATAGTGTAATTTCATAAGGTAGTAAAACATTATTAAAATTGAATCGCAATACTTAAGCGTTTGAGAATAGTGTAATTTCATAAGGTAGTAAAACTTACGGGGGTAGAAAAATAAATCAGAGTCTGTTTGAGAATAGTGTAATTTCATAAGGTAGTAAAACAGCATTTGTAATTGCTTGTGCTGTTGCTGTGTTTGAGAATAGTGTAATTTCATAAGGTAGTAAAACACAAGTGACGATATTATCGAAATCGCACTTGTTTGAGAATAGTGTAATTTCATAAGGTAGTAAAACTTTTTCACCGTTCAATCTGACTTTTTCGCGTTTGAGAATAGTGTAATTTCATAAGGTAGTAAAACTCATACTCTGCTCTAAGAGCATCAATCACGTTTGAGAATAGTGTAATTTCATAAGGTAGTAAAACACTTTGACGGTTTGTGGAATAGCTTGTCTGTTTGAGAATAGTGTAATTTCATAAGGTAGTAAAACTAAGGACAACCCAGAGAAAGCGCAGTATAATGTTTGAGAATAGTGTAATTTCATAAGGTAGTAAAACAAACAGGGACAAAGTCGATAAATTATCGAGGTTTGAGAATAGTGTAATTTCATAAGGTAGTAAAACATCATACAAAGCAAGCAAATTTGTAACTTCGTTTGAGAATAGTGTAATTTCATAAGGTAGTAAAACATAAGCGAAAATAAGAGAGCGCCCGGCACTGTTTGAGAATAGTGTAATTTCATAAGGTAGTAAAACAGTTCTAAGCCTTTTAAGGCATTCTTGCCTGTTTGAGAATAGTGTAATTTCATAAGGTAGTAAAACTCTATCAGCTTTATTGGATGTAATATGTTTGTTTGAGAATAGTGTAATTTCATAAGGTAGTAAAACTGACTGACTCTCTAACTGCTGTGTCAAAGGTTTGAGAATAGTGTAATTTCATAAGGTAGTAAAACTTCAAGTTCTTGATCTGTTCTTGATTTGATGTTTGAGAATAGTGTAATTTCATAAGGTAGTAAAACTCTGATGATCGTTACAACTCCGCCGGATTGGTTTGAGAATAGTGTAATTTCATAAGGTAGTAAAACTGCGTTTATGGTAATTGGATTGTTGGTGCAGTTTGAGAATAGTGTAATTTCATAAGGTAGTAAAACTTCGTGCTCGATGTCAACTCCTGCCCCTCGGTTTGAGAATAGTGTAATTTCATAAGGTAGTAAAACAGCTACAATGAACTGCAAAATGTTACCCTGGTTTGAGAATAGTGTAATTTCATAAGGTAGTAAAACAGACAAGAAAATATAAAGCCGAATTTTGTAGTTTGAGAATAGTGTAATTTCATAAGGTAGTAAAACAATTTTTTTAGTATTCCTATGGATTTGATTGTTTGAGAATAGTGTAATTTCATAAGGTAGTAAAACATCCGATTTTGTACGTACAAAATCTGTGCTGTTTGAGAATAGTGTAATTTCATAAGGTAGTAAAACCTCAGCACCGTATTAAATACAGGGCCTAAGTTTGAGAATAGTGTAATTTCATAAGGTAGTAAAACTCAAAGGGCGGAAAGGAAGATTGATGATGAGTTTGAGAATAGTGTAATTTCATAAGGTAGTAAAACTGCTCAAAGAGCGAAACCCCAAAGAGTGGGGTTTGAGAATAGTGTAATTTCATAAGGTAGCAAAACATAAGGCTTAATGACAGCACGACTAATATTGTTTGAGAATAGTGTAATTTCATAAGGTAGCAAAACCTGCAACAGTAATTTTGACTGTCGCTTTCTGTTTGAGAATAGTGTAATTTCATAAGGTAGTAAAACCTTTCGCAAGCGTATTGGTCAATCCTTGTGGTTTGAGAATAGTGTAATTTCATAAGGTAGTAAAACTCTTCAATTAATTCTGATTCTGTATCTTCTGTTTGAGAATAGTGTAATTTCATAAGGTAGTAAAACTTCAAGCGTGACGGCTCTCTCAAGTTTGATGTTTGAGAATAGTGTAATTTCATGAGGTTTAATAAAGTGATAAATAATAAAATTATATTTCGCAAATTGCAGTAGCAATTTGCGCAGTCTGTCGAAAAAACTCGAAATTCAGGATAACTGGATTTCGAGTTTTTGATTT
>OLGM01001496.1_pt1 | contig 10228 bp, 16 predicted proteins | sample 1606001 | NCBI WGS metagenome assembly OLGM01 (sample SAMN03283294) | human gut metagenome | biome: human-associated habitat; material: feces | host: Homo sapiens | place: Peru | collected 2012
GTCAGAAATGGGGCAACGGCAGAAATTGTTAATATAGTTATGGGGTGTTTAGAAAAGCGATATGATGTTAAAAGTATATGAGTGATAGTACCCCTCACATTGGAACTCTTGTTTCAAACAATGTAACAGCAGCACAAGCACTTGTAAAGGCACGGGAGCGAAATGGTCGTGAACTTCAGAATGGGGAAAAGAGCTTACTACTATCATTATAAGCAGATGATTTATGATGTTCTGGCTTATAAAAAGGGAAATGGGACAATTCCAAGATATCAGATTCAGATGGATGTGGGAGGCAATTAAAATAAGTAGTATAGGAAGTCAGTAGTGCGTGAATAAACTGCTGACTTCTTTTTTTGATAGATACAGTCACTCCCAGGAGCGTGTGTCGGATAAAACAAATTAACAGGAAGCAGATAAAGCGATATATGTGATATTCTATTTTACAACAAAAAAAGGTCGGTTCACAACATGGCGGCTAGCTATTTAAAGAACTTTTTCGATATAATAAATATAATTGTATGTAAGTAAGGAAGTGACAAGATGCAAATAGCAATCTGTGATGATGAAAAATCTATAGGATTGATATTAGAAGAAAAAATAAAGAAATTATTACCGGATGCAGTAATAGATAAATATTTATCTGGTGATGAATTGATTGCAAGTGGTTGTGAGCCGGATATTCTATTTTTAGATATTCAGATGCCAGGAATGGATGGAATGGAAACGGCAAGGATTCTGCGTCAGAAAAATGAAAGAATGGTATTGATATTTGTAACTGCTGTGGAGGAGTATGTTTTTCAGGCATTTGATGTTGCAGCATTTCATTATCTGGTGAAACCATTTTCAGATGAAAAATTTGAGGAAGTTGTGAAACGTGCAGTCAGAAGCATTGAAAAATATTCTGAAAATCAATCGGATGAAAAATACATGATGGTGCAGTCCGGAGGAAGCCATATGAAAGTGTTTTTGAAGGATATTGTGTATGCCGAGGTATATAATCGAAAAGTCATTATCCATACACGGGATACGAATATTGAATATTATGGAAAATTGCAGGAACTGAGTGAAATAGCGGGAGCAGATTTTTTTCGTACACACAGAGCCTACCTCGTACATTTCAAATATGTTCAGAAATATGATGCAAATTGTGTAACAATGGAAAATGGAACGGCATTGATTGCAAAACAGAATTATCCTGAGTTTGTAAAACAATATTTGAAATATAACCAGAGGAAAGGAAACGAAATCGGATGAGTTGGGTAGAAAAATGCTGGATGGTTACATCGAAGATTTCTGTTATTGCACTCCTTATGATTACAGGAATCTATTTTGGAAAATTTGTTTGCCCCTATATAAAAAAGAAAAAAGGGGCTGTGGCAGTCAGTATTGTTTATATTACGATTATGCTTGTTTTATATATGATTCCGCCACAGATTGATAATTTTTCCGCATATCTGATTGGAGTTATAGCAGCGTTTCTTGCAATGTATGTAGAGGACAGAAGAAATATATATCAGAAAATATTTCTTGCAATTACGTTCTTTTCTATTCGATGGTTAACGGTTGCAATGGCAGCCAGACTTGATGATCTTGTTACAAAAGCACTTGTATTTCGGAATATGAGTGCAGAAAAAGTGTGGTTGCAATACGGACTATATGTTGGAACCAGAGTTTTGGATATTGTACTTTGTATTGCTTTTATTGCGGTTGCAATAGGACTGATCAATAAAGCGTATAGATACAAAAAAGATGAAATGAGCGTCAAAGAGATGGTAATGCTTATTATACCTTCACTTGTAGGCGTCACTGGGTATGGCATTTTACAATATTATCTCATGATATACGAAAGAGATACTGGAAAGAACTTGATTGATACATATGGATTTTATGGAGCTTTAAGCTTTTTACACTATCTGATTTCCATAGTTGCTATTCTTGTTGTGATTGTAATGTTTCAAAACTGGAAAGAGATGCAGGAAGAACAGCGGGGACAAGAGCTGGTATTAAATCAGATCAGTGACATGAAAAAGCATATTGAGGAAGTCGAAAAGTTGTATCGGGATATCCGCTCCATGCGCCATGATATGGGAAATCATATACAGACACTGGAACATCTGGTGGCACATAATAATATGGATGATGCTACAGAATACTTGGAACATCTGAAAAATGAATGGGACGAGGTATCTCCGGAAATAAAGACAGGAAGTCCGGTAATTGATGTTATTTTGATGGAAAAGCTGAGAGAAGCAAAAGAAAGGCAGATTCGGTTTCTGTCGGATTTTCATTATCCGCAGAATACGAAGTTAAATGCATTTGATTTGAGTGTGATCATGAATAATGCCTTGAATAACTGCATGGAAAATGTAAGTGGAGATGATCCGTATATCAGCATTTATTCTTTTCGGAAAAACAGTATCTTTATGATAACCATAAAAAACAGTTTTGTGGGTCATCTTAATTTTGGTGACAGCGATTTGCCAGAAACAACCAAATCTGGGAGGGAACATGGAATGGGTCTGAATAACATTCGCCGGGTTGCCAGAATGTATATGGGAGATATATCTTTGGAGCAGGGAAATGAGGAAGTAATCCTTAGCATTATGATGCAGGTAGAATAAAGAAATAAATTGGCACTATGTATTTTGTAAATTACAGAAATTACAGAAATATGTAGTGCTTTTTTTGCGCAGGTAGCGATGAAAATATGTTACTTGCAACAATATTTGAGGAGCACTGCGACAGTCTGAAAAGCATTTTCAGACTGCTTCACAACGAAAAAAGGGCGGTTCACAACATCGTAGTTTATTATGAAGAAAGATATGCCGAAAGAAAAAATAAAGAGAAATCATGTTATACAGATTTTCAGGAAACAGATTTCAGAGTATTAGCTCAAGGAGGACAACGAAATGATGAAAATTAATGGATTTAACGGAACGAATACGCAGACAGGAGCAATAGGAATGGCACAGGCGAATGATTCTGTGAGTAAAAATATTCAGAATCAGATTGCAAATGCACAGCAGAAATTGCAGGACTTATCATCAAATGAAGAACTGTCATTAGAGGATAAGATGAAGAAACGTCAGGAGATACAGCAGGAAATTACAAATCTCAATCAACAGTTAAGACAGCACCAGATTGAACAGAGAAAGGAACAGCAGAGTAAAAAATCATCTATGGATGATATGGTGGCTGGTACAAAAAATACATCTGCAAAGAAAGGAACAGGCTTGTCACAGGCAGGTATGCGGGCAATGATTTCCGCAGATTCATCTATGAAGCAAGCAAAAGTGCAGGGTAGTATGGCAACACAGATGGAAGGAAGAGCCGGTGTGCTTGAGTCTGAAATCAAGCAGGATGCCGGAAAAGGCAATACCGAAAAGAAAGAAGAACTGGCAGATTTGCAGGCAAAAGCGCAGTCTGCAACAGCATCACAGATGTCTTCACTTTCAGATGCAAATAAATCTATGGAAGAAGCAGCAAAGGCAGACAACCGTACAGATGTATCAGATAATGCAGATGTTAAAACAGAAACAGCAGAAACAATAACAAATCCAGCATCAGAAGGTGGACAGTCGGTAGTATATACACCGATAGATATACGTTTATAGTTCAGAAAGGAGGCTGGTGTTATGTCAGAAATCAAAAGTTTTAGTGATTATACAAAAACTTACCTTGATGAAAACAAGTGCAGATTCTCTGAAAAAATCAGCAGATGCTTTGAATGACTCTTCTCTTTGTGGAAAAAAGAAAATAAAAAAGAAAGATGAAAAAACGGGGGAAGAGATTGAGGTAGAGGATTATGACTGGGATAAAATTACCAAGGCAGTAAAATCTTTTGTTGAAGATTATAATGATGTAGTTAAGGAAGCCGGAGAATCTAATACAAAGATAAAACAGTTAAATGATATAAACTGGATAGAAATCGGATATAAAGAAGGAGATACGTTTTCCGTTTATGGTAAAGAGTATGCTATTGACAGCAGCGGGCATATCAATGTTTCGGCAGAAGATGAATTTACATCAACGGAAATTAAATATCCAAGTCGTTCAATATAATAGAAATTATTTTAAGTTTCAATAACAGGGAGGTAGGATTATGGCAATTACAGGTATCAATAACAGCAGTTGCACATTGTATTATGCATCAGGGTACAAGAACACGGTTAAAAAGGCAGTTTGTGATATTCAAAAAACAAAGGAAAATTCACAGGTGAGCAAAATAGAAGAGAGTCAGGAAGATTATGTAAAAAAATTGCAGAAAAAAAATCCTCAAATAGATATTGTGTCAGGAAGTTCGGATAAAAATGTAAAAACAGCTAATCGTACAGGAAAAACAGATGTGAGGATTACACCTGGGATTTAAAATAGGATGATGAGTAATCCAGAGGTTGCCACAAAATATGAAAATATGTTGTCAAAAATTCCAGCATTAGATAGATGGGCTGACTCAATGATTAAATCAATGACTGGTAGTGAAGTTAAGTATCGTCAGGTATGGATAGATAAGGATGGTAATATGGGCTCCATGGTTATTACAGGACCAAGCGAAAAACAAAAAAAGGCTGATGAAGATAGAAAAATCGAGAAAAAGAAAGAAAATGAACAAAAACTTGCAGAACGGAGAGCTGAAAGAAAAGAGCAGATGAAGAAAATTCAGGAAGATAGACGCACAATATTTGCAATTGGTACGGATATGAAAAGCATTACAGAGAATGTTGTAGCACAGGCAGTAGGTACAGCTCCATCTATCGGAGGAAGTTGTGATATTAAGGCATAAAAGGATTCGGTAAAAGGGAAATATCAAATTGGTGCATTGGTTGGCATCACCAGAGAGTAGAGTGGCAGAAAGTCAGTAGATATAAAGGTATAGATTTATTTATGAACTGAGAGGTGGATTTATGGGAATCTCTTTTTCAAATATAGGAATAGTTGGAAGGGAACAGTTAATTAATTCTGGTAGTAATGGAGAACCAAACTGGTCTTATATTCCACCGAAAGGAAAAAGTACAAAAATGCAGACTGAATTTGTAAGTGAGATTAAAAAACTGGCACAAAAGGCTGCCAATGCTACTGATAAAACGGAACAAGACTCTATTTCAAGGCAGGTATTGCAGTTAAGGGCGGAATATTTGAGCAGACATTAAGCGATTACTTTTCATTGACTTTCATTTATACCAATGATACAATCTTAAAATTAGCTCAGGGAGAGATTGTTCAGTAAAACTTATACAGAAATAATTCAAGCAAAGTTCAGGAGAATGTAAAAATGACAAAGGACGAATATTTAATAACAGACCCACCCCTAAAAGCGTTGACTGTTTTTGCAATGCCTATGATTTTAGGCAGCTTTTTTCAACAAGTTTACAATATGGCTGATTCAATCATCGTCGGTCAATTTGTAGGCTCATCTGCGCTTGCGGCCGTCGGTGCCTGTGCCGCACTTACGAATGTTTTTATTTGCATAGCACTCGGTGCAGGTGTAGGCGCAGGTGTACTTGTAAGCCGTTATTTTGGTGCTCAAGATTACGGGAAGATGAAAACAATCGTTTTTACTTCTTTAATAAGTTTTTTGTTTTTTAGCGTATTTCTCGGTGTTTTTGGATTTTGCACTTCTCATTGGATGATGAGCATACTGCAAACGCCTGCGGATATAATGAAAGATGCGGTGCTGTACTTACGTATCTATTTTGTTGGCTTTCCATTTTTATTTATGTATAATATTCTGTCAACCATGTTTACTTCAATCGGTGAATCAAAAATCCCGTTATGGCTTTTAATATTTTCGTCTGTTTTGAATATCATTATGGACCTTTGGATGGTGAGAGGTCTTAAACTCGGAGTATTCGGTGCAGCTCTTGCCACTCTTATTGCACAAGGTATTTCAGCCGTATTTTCGCTTTTGATTTTTCTTTACCGTATGCGAAAATATGTAAGTTTGTTTCATTGGTTTGACAAAAAAGAACTGCGTACAATGCTTAAAATCGCCGTTCCGTCTATCCTTCAACAATCAACCGTATCAATCGGTATGATGATTGTGCAAGCGGTTGTAAATCCGTTTGGCACGCAAGCACTCGCAGGATATGCGGCAACGATGAGAGTTGAAAATGTTTTTTCACTGATATTTGTATCCATCGGAAATGCCGTGTCGCCATTTGTTTCGCAAAATCTCGGTGCCGGAAAAATCAGCCGCATTAAGAAAGGTTACCGTGCCGCATTACTGTTGGATGCATGCTTTGCTGTTCTTGCCTTTATAGTTATTGAAACAATGCACACACAAATTTCTTCACTTTTCTTAGGAAAAGACGGAACGGAATTAGCGTATCAAGTGTCCGGTGATTATATGAAATGGATTGGCTACTTTTTCATACTTATGGGCATTAAAATGGCAACAGACGGTGTTCTTCGTGGAATCGGAAATATGCGACCGTTTTTAATTGCAAATATGGTTAACCTTGCAATTCGTTTGTCCGTAGCATTGATTTTTGCGCCTCGTTTCGATATTGCCTTTGTTTGGCTTGCTGTACCGGCAGGCTGGCTTGCAAACTTTGTCATTTCTTATGTGGCACTAAGAAAATTCTGGCCTAAGGATACTTTGGCTTAAAAATTAACAGACTCATTCAACTAAAACCCTGTTTTATTATACTCATACAAGCAGATTTACATCTGTCTGTGTGAGTTTTTTATTAACATTATCCTTGCACTAACATTACTGGAGTGTATTTGGGGAATGTTAAGAGAGCAATTCTAATTAACAAATTCCAGCTCGCAGACATGTTTGGTGTATCTTGCCAAGCGGTTTCAAAATGGGAATCAGATAATGTATATCCGGAAACAGATAAGCTGATTGTCTTACTTTATTATCAAACATTATATTGGTGGAGTAAGAGAACTGGCAAAAGAATTTGAACCCGTAAGGGATAAAAATGCGGAAACTCAAGAGATTCTTCCGTTGCAACAATCCGGTATAAATAATATAATATACATATTATTGTTGAATATGGAGTATTTGTATGGGTGAAAGAGATGAATTACGATTAGGATGTGAAACCGCATATATAGATGGTTCGGTTGCTTCAAACAGCCTTTATTGTCCACAGTTTATTACTAATAATTATAAAACTGGAAAGAAAGTTTTATCTATTATAGAGAATGAATTATTAAAATGTGATAAATTTCAGATTAGAATATATATTTTGTACTGATGTTTCTGAATGTTTGATAAGTAGTTAACATAGAAAAAAGTAGGTATGTGGAAATACAAATACGGACTATAAGAATATGCATAGTGTAGTATAAGAAAAAGTGTTACTTGAGAATTAATTGAATAAGGAGCATTTATTATGATTTATTTCGATTTAGATAATACGTTGATTGATTACAATTCTTCAGAGAGAAAAGCGATAGAGTTCATATTTAAAGAAAAATATGGACTGGTATTAAATAATAATCAAACAGATTATTGGAGTAAGATTTCTAGAAAGTATTTTGATTATTATTTATCAAAACAGATAACTTTCGAAGAGCAAGGAAAAAATCGATTTATTAAAATGTTAAGTTATTGTGGGTATGTGGAAAATGAAAAGATTGCAATGGAATTGTTTGAAGAGTATCAAAAACGATTAGAAAATAGTTGGATTTTATTTGATGATGTGGTTGATATGCTACATTCATTGGAAGGATATCGACTAGGTATCATAAGTAACGGGAAATCTATACAGCAAAGAGCAAAGTTGAGTTGTACGAACATTGAAAAATATTTTGAAATAATTCTTATTTCAGAAGAAACAGGATTTGCAAAACCTTCCGTTGATATTTTTTATGAGGCGGTCAAACAGTCAGGCGAGAAAATTGATTCAGTTATATATGTTGGTGATAATATAAAAACAGATATTTTGCCATGTGAAAAAATTGGAATGAAATGTGTACTTGTGGATAGAAATAGTATATGTGAGAAAAATATATGTAAAATTAAGAATTTATATGAAATACATAATGTATTACTCAACGACATTGGGCAGTATAATACTGAACTTTCTATAAGAAGTTCTGCTCAATAAAAAACAAGAACTAAAAACATCTAAATATTACTATCTCAAACTTCCCATACTGAAAAGTGTGCTGAACCTTGAAAATTCAATATTTTAGCCAATAAAAAGTAAACGATGAAACGAAGGTACCTACCAAACCTAAATCAATATCGATATACTATGATCATAGTATATTTGTTAAAAAAGTTGAGCCTAAACTTTTTTGACTAAGATATGGGAGGTACAGATTATGGCTACAAATACTACAGCAGTTGCAAAGCAGGTTCGCTTGCAACAGTGGGCTCAACAGATCACGGATTGCCATAACCGTCCTGTCGGAATGAAAGTGATTGACTGGTGTGATGCTAATGGCATTATATTACCAAAGCTGACTACTATTACCGGCTTAAGCAGGTTCGGGCATTCTGTTTGGAATCTATGGAACAAAAGAAAACTTCTTTCGTTGAACTACCCACACCAACAGAATCCGTTAACACATATAATTCGCAGACAGCGATTTTAGACAATGAAACTGTTGCAATAATCCATTTCCCAAGCGGCATTTCTGTAGAACTGAAACAGTCAGTTCCAGATTCATTGATCCGTACCTTAGTTGAGGCATCGACCTAAGTTTTTGTGATTCGTTTTGCCATTTTGATTTCTCCTATTCTCAGTTGATTATATATCAAAATCCTTGAGAATGGGGTGGCAATTTTTATTGTACAACATCATAGCTACGATATGACGGACTTTGTCCTTTATCAGAAATATACATATGAGGATGTATGTCGATTGCTTAATTGGGAACAAAATGAGGTACCATTAAATATTGGTGGCTATAAATTTGATAAAAAAACAAAAACATTTCCTGTGTTTATTAATTATGGCAAATCAGATACTATCAGTGACACCACAAAGTATGAAGATCATTTTGTGCCGGGATTTAAAGATCGTTTAGTAGCTATCTCTAAGTCAGGAAGAAGTGTGCAGTCAGAGGATGTACAGAATTTCTTGAATGCCGGAGAAAGAGGAATCAGAGTGGAACTCTTTGTGCGTAAAAATAAAGATGATAAGATTTCTAAAGAATTTTATTATCTGGGGCATATGACCGCTAGTGGAAATACAAAAGAATTTACAATGCCAAATACAAATAAAACTGCGGTTGAAATAGAGTGGATTCTTGATGTTCCGGTGAGGGAAGATATATATGAGTATATTGTAAATTCATGAACATACGAAAGAAGGAAAAATGTATGAAGATAATCAAAGTAGTTGCAGCAGTGATAAAATCTTTAAATGACAAAGGACAAACAATTATTTTATCTACCCAGCGAGGGTATGGGGAATTTAAGGATAGCTGGGAATTCCCGGGAGGAAAAATCGAGAAAGGAGAAACACCACAAGAGGCATTAAAACGTGAAATTATGGAAGAGTTAGATACTCAAATCGAGGTAGGAACATTAATTGAGACAATTGAGTACGATTATTCCGACTTTCATTTGTCAATGGATTGTTTCTGGTGCGAGATAGTAAGCGGAAATCTTGTGCTAAAAGAGCATGAGAATGCAAAATGGCTCACAAAGGAACAGCTTCAAGATGTTGAGTGGTTACCTGCAGATATTAAATTGATTGAGAACATCAGAGAGAATATGTAGGGGCAGTAATCCTCCATTGAAGTCAGGATTTTACTATGCTAATATAAATATACAGAAAAGAGGGATAAAAATATGAATAAAGAACCTATTTTGGCAATATGCTATGATTTTGACAAAACATTGTCGCCGGATGACATGCAGGCACAGGGTTTTATACAGTCAATACGATATGAGGTGGCGGATTTCTGGAAAGAATCCAATGATTTGGCATCAGGCAATGATATGGACCAGAATCTTGCATATATGTATATGATGTATAGTAAAGCGAGAGGAAAAGTGCTGTTTACAAGGGATACGTTAATTAAGGACGGAAGCAAGGTGAAACTGTTTCCGGGAGTCGATTCATGGTTTGACAGGATTAATGAATATGGCAGGGAAAAAGGCGTGATTGTAGAACATTATATAATTTCGTCGGGACTTAAAGAGATGATAGAGGGAACGAAAGTTGCAGACAAGTTTAAAAAGATTTACGCCAGTTCTTTTTATTATGATAAAGACGGAGTGGCGGTATGGCCTGCCCAGGTCGTAAATTATACCAAC
>OLGM01001498.1_pt1 | contig 10222 bp, 11 predicted proteins | sample 1606001 | NCBI WGS metagenome assembly OLGM01 (sample SAMN03283294) | human gut metagenome | biome: human-associated habitat; material: feces | host: Homo sapiens | place: Peru | collected 2012
AACATTGAAGGTAGGAGCAACTCAGCAGTTATCTGCTACTAAGACCCCTGATTATTCCAAGGCCCCTATTAGTTGGGAAACATCCAATGCTTCAGTTGCTACGGTTTCTGCAGAAGGTGTTGTTAAAGCAATAAAAGCTGGTACGGCGGTGATTACAGCTAAGGCCGGTGATAAGACTGCTACAGTTGCAGTGGCTGTAGAAGCTGCTAAAAAGCCTGTATGCGTTTATCCGAAACCAGGCAAGGGAAATCTTGGCTATGGAACCTTTACTGGTCCAATGAAAAATGGTCAGCCTAATGGTAGTGGTACTTTGAGATATACTAGCTCTCACTTAATTGATAGCCGCGATCCAAAGGGACGTGTTGCTTTGCCAGGTGATTATGTCATCGGTGAGTGGAAAAATGGTAAATTGATTCAGGGGCGTTGGTATAACTCTGTCAATAATTCCAAGGGAGCAATTATTATTGGTATGTAATCATAATTATATTGTTTGATGAGTATGGTAAGACTTATCATCGCAATATTTGCATTTTTGTTTGCTGGGCTTTCAACAATAAAGGCCCAGCAAGCGAGTTTTGCATCTCAACTCCTGGCCAAGTTGGCTAAGGATATCAACTATCAACCAGTTGATACGTTGAAAGAAGGTTGTTACAAGGTGAATTCTGTTTTAGGAAGGGACATAATTGCTGAATACGATACTGCTCATGTTGTAAATCATCTTGGGTTTAAATTGTTTAATCCACAGATGAAAAAGGACTTGAATCCTTTGGTATATAATTTCTTGGAGCGCTATTTCTTGGAATTGTATTGCTGGAAGGATAAACATTCTTTACAGCAGAAGCTAAATGATGACAAGGTGTATTTTACAAAAGGACAGGTGGCAGATTTCGGTAAAGTAAAGGAGAGTTCTCTGTTTTCTGTTAGTAGAGTGGAGAATAAGTACTATGAAGTTTCTTGGAAGAGAACTGCAAGCGAAGCTCCTTTTCTTGCTATAGCCTTTCCTGTGCAGTATGAACTGTTGTTGGGTATGCCACAAGTGGAAATAGAGAAGACGATGCATGAGAGAATCATACAGGCTCCTGCATATACAGAAAGTTTTAAAATAAGCAAGACGACTATACTGAAAGATAGTGTTTATATGACAGCACCAAAAAAGTTTTATGAACTGCCAGATGTGAATACGTGTTGCTATTTTAAAAAGAATGTTTCCAATCAATATCAATTGATTTGTGATAGTATTTATACTAATTATACGGCAACAAACCTTTTCCATCTTCTTACAAAAGCCAATAATCCGATAAAGATAGAACAGAGTATCTACGGATTTAAGAAATTGGAATATGTGGTATCTTTGAAGCAATGGCTTAACTATTGCCATGCAGAGAATTTGACTGTATATACTGCCGTTGAAACAGAATATGATAATGGTACCAAGGTTTTGGTTATAGCTGAAAATAAAGACTTGGGATATAATCATGTGCTATCTGTTATTGTTCCAAAGGCATTTCTCTCTAGTCCGACATTGGAGTTCCCTGCAAAGTTGAATGCTTTTATAACAACTCACAATGTGAAGAATTTGTACGAAAAATATAAAAAAGGACCGAAAAAAATATTTTAGACATGAAACGATATTTATTGTTTTTTTGCTTAGTATGCTTATTTGCCCATCTTGGCTTTGCGCAAGACAAAGAGGTAAAGGAAGCTATGAAGCAAATCAATTCTATCAAAGCAGATTCCAAGTACCTTTATGCCGAGTCTACGACCAAGGACTGGGACCAAGCATACGAGGATGCTAAATCATTGCTGCTTGTAGAGATTGATAATTGGGTTAAAAGCCAAGGAAAGAAAAATGAAGAAATTAAAGGCTATGTTGCTCGAATAGAAAACAATTTCATGGAAGTGAAGACTCGTCGAGGCAATTTGTTTAGGGTATTCGTCTATATCAAGAAAAAAAATATTATGACTTATAATGAAGATGTAGATGTAACAGTGAATTCTCTGAATACTACTCAGGATGAATCTTCTCAGGAAAATAAGAAATCGACAACATTCGAATCTAAGACAGAACCCGTGGATGATGTGTATGTTGTGGATTCCGTTAACGAGGAGGCTAATTCAGAAACAGAAATTAGCTCTGATACCTTAGCGGAAGACACTTCTACAGAAGCCTCTGTTACTTACACTCTTAATAGTAAGGAAACAGCATTTGTTGCTCTATCTGAATGTAGTGGAATTCAGGGATTCTTGAAAGAGTATGCAAGTAACTATGCAAAATTGTCAACGATGTCTAAACAACAAGACTGCTATGTGATGTTATTTTCTAAGGAAAATGTAGAGAAGCATTTTAAGTTTGTCGCTACAGAAGGAAAGGTGCTGGATCTTGATACTATGCAGTATGACAACTTAGATGAGTATAAAGGTCTTGGATATGGAGGTATTTGGTTTGTTATGAAATAATAACTACTATAATTAGTTCTTGGAATTTATGAAAAAATATGTATTAGTATTACTGTTGTTTTTGGTGCAACTGTCACAGGCTGCTGTCAATGTATCAATTGGCGCAGGAATAACTGATGAAAATGTAAAAAGCAAGATGGAACATACCATGTCTTCTTTCTTGTCTGAAGTTAATGCTGCACAAGAGTGTAGTAGGGCGATTAATTTTACAGGTATGGGTATTTCACAGGATGTGCAAGGATCTATCTCTATGTTGTGGGAGAATTGTCCTTTTAATTGTACTGATGAAGAGATAGTAGAAAACTGTATTCAAACAGGTACAGGTTATCAGATTCGTAACATTCCTTTGATGATGTGTCCTACGGATGATAATTTCGATGAGGAGGATTATCAAGAAGCTGTTTTTACCTTTAATAAAAAAGGTAATTTAGTTAGTTTCTATATTGCCATTGCTAAGAATCAATATTTGAAGATACTTAAGTCAAATCAGGATGTTACAGATTTGCGCAGACGTCAATTAATTCTTGATTTTGTAGAACGATTCCGTACAGCCTACAATCAAAGGGATATTCATTTCTTGAATCAGATTTTCTCTGATGATGCTTTGATTATTACTGGTAAGGTGGTAAAACAGCAAACTCGTGATGGTATAAAATTGCCTGATAAGGTTGAGTTTTTTAAGCGCTCTAAGCATGAATATATCGCTAACTTGAAAGCTCAATTTAATAAGGTAAAATATATTAGAGTTACTTTTGATGATGTTAAGGTTTCAGCTTCTTCTGAATCTGGAATTTATGGTGTAACGGTAAAACAAGGTTACACCACAGGTTCTGCTAAGGGTTCTTATCATGATGATGGAATCGTTTTTATGGTATGGAACTTTAAGAATGAAGATAATCCGGAAATATTCGTAAGAACATGGCAGCCTTTAGAGGTAGATGGTAAGACCATAGCTGGTGGAGGAGAAGTGTTCCGCTTGACTGATTTCGATTTTTAATAAACTTTAAAAGTATTTGATATGAAAAAGTTCTTCCTATTGTTTTGTGCTGTGTTCTTGATGATACTCGGTACAAGTGCTCAAACGCTGAAAGTAAAAAAGTTTAAATTTGAACCTCGAAATGCTGAAGCTTCAAAGAACAAAGTAAAGGATTCTAATAACGAAAATTGTGCTTTGATTCTTGTGGATGTAGTTGGTGTTGGAAATATCAAATTTGATCAAGCTGTAGGTGAAACCAAATATGCTCTTAATGAGTATAAGGTTTATGTTCCAAAGAATACAAAGCGATTGTCTTATTCTTATGGATATAAGAAGGGTGTGGTAAATTTGGAGAAATATGGTATTGATATCGAGTCTTTACAGACTTATCGTTTAACCATGGAAACCGAGAATAAGATGCGCTCTGCTGTGTTCTATATTCAGCCACAGGATGCCTCACTTATATTTGACGGTCAAGCAGTCTCTCTTGATGAAAACGGAGCTGTTGCTATAGATAAACCAATTGGTACTTATGCTTATTCTATTTCTGCTAATGGTTATGAGGGGAAAACTGGTAAGATAACTCTTACGGAAGATGAAATTAATCATACAGAAAGTATTGAATTGCAGCAGAAAAAGCATTTCGTTGCTTTGAATTGTCCTATTCAGGATGCAACATTGTTTATAGATAATGCGCCATTAGGTACTATCTCTGAGTTAGGTAGCCGCATCCAACTTGCAGAGGGAAAGCATAGCTATCGAATCACTTGTAATGAATATGAACCTGCTAATGGTGAAGTATCTGTATTGGATGAAAATGCTGCTATCAATGCAACTCTTACTAAATTAAAGGGTAAGACTATTAAGCATAAGGAATTGAGAACAAAGACAGAAATCAATTTCAGAAATACTTTTGATGTCACGTTATCTGGTTCAACATTTATGGAAGATGCTTTTAAATCTTATCTTCTTCAGTTAGAGTTTGCTTGGAACCAGCATATCTTTGGCCTTTTTACATTGCGTGAAGGTCTTTCTGGTGGTTTTGGTTATACTTCTAATAAGTACTCTCCAACATTTGATAAATATTATGACGAACAAACTGATGAGGATAAACATGATGGTATGCCTTTGACTTTCCAGGCTCCTATTCAGGCAGGTGTTACTGTGCCTTTTAGTAAAAATGGCCGTAATTATGTAGAGTTCTTAGGTGGAGTTTATGGCGCATATTACTATACAGGTCACAAGGCTTCACATTTGGAAGGCAGTTATTCTAATTCTGTTGCTACTGATACCTGGGACTGGGGATTGCGTTTTAATGCTCTCTTTTATATAAACAAGTTCATTTTTGGATTTGAAGGTTCCAAGAGTTTAAACAATCATGACATTGGAATACAGCTTGGTGTCAAGATAGGTTATAAGGTGGCTCTCTAATAGTTTATAGAATATGAATAAAAGATTATTTCTTTTACTAACATTCAATCTCTTGTGTCTTGTCGGAAATCTTTTTCCGACAAGATTCTTTGTAGATAGTGTCTTTGTTCAAGCTCAGGAATTGGTCGTGAAGAATTGCGAATTGAATCCGGATAATGATTATGCTGAGAAATATCCAAAAGTGTTTGATGATGAGCAATGCGCGGTTTTGATAATCAAAACACCTCACATCGAAGGTCTTGCGTTCCCTGCGCAGTCGCAGCATGTTGGAGATGTCATTTATAAGGATGGTAATTATTATGTTTACATGGTTAACACTTCTTATAGGCTCAGTATTCGCCATAAGGATTTCCAACCTTTTGAATTGGACATGAAAGCCGACTATGGTATTCGCGTAAAGAGTGGTAAAACATACGAATTGGAATTGGATAAGGTTGAGGCTCCTAAAAATTCAGGGGCTTGTGTTGCGCAGTTTAAAGTCTCTCCTATATTGGCAGGTACTGTTACTTTTGATGGTGTTTGCAAGGATATCCCTGCCAATGGTATAGTGGAATTTAAACATGCTCCAGGCTCCTTCGTATATAAAGTTCATGTAGATAATTATAGAGATGAATCTGGAACAGTAGAATTGCAAGATGGTACCGAAGCAAGAAATGTTAGGTTACATCCAATTATGAAAGAAGTAAATGTAGGAAGTAATGTCGGTGGCGCCAAGGTTTTCGTAGATAATGTAGAATATGGTAAGGTTGGTAAGTTGTTACTTCCTTTGGGCGAACATGAGATAAGTTTGCGAGCAGACAAGTATTTGGACAAATCGCGGGTTGTTAATATAACAAGTGCTACAAATGAATTAAATTTTTCTTTGGATAAGAATAAAGGTCAGACGGTCAATATAAATCCTACTCCAATTACCATTTATAGTAACTCTCGCCGACTTTTCAAAAATAATAAGGAGGTTAAAGGATGGTATTCTGGAGGTGTTGTCTTATTTATGCCTGGAGTTAAATGTACTTTGTCAGATGATGATGATAACCATTGTAACTTTACGGCAGGAAGTATGCCAAAAACCTATACTTTCCGCGATGGTATATTATATGAAGGTATTAAGCTATAGTTTGTTACTGTTTGTGATTTATCTTTATCTAAATCGTTAATGATATGAGAAAATACATTTATATATTATTGACTTTTGTTGCCGCATTGATTACCTCATGCGGCAACAAATCAGAGTCTTCTATTGAAAAGGAGATGGCCTCTGGTGTGGTTCTCATTCAGAACCAGAGCTATTATGAGGTGGAACTTTCCAATGGTGAGTCTCTTTATTTTGCTGGTTTTGATGAGGATGGAGACATCGTAGGCTTGACGGCAGATAAGGACTCTGTAAGCTTGTCTAATGGCTTTGGCACGGGATTCTTTGTTTCTGAAAATGGTGAAATCGTGACCAATGCGCATGTTGTTTCCAGTACTCGTACGGAGAAGGATATCAATAAGTCGATTGCTGCTGTCATCGAAAGTGTGAAGAAGCAGGTTGCAGAACAGTATTATGCCTTAGGCGAAAAGTTGGAACAGGCTCAGGCGCTTTATAATGAAGCGAATTATAGTGATGCTTATTCCATGGATGATTTCAACCGTATCCGTGAATACCGTGATGCCATTCAAAGCCAGAGAGAAGAGTATGCTGATACTTACAATGGACTGAGTGACATCCGTCCAAGTGAATCTGAAGTGAGATATCACAACCGTGTAAGTATCGCTTATAACAATACTTTTGTTACCAGCAATTCTGATTTCTCATCTTGTGTAGTACTGAAGGTTGATCACGAACATGATTTGGCTGTCATCCAGTTGAAGGATAAGAAGACACCGGAAGGCAAGTATATTTTCGAGGTTCCAGATGATGATCCTTTAGAGGAATATTCGTTTACGGAGAGCATTGCCAAGTTCTTTGGCTCCGACAAAAATGACAAGCTTTACCTGACAGGTTTCAATCGTGGTCCTACGTTGGCTCAGACCAAGGATGGTATCAAGGCTCAGTTTAATATGGGCACTGTTAGTCAGCGTGCTTCCGACCAGATTATGTATTCCATTCCTGCTTTGCCGGGTAGTAGTGGTTCTGCTGTGGTTAACCACAAGGGTCAGTTGGTGGCTATCAATTATGCTGGTGTCAGTACAACCCAAAGCTTTAATTATGGTATCAGAGTGAAGTATCTGAAATCACTTATGAAGAATCTGGCATCCGGAATGGATGACGATGATGATTTTTAATAAGAATTTCCCCTATAAAGGAAACTTTTCTATGAAATCTTTCTTTTATAGGGGAAATTTTATGTTATTATTCCACTTCGCTCCAATCAATAATACCTTTACCCATTTCATCTAGTTCTATAGCGAGAGCAACAACTTTTTTGTTCTCTGCTTGGAATGGGGCAGTATAATTATTTTTGATGATTTGTTGCTTGGCAGCAGTTAAACCTCCATTGTTTCTGAGTTTTAACTCTATCACATAGATGTAGTTGTTGGCTTCAACCACAATGTCGATTCTGCCAGTACTAATCATCTTTTCCACTTGCGGACGTAATCCTACGGCATACATGATGGAAGTTATAATCAAACGATAACGTTCTTCCATATCCATGCTGGCTAACTTTTTGTTGCTATATGGCACGTCAGCTATTAGTTGCTTCAGAGCATCCATTGCTCCTTGAATATTTCCGAGGTTCATGTCTCTGTAGAATGAGATTTGCATGGTTTGAATGTCCATCTGTGAACGAGCGGTAAGAGCAGGAAGTGCCATCGAATAGAGGGCTTTTCTCACTTCGTAATTTGGAAATCCTAATGTGTAGCTCCACTCATCTTCGGCTTTTATAGTCAGATATCCAGATTGGTAAAGGAAAAGTTCTGCTCCACCTCCTGTAACATCTGATGTTTCTAAAATGTCTCTGTCAATGTAGCATTTCTCGAAATTCTTGATTCGTAATTCGATATTGTCAACAAACTTAGATAATAGGGTGGTTGCACCTGAAGCTACCCAGAAATTCTTGATTCTCTTTTGAGCTAAGGCACATATTAGACTATATGGGTTAAAGATGTCTGTCATGTTTTCACCACTGAAATGATAACCATCGTAATAACCCTTAAGCTTCTGTAATGTTGTAACCTTATCCCATTTGTTCTTTTCCCCCAATTCAACCAACTCTTCATGGAAGTATTCGATAATTTCTTGTTTAGTGATGCCGCATACTGCCACATATTCTGGTAAGACACTGAGGTTTGTCAAGTTGTTGAGTACTGAGAACAAAGATATTTGCGTGAATTTAGTGATGCCTGTAATAAACACAAATCTCTCGTCAGCACTTGACGACTTTAGTACAGCAAAGACTTGGCGATAAACCTCTGTGCATTCTTTATGATAAGGAGTTTTCCAAGAGTGTTGGAGAGGAGCATCATATTCATCTACCAAAACAGCAGCAGGTTGTCCTGTGGACTGATGTACGACTTTTAATATTTCGGTAAATCTGACTGATAGAGAAGATTTTTTCGTAGAGGTGATATGGTATTGCTCTTCGTAATTGCTGAAAGCATAGTCAAAATAAGATTTGATTTCTTCTGCAGTGTTACCTGCAATGCTCATGTCGAATCGAATGACAGGATATTTAATCCAGTCTTTTTCCCATTGCATAATCTTTAGACCATCGAAAAGTTCCTTGTTTCCCTCAAAGTAACATTGCAATGTATCGACAAGAATAGACTTGCCAAACCGTCTAGGACGGCTTAGATAATTGAACTTCCTTCCATTGGCAATTTGCCAAACGAGGTCGGTTTTGTCAACGTATTTGTAGTTGCCTGTTCTGATTTCTCTAAAAGAGGTAACTCCTTCTGGCAGTCTTTGTGCAATCATACTGATTCTCCTTTTTATAATATAGCTGTTTGCAAAGTTAGCACTTTTTCTTGATAATAAGAAGAATAATGAAGTTTTTTAGAAAAATATCATGAAAAATTTTGTGGTTCCGATAATTTATTATACATTTGCAAATGTATCCCATGCCGATGGCTATAGGAGAATTTCTATTGTGCTGATTGTGGGACAAGTGATGGGGATGAATCCTCGCTTTTTCTTTTTTTACTAACAACATGAGTCTCTTCATGTTTATTAAAAACAAATTTGTCTCTTTGGGTAAAGGACAAAACCAAGGGGAATCTTCTCCGTATTGTAATGTGTTGAAAAACATTATGTCTCCCTGTAGCGTACAAAATAGGGTGTCCCCCGACTATGTTTCTATCTCATGTGCTGATAAGTCTATGGATTTGATGATGCAGCTGCTAAAAAATAAGTTGACAAGATTGATATCGTCAGAATCGTTGATGGTATCTTTATAACTTATATCCCGAAGGGAATATTGGAAATGTATAAACGACAGTTCCATACTGTGTTTTGGGAGTGTGGATGGCTCTCTTGTTGTTTAAATAGTGATTATTTATAAGTTCTTCGCTGTAGAGCCAAGTGAGGAAAATAATGAAAATTGTTTTTATGAAACGTATTGTTTATGTTCTACTGGTGGGAATAAGCGTGTTATTCGAGGTGGTAGTTGGTTCAACACTCGAGGGTCGTGTCGTACGTCTGATCGTGTTGACAGTTCACCAGACCATCATTTCGAAGGTCTCGGGCTCCGCCTGGCTCTCTCCGAGTAGCAACATCTTTACAAAAAGACCATTTCGACATACATCGAAACAATAAACATCTAATTTTAACTAAAATCATTATAATTAAACGAAGTTAGACTTTGATAAGAATGATATTAACATTTTCCTTGTTGTTAGTAACAACTTGCATGACTGCACAGAGTTCTGAGGAAAATATACGAAATTACATTGTTGGTACTGCCAAAAGTAGCGAGGACTCTTGCCATAGAGAAAGAATTCTTGAGTTGTATAAGCAGTTTAAAGTAGCTTATGAGAATAAAGATACAACTGCTTTATGGCGGCTGTGTGATGGACAAATTCTGAAAGGCTCTAATGACTCTACCGATTATCGGAAAATGTTGAAGAAATTGGTAAGGTGCAAGCGAGTTACAATTGATATGGTAAAAGTTAGAAGACATCCAGGGGAAGAGGGTCTTTATGGCTTGACATTGCATCAAAGTAGTGATGAAAAGAAGTTGAATGGCTTCCTGTTATTGCTCTTATATTTTACGAAAGAAGATAAAAAAAATCAGTTTGAAGTTATGGCAGGACTGTGGAGATATGGAGATGATGCTAATGAAGCACCCGGATTGTATGATTTTGAAATATAGCAAATTAAAGATATAACCCGTTGGCGGAATTAATTTAGCGCATACTTAACCCTGCCAATCGGTCTGT